>JGI24714J26587_10003196_pt1 | contig 10404 bp, 6 predicted proteins | sample BioPla4DNA2_FD_26587 | JGI IMG/M metagenome (IMG submission 26587)
TTGAGAACTGTCCCCTGTCAGGTCTGGTACGGAATGTTCCTGTTATGCTGGGAGTATTCGAGGAGTTGTTGTTTGAATACTTCAGCGGCAGGCGATAAAGGAACTTTTTTTAGCACGGCTATTCCCAATTGTCTTTTTGGGGACGGTTCTTGAAGCTGCAGTATAAATAATTCTTTCCTTTCGACGAAATGCTGTGCGCTTTCTTTCAAAACATGCGCTATGCCCAGCCCGATTCTGGCTAATTCAACCAAAAGGTCCATATTTTCGAGTTCAATTTCGGGTGTAATTTCAACGCCCTTAGAGATAAAAAACAGGTCGAGATTTTTTCGCGTAGAGCTTTCTTTTTGCAAAAGCAACAAAGGATATGACGCCAGTTCCTTCAAAGATATTAGTCTGTTTTTCATCTTCTTTGAAACGCGAAGAGGCAATGAATACATCCTCGACGGTGCAAAAGTTGAAAGCTGTGATATTGCTGTCTGAAATGGGCATTGTAACTATACCAAGATCCACAGTTCCTGCTTTAATCGAGTCGATTATGCCCGGTGATGTCCTGTTTATTATTTTCAATTTGATATTCGGGTAATCCCGGATGAACTTTTGCAGGAAGGGAATCAACAGATANCTCAGTATGGTATCGCCGACACCGATTTTTACTTCCCCGAGATCCAGGGATTGCATCTCACGAATTTTTGCTTCTGCTGCATTGAATAGACTACATGCCTGGTCGACATGGCTATACAACATTTCGCCAACAGCTGTCAGACTAACACGTCTGGGACCTCTGATGAACAGAAGGCTGCCGATGATTTCTTCCAGATTCTTGATTGATTGACTGACGGCGGATTGCGATATATAAAGTTTGCGTGCAGCTGCAGAAAAACTCCCGGTTGCGGCGACTGTATGAAACACTTTATATAGCTCAAAATTTATATCCATAAGATCACCTTATTTCGACTATTAAATATATTAATTATTATTATGAATTATATCATTATATAATAAGGTTGTGTAGTGGAGAAGAATAATACATATCTGCAGAAGGGGTGCATTGTGATGAGTATAATCGTGCCAGATGAGAGTTTGCAAAGAAAAAAGGTAAGAAGGATCTTTGTTGAGAAGAAAAAGGAATTTGATTCGGATTCATATTGGTTGTACTGTGACCTGAAAGACAATCTGGGCATAGATCAGCTGGAAGGGGTAAGGGTCATCAGCAGGTATGATATAACAGATATAACTGATAAAGAATATGCGGAGACCAGAAGAGCGATATTTACAGAGTCATCGGCTGATGTCGTATTTGAAGAATTTTTACCTGTCAGCGAAAATGAAACAGCTTTTGCAGTTGAATACCTTCCGGGGCAGTTTGACCAAAAAGCTGATTCGGCTTCTCAATGCATTCAATTATTAACTCTTGGCGAAAAACCACGCTGTAAAGCAGCAAAAGTTATCGTGCTCAAAGGCGATATATCAGAAAGCGATTTGAACAAAATCAAGGAATACTGCATAAATCCCGTGGACAGTGCAGAAATGGGCATGGACAAGCCAGACAGTCTTGACACTGAGGTGAGTGTTCCTGGGGACATTTCTCAACTTTATGGTTTTTGCAAAATGACAACGGATGATCTTGAATCACTGAAAAATGATTTGGGTATTGCAATGACACTCGAGGATCTGGAATTTTGCAGGAAATACTTTTCCGAGTCTGAGCGGCGAGATCCCACCATTACAGAAATAAGGCTTTTGGACACTTACTGGTCGGATCATTGCAGACATTCGACATTTCTGACGAAAATAAACAGCATTGAATTTGATGACAGTCTTTTCGGAAATTTCCTGAAAACAGTGTACGAGCAATATGCGGCTTCGAGGAAATATGTGTACGGCGACCGTGAAAAAGATATCAGCCTTATGGATCTTGCAACCATAGCGATGAAGGTGATGAGGAAGGACGGCAGGCTGGATGATCTGGATTTGTCAGATGAGATAAATGCATGCAGCATTGTAATTAATGCAAGGGTCAACGGTAAAGATGAAGAATGGCTCGTGATGTTCAAAAACGAAACACATAACCATCCTACCGAAATTGAACCATTTGGCGGCGCGTCCACCTGTTTGGGGGGTGCGATAAGGGATCCTTTGTCAGGAAGATCTTATGTGTATCAGGCAATGAGGATAACAGGGAGCGGCGATCCGAGGACACCTGTGGAAGATACGCTCCCAGGTAAACTGCCTCAGCGAAAGATAACCACAGATGCTGCAGCCGGCTACAGTTCATATGGGAACCAGATAGGTCTCGCTGCCGGACAGGTTGCTGAAATATATGACGAGGGCTATGTAGCAAAAAGAATGGAACTCGGAGCAGTGATTGCCGCAGCACCGAGGAAAAATGTCGTGAGGGTAAAACCGGAGCCTGGGGATATAGTAATCCTGCTTGGCGGCAGAACAGGACGCGATGGGTGTGGTGGCGCGACTGGTTCTTCCAAAGAGCATGATGAGCAGTCACTTTTGACCTGCGGCGCAGAAGTGCAGAAAGGGAACCCTTCTATTGAGAGGAATATCCAAAGATTGTTCCGGAACGGTAATGTCAGTAGAATGATCAAGAAATGCAATGATTTCGGCGCCGGCGGTGTTTCTGTTGCTATTGGAGAGCTTGCAGACGGTCTGGACATTGATTTGGACAGTGTTCCTACTAAATATGAAGGCCTCGATGGTACTGAGCTTGCTATTTCCGAATCGCAGGAAAGGATGGCAGTTGTTATTGCGAGCAAAGACAAATACGAATTCATTCAGGCTGCAGAGAAAGAGAACCTGGAGGCAACACAGGTCGCAGTTGTTACTGGCACGGGCCGGTTAAGGATGAAATGGCGCAATAATACTATTGTCGATATAAGCAGGGAGTTCCTTAACACCAATGGTGTTAAGCAGAATGCCGACGTGAAAGTAATTTCACCTGAAACAGCAATATCACACAAATGTGAAGAACCGTCCCTCCTGGCAGAAGCATGGGTAAGTAATTTGCAGAAGCTGGGGAATTGCAGTCAGAAAGGGCTTGTTGAGCGATTTGATAGTACAAATGGTGCGGGAACTATACTTATGCCTTTTGGTGGCAAACACCAGTTATCGCCGGCGGAAGGCATGGCTGCGAAATTGCCTGTGCTGGATGGAGATACTACAACTTGCACCTTGATGACATATGGTTTCAACCCGTCAATATCCAGATGGAGTCCATTCCATGGAGCCGTTTATGCTGTTGTAGAAGCAGTTGCGAAAATCGTTGCTATGGGCGGAGACTACAGAAAAGCAAGGCTGTCCTTGCAGGAATTTTTTGAGAAGCTGGGAAAGGATCCTGTGAGATGGGGAAAACCCTTCAGTGCATTGCTAGGCGCATACTATGCGCAGATGAAACTGGGTATTCCGGCTATTGGCGGCAAAGACAGCATGTCAGGTACTTTTAAGGATTTGGATGTTCCGCCGACGCTCGTAGCATTTGCAGTCAGTGTTGGTGATGTTGATAATGTCATATCCACAGAGTTTAAGAGAGTCGGTAGTCAGGTGGTTCTTGCAAAGCTGAAGAAAGATGAATTCCAGCTTCCTGATTTTGATCAGCTCCATAAAACTTATACGAAAATACATGAATTGATAAAAGGCAAAACAGTGCTTGCGGCTCATTCGGTTCGTCAGGGAGGTATTTCAGAAGCAATAAGCAGGATGTGCTTTGGAAACATGATAGGTGTTGAGTTGGAGACAGGAAATATAGCTGGATTGTTCACTCCTGATTACGGTTCAATCATACTTGAAATATCAGCTGACACAAATATTAACGAATTATTTAAGGAACTCGACTACAAAGTGCTTGGCACAACTCTGGCAGAGCCGGTCATTAAGTGTGGAGGGACAGTTCTCAACTTAAACGATTTGGCTGAAAAATGGATGCAGCCACTGGAAAAGGTTTTTCCTACGAAAGTCGAGGTCAAGGATGCGAATATTGAGACTTTTGTTTTCGATCAAGCATCAGCAGAAAGTTCAGCTAAAGCTGGCAGTTCTTATAAAATTGCCATACCAAAAGTTCTTATTCCTGTATTTCCTGGCACGAACTGTGATTATGATATACAAAAAGCATTCGAAAATGCGGGTGGAAGCGCTGAAATGGTCATAATAAGAAATCTTTCGCCTGACTCTCTCAATGAATCATTAGCATATCTGGCTGACAAGATAAAGAGCAGTCAAATTATTGCGTTTGCGGGAGACGGCGATGAACCCGAGGGCCCGGGCAAATTTGCTGCTGCAGTTTTCAGGAATCCGTACATCAGGGATGCGGTCATGGATCTGCTTCAGAACAGGGATGGCCTGATACTTGGCATATCCAGCGGGTTCCATGCTTTGTTGAAACTAGGGTTGCTGCCTTATGGCGAGTTCAGAACATCAGATGCAAACAGCCCTGCGTTGACGCGCAATTCGATAGGCCGACATGTCTCGTGTATGGTGCAAACCAGGATTGTCTCAAAGAAGTCACCCTGGTTCAGTAACGTCAATCTTGGCGACATCCACACTATTGCTGTATCACATGGTGAGGGCAGGTTTGTCGCGTCAGATGCGATGATACGTGAACTGGCAGCCAATGGCCAGATAGCAACACAGTATGTTGATATGGAAGGTAAAGCCACGTATGATATAAAATACAATCCAAATGGTTCATTGTATGCAATAGAAGGTATAACAAGCCCTGACGGCAGAATACTGGGAAAGATGGGGCATTCTGAAAGAAAAGGAACATGTGTATGCATCAATGTGCCAGGGAACAAAGATCAAAAGATATTTGAGGCTGGAGTCCAGTATTTCAGGTGATGGGGCAGGTGATGGGGACAGTTCTCAAAAAAAGGGGACAGTTCTCAAAATCCTTGCTGATATTATATGATAACTCTGAGTANAGAAATGATACTTAGAGGCATATCTGGGCTGCGCCGGTGACAAAATGACGAAATGAACAGTTGTTGTCTGTTATTGCNGAAAAACGCTCAAGCGATTAAATTGAGCGTTTTTTTGTCTGGCGATAGGAAATAATGCGGAAATAATACACAGAACAGATGTTCTATGATACAATCAAGATACGATAGAGAAAAATTAGCAAGGTGATCCGAATGCCCAGAAAGGCAAGAGAAAAGCACAGCCATGCGCAGTATCACATCATGTGTCGAAGCATATCAGAGACAAATTTATTCAGGGAGGATGCGGACAAGGATTATTACCTGAGTCTTGTTGCGATATATACGCGCAAATACAAGTGTGCCGTATATTCATATTGCTTGCCCGACAACCACGTACATATTCATGTGGATCCGAGAGGATATGATATCTCAAGCCTGATGCACAGTATAAATACTGCATATGTTATTTACTACAACAAGAAATATGACAGGCATGGTCCGCTATTTCAGGGAAGGTTCCTGAGCAAGATAGTAGATAGCGACAGGTACTGCCTTGTATTGTCGGCATATATACACAACAATGCCAAGGATATCCCAGGTTACAGGGGTAGGGAAGAGGAGTACCCTTACTCATCATACGGGATTTATCTGGGGATAAGGAAAGATACCCACAAACTGATAGACAAGAGCCTGATAAAAGGGATTTTCGGCATAAGGAACAAGAAGGGCTTTATAAAGAGATACAAGGAATTCGTGTCAAAGAGAAGTGATATGGAGGTTATCGATAAGGAAGATCCCTGCGAAGAGATTTTCGAAGCAAAGAATGAGTACGACAGCGGCAGGAGAGTCATCATCAGGGACATGAAACCAGCCAGGGTGATAGCATATATTGCCATGAAGCTGAAGAAGTCAGTTGAAAGCATAATCAGCACAGACAGGAGGCAAAACAAGTACAGGGCGTTCACGGCATATGTTTTGCGTGTTTTGTGTGGTCTGAGATACAAACAGATATGTGAGAACATATTCAATGTAACGATATCCGGCTGTTCAAGTCTTTGCAGAAAAGGATACGAGCTGACGGAAAGAAAAGGCTCGGTATACTCAGCAATTTTCAATGAACTTTTGTGTGCCAACCTTTATTAGCAGATTCGGATAGGCGGAAGGTTAAAGATATTTTCTTATAATATTCAGTTCTCTTAATATACAGTTCACTCAACAAGCAGCGATTTTCCAATTGCATAAATGCTGAGAANGATTTTTCGATGGTTGTTCCATTAACTTAAGTTAACAAACAATTGCGAATCATTTGCCCTTGAGAAGCATGGATCCTTTCCCGCTAAAACTGACAAAAGACAGGTTTTTGCGGGTCTGTTCTTCCATACGGTCTGATTAGCTAAACCAATTCAAATTATTATTTCAACATTTATAAAGGAATATTAAAAGTATAATTAACAGATAATCTAGTATTTCCTGTTAAGAGGCCCGCGTGTTTTGAAGAAGCGTCCCCAGCTGAAGCCTGTTGTTTTGGAGAAACGTCCCCAATCGTTTAAGCAAACGGCAGTTGAAGTCGCTGTACTTAAATAGTAAAATAAAAAATATATATTTAAGGATGGTTATTTTGAATACAGGTGGTTGAGATTCAATGAGTGATAAAATCAGAGTTGCGGTTATTTTCGGGGGACAATCCTCAGAACACGAGGTGTCGAGATTTTCAGCGGAATCTGTTATCAGCAATATAAATACTGACAAGTACGATGTTGCTATGATTGGGATCACAAAGGAAGGAAGATGGCTTCCCTATGACGGCCCTGTTGGCCTTATCGGGACAGGGGAATGGCAGGCTCTGGCCGAGTCACAAGACAGACCGAATCATGCATTGCTGACGGCTGGTACAGCGATTGCCGAATCAGAAAGGGACAATAGAAAAATAGATGTTGTTTTCCCGGTTCTCCATGGATGCAACGGTGAAGACGGAACGATCCAGGGGCTACTGGAACTTGCCGGGATACCCTATGTGGGCTGCGGTGTATTGAGTTCATCATTAGGGATGGACAAGGCTTATGCTAAAATCGTTTTTGAAAGGGAAGGTCTNCCTCAGGGCAAATACTTAGTTTACAGCCGCAAGCAGATTAATAGAGAATTTGAAAAAATAAGTGATGATGTTGAGCGTGTTTTGTCGTATCCGTGCTTCGTCAAGCCTTCGAATGCTGGCTCGTCAGTCGGCGTAAGCAAGGTGCGCAATGCAGGTGAGCTTGGACCAGCTCTCCAGCTGGCAGCAAAATATGACAGGCGCATTCTGATAGAGGAATTTATCGATGGCCGGGAAATAGAATGTGCTGTACTGGGGAATGATGATCCTGTTGCATCGACAGTGGGTGAAGTGATACCATGTAATGAGTTTTATGACTATGAAGCAAAGTATTTGAGCGGGGACAGTTCTCAGATTATTATACCTGCAGATCTTCCTGCTGAAGTGATTGAGAGGATCAGAGAATACTCGGTAAGGGCTTTCAAGGCACTGGATTGCTCAGGATTGGCAAGAGTTGATTTTTTTGTGCGCAAAGCCGATAACGAAGTCTTCATAAACGAGATTAACACCATGCCCGGGTTTACGCAAATCAGCATGTACTCGAAATTGTGGGCTGCTTCAGGGCTGCCTTACGAAAAGCTGGTAGAAAGATTGATAGAACTGGCGCTGGAGCGTTTTGAAGACAATAAGAGAGAAATAGATTATTAGCAACAGCTGTTTATTGGAATTGTATATGGGGGAAATATTAATATGGATAACAGACCAATCGGGGTTTTTGACTCTGGTCTTGGAGGCCTTACGGTTTTTAAAGAGATTGCTGATCAACTGCCCCATGAGAGCCTTGTATATTTCGGTGACAGCGGACGCGCTCCATATGGGACCAAATCCAGGGATACTGTCATTAAGTATACTCTCCAGGACATCAGGTTTTTAATGACACACGATATAAAGATGATCGTAATCGCCTGCAACACAATGAGTGCCCATAGCTATGAATTTGTACGAAGGAATCATGACCTTCCTATTATTGAAGTTATAGGTGCGGGTGCAGTAGCTGCCGTTGCAGAAACCAGNAACAAAAAGGTCGGGATAATCGGTACTCCCGCGACTGTTAATAGTGGAGCATATCAAAAGGCTATAAATAAACTTGATGATAGCATTGAAATATACCAAAAGGCCTGTCCGCTTTTTGTTCCGCTTGTTGAAGAGGGACAGGAATGGTGGGAAAACGACATAACATATAATATTGCGAAAGAATACCTTGCACCGCTGAAACAAACAGGTGTTGATACGTTGGTTCTCGGCTGTACGCATTATCCACTGCTTAAAAACACGATCTCTAAAGTCATGGGAGAAGGCGTCACTTTAGTAAGCTCGGCTTTTGAAGTTGCCAGAGTTGTAAAAAGGATTATTTCAGATAAAAATATGCAACGGGATCCTCGTTTGACGCCGACTTATCACTATTATACAAGTGACAGTGTTGAAAAATTTGAACCTCTGTGCAGTGCAATACTCGGGAGAACTATCAATTCGGCAAAGAAGGTGGATATTGAGGAATACTGACGAATGGGTTGCGGGTTTCAGGAGCTGTTTTGAGCAACAATCTGATATGCGGTATTTTTCGCAGGAAAGGTGCGTGTTATTATGGACAAAAATGTTATAATATCGGTTAAGGGCACGCAGTCGACCAACAATCAGGTGAATATTATCATGGAACTCGTTACTGAGGGGAAATACTATAAAAAAGATGAGGCCTATTTTATCACCTATGACGAAAGCGAAGTAACCGGTATGAACGGGACTACAACCACTTTGATGGTCACGGACGATGTAGTAACGCTGGTTCGGGCCGGATCGGTCAATTCGCAGTTTGTTTTTCAGCAGGGGCAAAAGCACATATCCTACTATGATACGGAATATGGCGCTTTTACTGTTGGAGTTACTGCCAATGAAGTTGATGTAAGAATAGATGACAATGGCGGTGAAATCCGCATAGATTATCAGTTGGAAATAGACAACAACGAAACAGGTGAAAATGATTTTTGGATGTCAATCAGGGAGGTAGGGCAATTAAATGACGAACATAATAGGGGACATTAGAGACCAGATCAGGAGCGTTGTCAGAAAAGCAATGGCTGCCGCAACGGAAAAGGGGCTTTTGCCTGACATATCAGTGGACGAGATAATTGTCGAAGCGCCGAAAGAAAAGGAACATGGTGATTTTTCCACAAACATTGCCATGCTGATAGTTAAAAAGGCAAGGAAGGCACCTGTGCAGATAGCCTCCATTCTAATAGACAATATGGACTTCACAGATACATATATTGAGCGGGCTGAATGTGCGGGGCCTGGATTTATCAACTTCTTCCTGGATAGATCATGGCTTTATGATACGTTAAGGATCATCAGTCGCGAGCGTGAGGATTACGGAAGGATCAACATCGGCCAGGGAAGTAAAGTTATGGTGGAGTTTGTCAGTGCAAACCCGACAGGGCCTTTGCATATGGGAAATGCCAGGGGAGGAGCGCTTGGCGATTGTATTGCCAGCGTGCTTCAAGCTGCCGGATACGATGTTACGCGGGAGTATTATGTCAATGACGCCGGCAACCAGATAGAAAAATTCGGTATGTCGCTGGAAGCCAGATACTTACAGCTGCTGAAGGGCGAAGATGCAGTGGAATTCCCTGAAGACGGGTATCAGGGCGAAGACATCATAGATCATATGAGAGATTACATTGAGGAATATGGAGACAAGCTGCTGAATGCGGATCCGGAACAAAGGCGCAGGGAACTGGTCGATTATGCTCTCCCGAGGAATCTTGAGCGCATAAGNAAAGGTCTGGAGTCATATGGCATCCATTATGATGTTTGGTTTTCAGAACAGTCACTTTATGACAGTGGTGAGTTCGAGGAAACCATCAATTATATGGAAGACAAAGGTCTTTTATATGAGAAAGAGGGCGCAAAGTGGTTTAAGGCAACGGATTTCGGCGCTGAAAAAGATGAAGTGATCATCAGGAACAACGGGATACCAACGTATTTTGCGTCTGACATAGCGTACCACAGGAACAAATTTGAAAAGCGTGNGTTTGATCGTGTCATCAATCTGCTCGGGGCAGACCACCATGGACATGTTGCCAGAATGAAGGCTGCTGTCAAGGCATTGGGCGTGGACCCTGCAAAACTTGATATAGTGATATTCCAGTTAGTCAGGCTTTTCAAGAACGGTGAAATTGCCAGGATGTCAAAAAGGACAGGCCGGGCTATATCATTGGACGATCTTCTCGAAGAAGTAGGGAGAGACGCTGCAAGGTTTATCTTCAACACGAAAGCTTCAGGAAGTCATCTGGATTTCGATCTTGATCTGGCAGTCAGGCAATCGAATGAAAACCCGGTTTATTATGTACAGTATGCACATGCGAGGATCTGCAGCATGCTGCGTTTGCTGGA
>JGI24714J26587_10003199_pt1 | contig 10394 bp, 8 predicted proteins | sample BioPla4DNA2_FD_26587 | JGI IMG/M metagenome (IMG submission 26587)
GTTTTCGAAGATTTCAGGATAATGGTCGAGAATGCGGCAAACAGGTTCCCGGACAGACCCGCACTATCCTACAAGCTGTCGCCGAAGGACAAGGAGACCGTAAGAGTTACCTTTGCCCAGGCAAGAGATTACATACGACACATGGGGACAGAACTTATCCATATGGGGCTGCGCGACAGGCATGTTGCCCTTATCGGGGAAAGTTCATATAACTGGGTCTGTTCCTACTTCAGTCTTATGGCCATCGGTTCTGTTACGGTGCCCATCGACAAGGAACTCCCGCCTGATGAGATCGCCGGCATAATAAATTTTGCCGAGTGCGAGTATGTCGTCTACAGTGCGGCCATCGAGGACAAGATCCGGGAGATAAGGGACCGGATACCCGGCGTCAAAACCCTGATATGCATGGGAGAACCCGGGATCGAAGGAGCCGTCAGGCTTTCGGATATCGTGGAAAGAGGCAGGGAGCGTTTCAGCAGCGGAGACAATTCCTACTATGAATACGAGATCGACCGGGAACGGCTTGCCACCATCGTGTTCACTTCAGGCACAACGGGCAAGGGCAAGGGCGTGATGCTGTCGCAGAAAAACATTGTGTCCAACATGACCCAGGGGATGTACCTGTTCGCGATCACAAACAAAACGATGAATGTACTGCCTCCGCACCATACGTTCGGATCGACAGTGAACTTCGTGGGCCACTATTCCCAGGGCTGTGAAGTGTATATTTCCAGCGGCCTCAAGTATATAGCGGATGAAATAAAGGAGCAGCAGCCGACGCACCTGGTGCTTGTGCCGCTGTTCGTAGAAACCCTTTACAAGAAGATGTGGCAGGCGGCAGAAAAAAGCGGACGTGCTAAGCTGCTGCGCAGGATGATAAAGTTGAGCAACTTCCTGCGTAAACTGGGGATCGATCTGAGGCGGAAACTGTTCAGGAGCGTGCTGGACGCGTTCGGAGGGAAACTTGAACTCATCATTTGCGGCGGCGCCTACCTGGACCAGGAGATAATCGACACGTTTGAATCCATCGGCATCACCGTGCTGAACGGGTACGGCATTACCGAGTGTTCGCCGCTGATATCCTGCAACAGGAACAAGTATCAGAAAAAGGGCAGCGTCGGCGTGCCGATCCTTGGATCCGAGATAAAAATCAGGAATCCCGATGAAAACGGGGAAGGGGAGATATGTGTTAAAGGGCCGCATGTCATGCTCGGGTATTACAAGNACCCGGAGGCGACGGCGGCGGTCTTCGACGAGGAAGGCTTTTTCAGGACCGGGGATTACGGCAGGCTTGACGAAGACGGATGGCTGTACATAACTGGCAGGCTGAAGAACCTGATCGTGCTCAGCAACGGCAAGAACGTGTACCCGGAAGAGATCGAAGCGGAGATATCAAAGGTGTTCGGAGTGAACGAATGCGTCGTATACGCCGGCGAGAGCAGCTCCCAGGGCGGCAAGGAAGTCATAGTCGCTGAGATCTTCCCCGATTTCGAAGCTCTGGAGGCAAAGGGCATCAGCGACGTGCAGGGATATTTCGAAGAAGAGATCAAGAAGATTAACAGCAGGATGGTTTCATACAAGGCAGTCAAGAAGGTAAAGATCCGCGATGTGGAATTCCCGAAAAACACATCGAGGAAAATAATACGCTTTGCCATAGACAAGTCCATTGATTGAACGTGTGACACTCCTCGACTGAACGCGTGACACTCCTCAACTATAGAGGAATGCCTCTTGCTGAGGAGTGTCACCGTACCTATTTCCCACTTGACAAAGCAGTTTGATGTAATGTATCATATATCTTGTTCTGACCGGCGGAACGCACAACTATATATGGAGGGATACCCAAGTGGCCAAAGGGGGCAGACTGTAAATCTGTTGTCACTGACTTCGATGGTTCGAATCCATCTCCCTCCACCAGAACCCGCAGGAAAGCCTGATCAGTCAGGCTTTTTTTGATGCCGCAGATCCGCTTTTCTGTAAAAATCCGCCCGGCCTGGTCCGGCAGCAGGCTGTCAGGTAAAAAACGGCAGCCATGCCGGGAATGAAAACACACACCATACACATAATAAATGATGCGTTCATTTACCGCTTCGGTTTTTGCAGAGGTTGATATGAAAAGGACCAGGCTTTTATTCATGGCATCGTTGTTCGCATTGTTCGTGCTGTCTGCAAATGCCGTCTGCATCATCCTGCAGACCGGCACCAGGGAACTTCGCAGCGCTCCGGAGCCTATCAGCGGCGAAAGCAGTGCCAGGTACGAAACAGAAAGCATGAGCATCCCCGGCGGAAGCCCGGTAGGGCAGGCCGGGAAAGACGACGGGACTGCGCCTGTGAACGTTATGGTGCTTGGCCTGGACAATGACAAAACGCGGTGTGATGTGATCATGCTGCTCAATTTCGACCCCGGCACACCGTCCCTCAACATCCTTTCCATTGCCAGGGACACGAGAGTGCGGTCGGGAAGCAGTTATAAAAAGATCAATTCCCTCTATGCGAAGGGCGGCGAAAAGCGCGTTGCCGATGAGATATACGAAATCACGGGCCTTTCGGTCCATTATTACGTCACGATGGATTTCAGGGGTTTCAGGAAAATAATCGACGCTCTGGGCGGCGTAGAGTTTTATGTTCCGTTCAGGATGAAATACGACGACCCGGTACAGGGTCTCCATATAAACCTGAAAAAAGGGCTGCAGGTACTCGACGGGAAAAAGGCGGAACAGCTTGTCAGGTACAGGAANGGGAACCTGAGGGGACAGGGGTATATCGAGGGCGACATAGGCAGGATCAGGATGCAGCAGGATTTCATAAAGGCTTTGATAGACCAGAAGCTGAACATCCGGTATATTTCAAAAGCGGACGATATATTCAGGATCATAAAGGACAATGTCAAAACAAATATCGGACTGACCGACGCAGCCAGGTACTTTTCCAGCGTGATCAGGATAAAAGGAGAAAACGTGAAGACTTTCGTTTTGCCGGGAGAAAGCTACCTGTCGGGCGATGTATGGTGGTACATCTACGACAGGGAGCAGACTTATTCCATGATCTCGGAGAATTTCAGGACGTGAGGTCCCTTTTTTGCACTGCATGATTGAATTATCACAGCCGGTTTGATATAGTTTTTCTAGTAGGATAAAAGTGCAGGTCCTGTATCATTGCCGCCTGCAGGATCCGGGAACAGTGCCTTGCGCCGCGGGCCGGCAGGATCGGAGGCAGGACCGGGAAGGGACGGACGTACGCACGTGGATTCACCGATGATCACCGCACACAGGGGCGCATCGAATCAGGCGCCTGAAAACACGATGCCGGCATTCCGGAGAGCCCTGGAGCTTGGAGCCGACGGCATCGAACTGGACGTACATATGAGCGCCGACGGACGCCTGGTGGTCATCCATGATGAGACCGTCGACAGGACCAGCAACGGCAAAGGCCTGGTGAAGGACAAGACACTGGCGGAACTGAAGGAACTGGACTTTGGTTCCTGGTTTTCCGAAGGATTCAGGGGCGAGAAAATACCGGAACTGGAAGACGTGCTTGAGTTGCTGTCGGACCGGGATGTGCTCCTCAATATCGAGATAAAGAACGGACCGGTGTTTTATCCCGGCATAGAAACGGCGGTGGCGGACGCCCTTCAAAAATACGGAATGACTGACAGGACAATCATCTCATCGTTCAACCATTACACTCTCGTAGAAATCCGCAGGTATGATCCCGGTATCAGGACTGCTCCACTCTACATGGCGGGACTGTACAAACCGTGGGACTATGCGCGCAGTATCGGCGCTTCGGCGATACATCCGCTTTTTACAATATCGTGCCCGAGGTGGTGAAGGGATGCAGGGAGAATAATATATCGGTCAATCCCTTTACAGTGGACAGGCCTGAGCATATCAGGGCTGTCGCGGAAGCAGGCGTTGACGGGATAATAACGAATGTCCCGGATGTTGCCATCAAAATCGTGAGAGAAATGGGGTCATAACATGAAACTCAATTACAGGCAGACGATGCTCATCGGGCTTGGATTCTTTACGATCAGCATGGTGTGGGGATCTACAATATCGCGATGCCCATCTACCTTGACGACCTGGGCCTGTCCGGGATCGCTGTAGGTGCGGTGATGACGATAGACAATATTTTGCCGTGATATTCCTGCCGATTTTCGGCGCATTGAGCGACAGGACCAATACCAGGTATGGAAGGAGGATGCCGTACCTGCTGGTGGGCGTCCCGTTGTCGGCCCTGGCCTTTATCCTGATACCGTTTTGAGGATGAGCCTTGTACCTTTGATGATAACAGTAATAGTGATGAACTTCGCCATGAGCATTTACAGGGCGCCCACCGTTGCTCTCATGCCTGACTTCACACCAAGGCCTCTGCGCAGCAAGGCCAACGGCGTCATCAACTTCATGGGCGGCATTGGTGCTGTCATAGCGTTCCTGATCGGCGGTTTCCTCTTCAGGCTGAATGAATACCTTCCTTTTGCAGTATGCTCCGGCATAATGATGCTGACGATCATCGCCATGTACCTTAAGATACGTGAACCGAAAGAATTAGCCGAAGAAAAGGAGGATGTCCCCAAAGAAGGGGATGGACCGGCGGAGAAGGGGAAAGGTGTGGCGCTAAGCCTGGTGTTCCTGCTCCTGGCCATATTCTTCTGGTTCATAGCCTATAATGCCGTAGAGACTTTCTTCTCCACGTTTGGTGAAAAGGTGCTTGGCATAGATAAAAGCCAGTCATCCTTCATGCTGTCTGTGTTCTCTGCGATGCTGGTCATTTTTCCATACCCTCAGGGTTCATTGCTTCAAGGATAGGGAGAAAGAGGACCATACTGATCGGTATCACGATGCTTTTCCTCGTGTTTGTGACAATGAACTTCACCATGGGGATGGATCCGTACATTATATATATCCTGCTTGCCATCGGTGGTATAAGCTGGGCCCTTATAAACATCAACTCCTACCCCATGGTGGTGGAGATGACGTCGAACAAGGGTACAGGCAAGTATACCGGCTACTATTACTTCTTCTCGATGACGGCAGCGATACTGAGTCCTGTGCTGTTCGGCTTCATAAAGGATATACTCGGCGACAGCTTCCTTTTCATATACTCGAGCATAGCGATGGTGCTGGCGTTTTTCTTCATGATGCTGGTAAAGCACGGAGAGCCGGCAGGGAAGCTGAACGGGACACCTGTTGGAACGGCGGGAGAGACATCCGAAGAAATTCCGGAAGAGACTCCGCAACAGACGATATAATGGAATGACACAAACAATGCGGCAGCAGATGCTGCAGGAGCCGGCGCCTGTCTGCGCAGGCTAATGGTTCCGGATATGCTATCATGTGATCTGGGGGTAATAGTCCGGTGCTGAGCTGGGACGAACTCGAGAAAAAATGCCGTGAATGTACGCGGTGCGGACTTGCCGGGACAAGGACGAATGTTGTGATCGGGCGCGGTTCGAAAACAGCCCCGGTCATGCTGATCGGCGAAGGACCGGGAGAACAGGAGGACCTGCAGGGGAAGCCTTTTGTCGGCGCCGCGGGCCAGCTTCTCGACCTGTTGCTGGACGCCCTGATGTTCAGGGAAGAAGATTACTATATCTGTAATATCGTAAAATGCAGACCGCCCGGAAACCGTATCCCCACCGATGATGAAGCCGAAAGCTGCCTGCCGTGGCTCCGGTGCCAGACACTGCTGTTGAAGCCGCGGATCATGGTGTGCCTGGGCGCCACTGCCATGAAATACATCATCGACAGGAACGCCAGGATAACGCAGATAAGGGGACAGTGGACCGAACGCAAGGGGTATTGGTTCATGCCCACTTTCCATCCGGCGGCGCTTCTCAGGGATCCGTCGAAGAAGGCGCTGATGTTCGAGGACATGAAAAAAGTGAAAGCGAAGCTCGAGGAAATCAGGGGCACGTGACACTGGAACGTGCGGCCGGCCACAGCCGCAAAAGCCGCTGTCTGCTTTGCCTGAAACCTTATGATCATCCGGAGAGGAACGAATGACCAGGGAGAAACAAATGAAAAAAGACGAGGCATTATCTTTATTATATAATCGATACAAATGCGCATTTCCGGGGAAGGAATATGTTTTCGGCTGCGGATGCACGAGTCCGAAGCTCCTGCTGACAGGTGAAGCTCCGGGACGCGAAGAAGTGAAGTTTTCACGGCCTTTCTCAGGTGCAGCCGGGAAATTGCTGGACAGTTTTCTTCAAATGGCCGGCATAAACAGGGAAGACATATACATAACGAATGCCATAAAATACAGGCTTTCAAAGGAAAACCCAAAGACAGGCAGACTGTCGAACAGGCCTGCAGCCAGGGACGAGATCATATCCAGCAGGCCGTACCTGCTGGAGGAGATCGGTATCATCAGCCCCTGCTGCATCGTGACCCTTGGGAACGTCCCGCTCAGGGCAGTGACCGGGGATCTCCGGCTGAACATCGGGGAATGCCATGGCGTGCCAGACAGGGTGACGATCAAAGAGCAGGATTACCTGCTGTTCCCGCTCTACCATCCTGCCAGTGTCATTTACAACCGCAGCCTGGTGCAGGTATATGAAAACGACATCCTCAAGCTGAGGGACCTTTTCCGCGGAGCCCGGGCCATCTGACCATACGGCCGAACGGTTCATACGGATCATGAAAGATCCGCTATTTTTCAAAAGTTTTCCTTCGTTTTTCATTAAAAAAGTCCACTGTTTCGAAAAACACATCGATATTTTCTGCAGGCGTTCCCGGAGGGATATCGCAGCCTGACGAGATGACGAAATTCCTGTACCCGGCCGTCCTGGCCAGCAGGTCCAGCGTTTTTTCCCGTACGTCTTCCCGGGTCCCGTTCCTGAATATCCTTGCCGGATCGATGTTGCCGAATGCCAGCCTGTCCCCCGGAACCAGAGGCAATATATCTTCCATGTCTACCGCATTTCCGAAGTGGAATCCCATTGCGCCTGTCGAAATCATGGAGGGGACCAGTTTGGCCGTATTCCCGCAGTTATGCAGTATCACCATGAAGTTGTCGTCCTGTACGACATCGACGACCTTTTTCACATATGGCGAAGAGAATTCCGCGCACTGTTCCGGGGACAACAGCCCCGCCGCAGGCTCTGCGATGATTATGCCGTCCGCGCCGGCTTCCCTGAAAGCTTTTGCATACGACACAAGGAATTCCGCTGCTTTTTCGAGCAGGATATGTACAGTTTCGGGCTCATCGAAAAGCGCCATCATTATCCCGGTCATGTCATAGAGCCTGCACGCCAGCGAAAAGGGCCCGATCTGGCCTCCGAAGGACGGTCTGTCGCTTATGTTCCTCGCGCTGAGTGCTGCAGCCTCTATATACGCGCCCGTTCTTCCCGCGCCGACNCGTGGTATTTCAAGTCCTCTGGCCGATTTTCCATCGCCGGCTATGCTGCCTGCCACCGTCGGGACTTCGTTGTCCGAGTACCTGACCGGGCTTCCGAAAGCTTCGGCTTCCACTGACAGGTCCATTATCGTCATTGCCGCGGCAGACGGGTATTTGCGGGCCAGTGCGCTGATGCAACTGAACTGGGCTTTACCGTCCCAGATCACTTCGGGAAGTGTCTTTCCGGAAAGCTCCAGGCCGGGACAGGTCATTATCGGCATCGCGGTTCTTTTTTCAGATCTGGCTATACTGCGGACCCATTCCTTCATATTGACAGACATGGCTGACTTCCTTCCTTTCCATCATATGCGTGACATTTCCCGACAAAAGGCACACGGGGTATCACCACACCATTCTACCTCAAATCGGAGAGAGGTTTATATAAATAGATTTCAAAGAATAGTACTATTTTATTATCTTCCGTTCTATGCTAAAATACTTTATACGGGACGGCAGATGTTTGCCGCCTCGCTGAAGTCCCGATGATGCATGGAGTTATCTCCAACGGAACAAGTTCTTATCAAATACCGGCATATTTTTGTGAATCGTGAAATAATGCAAAATATTATAATATTGTTCAATACCGGTGATGCATAAATTAGTATGATTTTAGTTGGACTGGCGGAGCTGTTTGCGCAGAAAGAGAGTACGGATGATGGACAACAGGATGCTTGAGGAGCTTGGGCTCGACCCGGCCAGGATGGAGCATGCTGTGCAGACCTACAGCCGCTCGGTCGGAGCGGGCTGCATCGTGATGGACGAATATGGCGAAACGATTTTTGAGGATCGTCCTGGCGGACGGTGCGGTTTGTGCAGGATAATGCAGGATAAAGGCAAAAAATGCGTGAACGCACACCTGTACGGAAATTACCAGGCCGAGAGGTTTGGCGGAAGGTACATTTTTTTCTGCCCTATCGGACTGGTGCACTGGATCTCGCCTCTCGTCTGCGGCAGCACCGTCAGGGGGGCGCTCCTGGGAGGGCCGGTCCTGATGATGGAGCCTGACGAACTGCTGATCGAAGAGATAGCGGTCAATGGCGGCTTCGATGAGAATGAACTGGGTCTGATCGAAGAACTGGTAAAGGAACTTCCCATCGTCAGTCCCGACAGGGTGAACGACCTGTCCGAACTGCTTTACATGGTATCGTTGTATATTACCGGAGCCGGTGATACATCCCGGCCGACGATCGAGTCCATGGAACAGCAGGCGAGGATATCCGAATATATACAGTATCTCAAGTCGACGGAAGATAAGATCGAAAATGCACGGACATACCCGGTAGAGAAGGAAAAGGAACTGCTGACGCTGATATCGCTGGGCGACAAGGCTGGTTCCCAGAAGGTCCTGAACGAGATACTGGGGCATGTATTTTTTACTTCGGGCGGGAATTTTGAAGTCATCAGGGCCAGGATACTGGAACTCATCGTACTTCTGTCGAGAGCTGCGCTGGAAGGAGGGGCCGATGTCGAGCAGATCTTCGGTCTCAATTTCAAGTACCTGTCGCAGATAAACGAGTTTACGACAGTAGATGAGCTGACGTACTGGCTTTCGGGCATCATGACCAGGTTCACCGACTGCGTTTTCGACCTTAAAGACGTGAAACATATAGACGTTATATATAAAGCGATCGACTATATCAAAAGGAATTATATGAAGAAAATAATGCTTGAAGACGTAGCTAATCATGTGCAGTTGAGTCCGTCGTATTTCTGCTCGGTGTTCAAGCAGGAGATGAAATGCAATTTCAATGCTTACCTGAACAGGATCCGGATCGAGATGAGCAAGAAGCTGCTGCTGGATAACGATATCCGGCTGGCAGACGTGGCGGACCTGGTGGGGTATGAAGACCAGAGCTACTTCACCAGGGTGTTCAGGAGGCGCGTGGGCATCAGCCCCGGTAAGTACAGGGAGAGGAAAGGGCAGGTAAGCAGGGCAGACATCGGAAAACAGGCTGGGATGATAAATTAGTATAAATCCGGACAATTATCCAGGGAGAGGTGTTCAAATGAGCAATATACTGAATGAAATCTCACAGAACCTGCAGCAGGGCAGGGCAAAAGCCGTAAAAGAGCTCGTGGAGAAAGCTGTTGGTGAAGGTATCGATGCGAAAACGATACTGGAACAGGGCCTTATCGCAGGAATGTCGGTCATTGGCGAGAAGTTCAAAAACAACGAGGTATACGTGCCGCAGGTGTTGATAGCAGCCAGGGCGATGAAGGCAGGTACCGAGGTCCTGCAGCCGCTGCTTGCATCAAGCGGTGTAAAGGCAAAGGGCAAGGTCGTCATCGGCACTGTCAGGGGCGACCTGCACGACATCGGGAAAAACCTCGTCAAGATGATGATGGAAGGGAAAGGCCTGGAGGTCATCGACCTGGGCGTGGATGTCCCGGCCGAGAAGTTCGTTGAAAAGGCAATAGAGGAAAAGGCGGACATAGTGGCCTGCTCGGCATTGCTGACCACCACCATGACCGAGATCGGGACAGTCGTCGACGCGATAGTCAGGGCCGGCATAAGGGACGAGGTGACGATCATGATCGGCGGCGCGCCTGTCACCGATTCGTTCTGCAAGCAGATAGGCGCCGACATCTACACCCCGGATGCGGCTTCTGCGGCGGAAGCGGCAGTGAAGGCGATTTCATGACTGCATAGCGGCAGTTTCTTCATAACGGCAGGATTTGATCCTGGGACAGGCCGGTTTGCTGTGCAGCAACCGGCTTTTTGTATCGGCTGCTTCAGACCGGTGTCGTCTGTTGCTTATTTACAGGTGCAGGACGCAGGGTAAAATGCGCCGATCGATGACACCCAGATAAACCCATCAAATGTTGACGCAAAACCGCTAAATTCACCCTTGACATCCGTCCATGGGCGATGCTATAATACAAAAGCCGTCGCGGAAAGACAATTTTCCGGCTGGTGGCCAGCAGTTCTGCAACTGCCGTGGAGCGTGACCGCGACACTTCTTTATATTATTGAAAGGAGTGTTCTTTTT
>JGI24714J26587_10003200_pt1 | contig 10386 bp, 9 predicted proteins | sample BioPla4DNA2_FD_26587 | JGI IMG/M metagenome (IMG submission 26587)
CTGTGCACTGTGAACTTTTAACTTCAAAGTTTACTTAGACAATATTTCTGCTCCTGTTTCAGTCACTAAAACTGTGTATTCCCATTGTGCTGAGTATCCTCCGTCTTCTGTGAAAACTGTCCAGTCATCCTCTTCATCAATGAAAACTTCGTAATCTCCTTGATTTATCATTGGTTCTATTGTAAATACCATTCCTGGAACTAGCACCATTCCTTCTCCTCTTTTACCAACATGGGCAACGAAAGGTTCTTCGTGGAATTTAATACCTATACCGTGTCCTCCAAAAGCTCTTACAACTGAATAACCATTAGCTTCAGCATGTTCTTGCACAGCTGCTCCTATATCTCCTAGAAAGCCCCATGGCTTAACCGCTTCAAAACCTCTATCTAAGCACTCTTTTGCTACTCTAACAAGTTTTGCATGTTCTTCTGAAACATTACCTAGCATAAACATTCTTGAAGCATCTGAGTAATATCCATTATATATTGTGGATACATCAACATTTACAATGTCCCCATCTTGTAATATTGTATCCTCACTTGGAATACCATGACACACAACATCATTTATAGATACGCAGACACTNTTTGGATAGCCTCCATAGTTTAAATCCGCTGGAATAGCACCATGCTCTATTGTATAGTCATAAACTAATTTATCAATTTCCTCAGTATTCATGCCTATTCTTATTTTTTCCTCTACTAAATCCAAAACACCATCATTAATTTTAGCACTTTCTCTAATTCCTTGAATCTGCTTTTCATTTTTTATCATATCCCTTGTAGGCACTTCATGGCCTTGGTTCTTTAATCTATTTAATTTTTCATCAAATTCCAAGTGGCATTTTTTATACTTTTTACCACTTCCACACCAGCATATATCATTTCTATTTAAATTCATTTTTACCTCCATACTGATAACAGTACACAATTCTTAGTTATAAACTAAGCTACTATGAATTGTTTACTGTAAAATTATTAATATTAAAAATATTTTATTTATAGTATAACATAAATTCCTCTTTTAATTTCTTCTTAACTCAAAAAATAATTTTGGCTTAATATAAAAAAACAGCTGAATATTTCAACTGTTTTTCAAATATTTCCTTATTCTTTAATTATAAATTCATGATTTAAATAAGNCTCCAATAGCGAATTTATTTCTTTTAAAGATCTAACCCAGTGTTTTTCTTTTATTGAAACTAATCTCTTTTTTTCCTCATCTAAATCTTTATAATTCTTACTATCAAAATCAATAAAATAATCATTTAACTCTCTTGTTAAACTTTCTATCGCTCTGAAATTATTAAAATCACTGCCTCCTAATATTAAAAACTCATTATCATTATTCATTTGATAATTCATATATTCATAAAGTAAATTTTCAATTCTTTTATAAACATCACTTGAAGTTTCACTTACAACACTTTCTCTTTTTCCTATTGTTATCGGCTTTTCTTCCTTATAAGTTTTATATTTTAGCCATAAGCTATTAAATTCTTTATGAATAGAGCTAAAATTTTTGTATAAAGTAAACAATTCCTGATTGTTGATACTTTTAGCTTTAATGCATGTATTCAATATATTTGATGAGCTCTCATTTTTTGTTCTAAGTTCTAGCAAGCTATTATAAGTTTCTCTTCCAAGTAAAATTTTATATTTTGAATTCAATACAGAATTGTAAACGTTTAGAGAAAGACTTATAAATAAAGTAATAACAATAATTCGGACACTATCATTTTTATTGAATTTAAAACTTTTCATATCTATCCCCCTGCCTGCTTGTATTATAGCACAGTACTATAAAAATTATCAATATATTAATGGTCTAAAAAAGGCAATTTACACTATGTAAATTACCTTATAACTATATTATCTCTTTGAAACTCCTTAACCATATCAAGGGCAGCTGTTGCACTTTGTTCTTTTTCTTCTTTTACTTCTATTCTTTTGATTTTGCCAAAGGATTTTTTTAAAGATAAATCATCCTTTCCTGTTAAGACCCATATAACATTTTTGGTTACTGACTTTACTTCTAATTCTCCTTCACCAACTCCATCAGTGAAATATATGAGTACTTGATTTTTTAATTTATTATCTTGTAGATATTTAAATACCGGAGAAAATTTTGTTGAACCATTATTTGAACTTCTCTTTTTAAAATCATTCCTTGATTTAGCTTGGTAAACCCTTCTAATTTTATCATCACATTCAATTACAGTTATTTTACTGCTTCTATTTTTAGCTATATCTAAAATTTCAATCATTATTTTTTGAATTTCTTTTTCACTCATTGAAGCACTAATATCTAAAGCTACTATTACTTCCGGAATTAAATTAGGTAATGTTCCCCTAATATCTAATCTATGGGGCTGTCTTCTATTTTTCCTAGTTATTGTTTTTCTTTGGCCTGCCCTAATAGTTGGAAGCATGCTCTTTAATTCATCCTGCCAAGATATTTGAGGAATTTCCTTATAAGAAGCTATTATTTTTTTAATATCCTCTGGCGCCTTATCCTTTAAAGAACTTATAGCTACTTTTTTTGTTAATTCTTTTATTGAATCCTTATTTAAATCACTTTCTTCCCAGGCATCATGAGCTTTAGATATATCAATAACAGTGCCTATATCCTTATCATCAGATTTCATCTTATTTTTTAATTTCTCTTTAATAATTTTTTCAATTTCTTCTGCATATACCTCTATGGACTTGTCTTCCTTTAAGGAAGCATAAAATTCATAATTGAACCTTTCTAGCCTATAACTTTCTGGAGGCATATTATTAATAAACTGATTTATAGAAATATCTAATGCCATATTTACAGCTGTAGTAGTATACTTATTTCTAAGCTCTCTTTCCCTTTCATGATGACCGTACATTATATGGTATATTTCATGTTTAAATAAAGCTATCATTTCTCTTTTATTACATTCAAGAAATAACAAAGGATTAAAATATATCTTATATCCTTTAAGCATCGGTACAGTGGCAAGGGGCCAGGTAATATCATATTTTATATCTCTTTCAATTTTTACTAGGAACTGTCCAAAAAAATTATCTTCCCCTTGAATCATAGATACTATTACATTTTCTACTAGTGAATAAAAGTTTCTTTCAAAATTATTATCTTCAGCTCCATTTTTTATATTAATGACTCTTTCTAATAATACTAGTCGTTTATTTTCAAATTCCATTTATCTCATCCTTATTCAAATATAGCAAAGAAAGCATCAAGAAACTTGTCTTCATTTAATAGATCTTTATAAAGTTTTTCACTAGCATCTAGTTTAACTTCCTTCATTATTCCCATTCTCAAATCCTTAGGATAGGAATTTAGTAAGTCACCATATAATTTCCTGTTTCTTCCTATATTATTTTCTTCTAAATATCTTAATGAATTTTTGGCTAATATATATAATCTTGAATGACTTTCATTTCTTAGTTCTTCTCTTAATTCTAAAGGTAAAACCTCATAAGCAAATATTTCTTCAGGCTTCATAATCTTGTTTTTTATATTTTTTATATGATTAATAAAATCTGTAGCTATGCTTACTCCAACATTTCCCTTAACAATATTATATAAGGTATCTATTGAGTATTTATTAGTGTTTTTTAAATATACATTATAAGCTCTAGCTATTCTTTCCCAACTTCTCGGAGTAGCCTTAATTGATTCTTTAGAATTTGGATTACTTAAATATTCTGGGAAGGTAGATAAAAATTCAATTATATTTTCATGTATATTTCCCTCTTTCATTGCCCAGTTTATCCATTCTTTTATATCTGAATTTAGCTCTATCCATACAAACCTATCTTCTTGAGCACTATCCATATCCACTACCTGATAATCAGAATATTCATATCCATCATACTTATTAGATGGATTCATAGCAGCTACAATTTTTACATTTTCATCTAGCTTATAATTATTTATTTCTCTATTTAGGATAATATTCATAAGCTCTTGCTGCACTGCATGTTCACATCTATTGAGCTCGTCTATAAATAGAAGTACTCCTTTATACTTATTATTCTTTAAGGCTTGGTCTATTTCTACTAATTTATAGTGGGTTGCATATTTTGTTCTCCCAGCCTCAACTATTGGTAATCCGCCNATTTCTCCTTCTTTTAAAAGGTTAGCATCTATATTAACTAAATAATAATTTTCTTCCTTACATATCTTTTTTACTAAAGATGTTTTTCCTATCCCAGCTTCCCCTATTATTAGGGGTACACTTCCTGATTCTAAAACTAATTCTATTGCATTTTTTGCTTCTGAAAATTTCATTATGTCACCCCTTATCTTGAAAGCTCATAGTCAACTAATAGCATCTTAGCCTTCTTACTTCCGTACTCTCTTATAAAATTAATCTTGTTCATTTCTAATATTTCTAACTCTAAAAAGTCTATAAGATATTTTTCATCAATTTCTTCTTCTTTAACTTTATCTATTACTATGTCTACAACAAAATCAACAGTTATTGAGTCAAAAACATATTTTACGATTTTTATATTATCTCCAATTAATACTTCTAGTTCATCTATATCATAATGTATATAATTTATTGCTTCTTCATTTTTTCTTATTGCTGCCCTTTTCACTTCTAAAGGCGGATTTTCTATGAATTTAATAGCTGACCAATAATTTTCTATTGCTTCTAGCTGAACCTCTACTGTTGGATTTTTTATATACTTAATTGCATCAAAATCCTTTTTTACTGCTAAAAGCTGAATTTCCTCACTTGGATTCTGAATAAATTGAATTGCCCATCCCTTAGTTTTAACTGCTTCCAGCTTAACCTTTTCTGTAGGATTTTTTATATATTTTAATGAATTCCAAAGTAATCTTACTGCCAATATTGAATTTTCTTCATCTAATTCTTCAATATATTCAATTGCTAAAGGATTATTTTTCACTGCATATTCCTTCACTAACTTGCTTGGGTTTTTTATATATTTTATTGCTAATCCATTTTTCTTAACTGCTTCAATAATTAAATCTTCACTTGGATTTTCTATATCTCTTATATTAAGTGGATTTTCCTTTATCTTTTTATAATTATTATCTAACATAAGTCTTCCTCTCTAAAATATTAAAATAATATTCTTCAATTTATCTTTTGTATAAATATTATACTACAGCCAAAGGATAATTACTATCATTTTTATATAATAACTATTATTAAATAATAAATTCCACCTACTAATGAGATAAATAAAAAAATTCGGCATTTATAAAATACTATAAAATATTTTATAAATGCCAATGTAAATATTTAACTGTCAGTTAAATATTTAAATATGAGAATGATCTTTTATATGATTAATGCAGTAACACTTTTGCCCCTCGCACTTAGAGCAATATCTAAATTCCATATTATTATCTTCCTTATCTGTAATNCCGCATATTGTACATTTATGATTATATTTTCTTTCTTTAATATTACTAACAAACCTTTGCTTTCTGCCATAATTTATAACAGTTGACTTGCTGGCTCTTCCTATTGATTTTCCGAAAAATAAGAAATAATTAAGTAAAGGTATTATTACCAAAGCTTTCCCAGAAAAAGTACTTGCACCTAAAACATTTAGGAAAATAAATATCCAGTTTAAAATTCCTAAATATTTTATTTTCACTGGAATTATAAAAAATATTAACAATTCAAAATTAGGGAAAAGTTTGGCAAAGGCTAAAAATAAGGATAAATTTATATAGTGTCCATCTACTGGTGCTTTTGTTATAAATCCAGCAATAATAGATGTTATAATACCAACTAAATAATATATATTAAATTTAAATCCTCCCCATACATTTTCTAAACTACTCCCAGCTAAGTAGTAAAAATATAAGGTAAATAGAAAAAATAGGGGTGAAGTAACTGGTGGTATAAATATAAAAGTAATCAGTCTCCAAATTTCTCCCTGAAGAATTTTATTACTATCTAATACTAACCTATTTATAAGAAAATTCCCCTTTATCATGGTAAATAGGTAAACTAATAAATTTCCAGCAATAATTATTAACATTAAATTTCTTATATAAAAATTCCCAAACTTTTTTTCTAGTCTATTTAATAAATTCATATATCTCCCCTCTTTATTTTATTATTAGTTAATTCTATATTAACACTTTCATGTAATCAATATACCCCTATATTACTAATATTATAAATTTGTTAATTTTATTTCCATTTATTTACATTAGAGCTTATGTTAAGTATAATGAATATAAAATATAGTTTTATGAGGTATATATGATGAAAGATTTTAATATTTCAGAAAGAAGAAAACTGCTATATAAACGGAGGAAAAAGAGAAAAATCATTTTTAATTCTTTTTGCTTACTATTTTTAATTTTAACCATATCTACTATTTTTATATTATGGAAAAATAATAACGAAAAAAATACTTATCTAAATAAAAAAATTGCTACCTCCCACAATAAGGAAGAACTAATTACAGTATGTATTGATCCAGGACATGGTGATTGGGATTCAGGTACAAAAAGTACTAAAGGTGTTTTAGAAAAAGATATTGTATTAGACATCTCTTTAAGGTTAGGAAAATTATTAGAAGAAGAGAATATTAATGTGGTTTATACAAGGACTAGCGATTCCATTTCCTATTTAGGCACAGCTAATGATAGTCTTAAAGAAAGGATAAAAATATCTGAAGTGTTTAATGCAGATTTATTTATTTCAATACATTGTAATAGTAATTATAATTCTACTTCTACTAGGGGTATTGAAACATGGTACAATCCTGATAAAGAAGAAAGTCTTGAATTTGCCACTATTGTTCAAGAAAATTTAACAGCCCTTAATTACACCGAAGATAGGGGGCTAAAAACTTATGATAATAAAGATGATGCCCTTGCCGTACTTGAACTTAATACTGCAAATCCTGCTCTTGTGGAATTGGGCTTTTTAAGTAATATCCTAGACGAAAGGTTTCTTGTTTCTGAACAGGGAAAAGATAAAATAGCTGAAGCCCTGAAGAATTCAGTTTTAGAATACATTGAATATAAGTAAAAAAGTGCGAAGCACTTTTATCAGTTCACAGTGCACAATTCACAGTTCACAGTGAAGGATGAAACTACTGCGTAGTTTCTGAAATTTAAATTTTTATATGCTCCTTCAGAGCTATAAAGATATTTTATAATTCAGCATAGCTGAATTATTTCCATAACTGTGCACTGTACCCTGTGAACTGTGAACTTAAAAGATTGCTGCGCAATCTTTAGAAATTGTGTAATAAAATTATAATTTGGATAAACTAAAAATATAAATATAAATAATGAACGGAGGAATAACTATAATGGGAATAAAACAGACCTTGTTAAGTTTTATGAGAGAAGAAGCATATAGACCTATGGATATTCATGAATTAGCGTCTATATTTAATATAAATGAATCTGAATACAAGCCCTTTAAGAAGGTTTTAAAAGGGATGGAAAAGGAAGGGCTGATAATTAGGACAAAGAAGGACAAATATGGAGTTCCTGAAAGACTTGGATTAATTAAGGGGAGTCTTCAAGTTCACCAAAAGGGATTTGCCTTTTTACTTCCAGAGTTAGAAGGAGAAAAAGATGTATTTATACCAGGTTCTGCGCTAAATGGTGGAATGCACGGTGATATCGTACTTGTTGAAATTACAAGAGAAGATAAAAATGGCAAGAAAAGAGAAGGAGAAGTTGTAGAAATCATTGAAAGGACAAACAATGAGATAATTGGAGTATATGAAGATAGCCAAAATTTCGGTTTTGTTGTTCCTGATGATCCAAGGTTAAATTCAGATGTATTTATTTCTAAAAAGGATAAAAATGGAGCTAAAACTGGTGATGTAGTTATTTGCGAAATTACGAAATGGGCAGAAAAAAGAAAAAGCCCAGAAGGAGTAATTAAAGAAATTTTAGGCAAAAAGGGAGATAAGGGCTTAGACATATTAGCAATAATAAAAAAATATGGTCTTCCAGAAGAATTTCCAGCAAAGGTTTTAAATTATGCTGAGGGAATTTCCGAGGAAATAGAAGAAGAAGAATATAGAAGAAGAAAAGATTTAAGAGAAGTTAGAATGGTAACAATAGATGGAGAAGATGCAAAGGACTTAGACGATGCAGTTTCTATATTAAGACTAGATAATGGAAAATATAGACTAGGAGTTCACATAGCAGACGTTACCCATTATGTAAAAGAAAAAAATCCATTAGATAGAGAAGCTTTAAAAAGGGCAACTTCAGTTTATTTAATTGATAGGGTTATACCTATGCTTCCTAAAAAATTATCAAATGGAATTTGCTCCTTAAATCCAAAAGTAGATAGATTAGCTTTAAGCTGCTTTATGACAATTGATAGCAATGGTAATGTTATAGACCATGAAATAGTAGAAAGTATAATTAGNACAGATGAAAGAATGACCTATACAGATGTAACAAAAATNCTAGAAGAAAATGATCCAGAGCTTATGGAAAAATATGATTATTTACTAGATGATTTTAGGGCAATGGAAGAGCTTTGTAAAATCCTAAAAGCACGAAGAATAAAAAGAGGTGCTGTAGATTTTAACTTTGAAGAATCCAAAATAATCTTAGATGAAAATGGTAAGCCTGTGGAAATAAAGCCTTATGAAAGAGGAATAGCTAATAGAATAATAGAAGAGTTTATGCTGGTTTGCAACGAAACAATAGCAGAGCATATGTTTAATCAAAATGTTCCTTTTGTTTATAGAATTCATGAAGATCCAGATGAAGAAAAGCTGGCTAAATTTAAAGAATTTATCTATAACCTAGGTTATAGAATGAAGGGTGGAGAAGAAACAGACCCTAAGGAATTACAAGAAATATTAGAAAAGGTTGAAGGAAAAAGGGAAGAAAAGGTTGTAAGTACATTACTTTTAAGATCTATGATGCAAGCTAAATATTCACCACAATGTGTTGGGCACTTTGGTCTTGCAGCTGAGTACTACTGCCATTTTACTTCACCAATTAGAAGGTATCCAGACCTTCAAATTCATAGAATAATAAAAGAATATCTAAATGGAAATCTAAGCGAAGGTAGACAAAGAAAACTTATAGATATTGTAGATGTAGCAGCAAGNCAGTCTTCAGAAATGGAAAGGCTAGCACAAGATGCTGAAAGGGAAGTTGATGATTTAAAGAAGGCAGAATATATGCAAGAAAGAATTGGAGAGGTATTCCAAGGAATAATATCATCAGTTACATCCTTTGGATTATTTGTGGAGCTACCAAATACAATAGAAGGGCTTGTGCATGTAACTGCCTTAGATGATGATTACTATATTTATGATGAAGATCAGTTATGTTTAATTGGAGAAAGCAGCAAGAAAGTTTATAGACTAGGTGACGAAGTTAAAGTAAAATGCTCAAAGGTAGATATAGATAATAGGGAAGTATATTTTGACTTAGTAGAAGAGGAAGATTCTGTTGAAGAAAATACAAAAACAGAGGAAGCGGAACATAAGGAAAGTTATAAGATTGATATAGTTAAGAAAGAAATAAAAGAAGAACTTTTAGCTGAGCTTAAGCAAGAATTACTGNAAGAGCTAAGAGAAGAAATTAAGGATGAAATAAAAGAAGAAATATTAAATGAATTAAGGGTAGAATAGGGGATAAAAAGTAATAGGTAATAGACAATAGATAAAAAGTAAGANTAAGGTAATGGGTATTNGCTTATTTTACCTAAATCTGATATACTAGAAAAAAAGGCTATATTTTAAATTAACTATTGTGTATAATTTAAAATATAGCCTTATATCTTTAAATGAAAGTGTAAATAACTTATTATCTTAGTTATTAGAAATATAATAAAAATAGCGTGGTGATATACTTGGTAAGAAAGAAAAATAGTAATACTCTAGCTGAAAATAGAAAAGCTAGACATGATTATTTTGTAGAAGAAACAATAGAAGCTGGCATAGCTTTAGTTGGTACAGAAGTAAAATCAATAAGAGCAGGAAAATGTAATTTAAAAGAAGCTTATGCAGATGTAACTAATGGTGAAATAATAATATTAGGTATGCATATTAGTCCTTATGAACAAGGAAACATATTTAATGTAGATCCATTAAGACCAAGAAAGCTTCTTCTTCATAAACAGCAAATAGCAAGATTTGCAGGACTTGTATCCCAAGAGGGATATACATTAATACCTTTATCTCTTTATCTAAAAAATGGAAGAGTAAAGGTTGCCTTAGGTCTATGTAGAGGTAAGAAAAATTATGATAAGAGAAATGCTCTATTAGAAAAAGCTCATAAGAGAGATATTGAGAGGGAAATGAAAAACGCAAACAAATACTAATTACAGGCTTTAGCCACGAGCAGTGTGGAGTTTGCAGTTTGGAGTGTGGAGTTTGGAGTGCGGAGTGTGGA
>JGI24714J26587_10003221_pt1 | contig 10343 bp, 12 predicted proteins | sample BioPla4DNA2_FD_26587 | JGI IMG/M metagenome (IMG submission 26587)
TCAGCGCCGATGGTACTTGGGGGGTGACCCCCTGGGAGAGTAGGTCGCTGCCGGATTCAAATATATTTTAAAACCTCAAGGATTTTTCCTTGAGGTTTTTTTGTAATAAATAATATTGACTTCACTATTAGATTGCTATAAACTGGATTTAATTGAAAATAAGGAATCAAGAATAAGGGGGTTAATTCATGCGTGGTCGCACATTTATAGGCATATTACTCATTGCATTTGGTGCTTTGTTTCTATTGGATAGACTAGGAATTGTAGAGTTTGGTACATTAATATCCATGTACTGGCCTCTTATTTTAATAATTATAGGGGCAAATCAACTTTTTTCTAGATATTATTCTTCTTCATCAGGTATTATCTTAATATTTATTGGAGTTTTTTTTCAGTTAAAAATTCTGGATCTACTGCCCAGTGATACAGGTAAGTATTTTTGGCCTGTACTTTTAATTGTTATAGGTGTAATCATACTTTTTGGAGGGTATAAACCAGGTAATATCTTAAAATATAAGCATAATACCATCAACCATTTTGTTATATTTTCAGGGATAGAAAATAAATGCGTTTCAAAAGATTTTAAAGGCGGTAGTGCTACGGCAGTCTTCGGTGGTATTGATTTAGATTTTAGGGAAGCTGAGTTGTCTAAAGAAGGTGCCTTTTTAGAATTAACTGCTGCCTTTGGCGGTATAGATATTAAGGTGCCTGAGCACTGGAAAGTTGTAGTAAAAGGTATACCTATATTTGGAGCATGGGAAAATAAAGCAAAATTTTCAGTTGATTGTACAGAAAATCAGCCTATACTCAACATTAAATGTCTTGTTATGTTTGGAGGAATAGAGATAACCAATTAAGTTACTTGTCATTTATTAAATCATGAACTGTAGCAAACTCATAGCCTTGTCTTTTAAGAGATTCAATGATATCAGGCAAGGCTATTGCTGTGTCAATGCGATTATTATTACCTCCTGCACAGTGCATGAGTACAATAGCGCCAGGATGAGCAGAAGATATTACCTTATCTCGAATCTTTTCTGGTTCTGTCTCTTCAGTCCAGTCCAAGGAGTCTATAGACCAGCTAATAATTTTATATCCTTTTTCTTTCATAGCTTCTATTTGTGTCGGTGTCACAAGTCCGTAAGGGGGTCGATAGTATAGAGGTTCTGATGAACTATTGTAATTTTGCAGAATTTTTTCAGCAGGTTCTATTTCTGCAATAAAATCTTCAAGTGATAGATCTGTAGGTCGGAGATGAGACCAGCTGTGATTAGCCACTTGATGACCTTCAGCTATCATCCTTTTGACTACTGCAGGATAAGATTTTACATTTTCACCTAACACAAAGAAAGTAGCAGGAATATTATATTGCTTAAGAATATCTAAAATCTTTATAGTAGTTTTTGCATCGGGTCCGTCATCAAAGGTTAGGGCTATTCTTTTATCATGGATTTGATGTTTCATAATAAAGGTATCAGGATATTGGTTATGTAATTTTACAGCTTTTTCATAATATTCCTGGTCAGGTGAGTTGGTTGAATTAGTTTTGGAATCATAAACATTTTTACTATTCATAAAATCATTCCTTACTTGTAATTGATAATTTTTTTCTAATTGCTTTTCTTCAGGGCTGATATATTCTTTATTTAGTTGCTGCTTTAATCCAAGTGTGAACCCTAAAGAAAAAAAGAATATGACTACTACTATTATTATATATTTTTTGATATTCATTGCCAAGCCTTCCTTTTTTTATTTGTTTTTATTTTCTCTAAAAACTAAAAATTTAATTAATATAACTAGCTTTAGGTTTGGAAATTTATAAAAAAAGTGTTGACAAAAACACAATAATACTATATTATAATATTACGATATAAGAATAATAAAATTGTGGGAGGAAATAAAATGAAGGGAAATGTTGTTCAGTTAAATCAACAGAATTTTGAACAAGAAGTTATAAATAGTAAAAACCCTGTATTAGTAGATTTTTATGCTGATTGGTGCGGTCCATGTAAAATGATTTCTCCAATAATTGAGCAGATAGCTAAGGAATACGAGGGTAAAGCTACTATAGCAAAATTAAATGTAGATGAAAATAATACTCTTGCTATGCAATTTGGAGTAATGAGTATACCTACCTTGATATTTTTTAAAGATGGAAAGGAAATACAGCGCCTAATGGGGGCTAGACCAAAAGCTCATCTAACTGATGTATTAGACAAAATCATAGCATAGATTATAAGAAGTCTCACGGTAGTTAAAATTAACTGTGAGACTTTTTCTATTATAGAGGAAGGTGGTAATAATATGATATAATTAAAAAAGAGGAGGATGCCTATGAGTTCTGAAGAAAGAAGGCAAGCTATTTTAGAATATATAACAAAAAGTCAGCAGCCGGTAAAAGGTTCAAAACTAGCACAGATTTTTGGGGTAAGTAGACAAGTGATAGTACAAGATATTGCTTTGCTGAGAGCTAGTGGACAAGAGATTATAGCAACACCTCAAGGATATATGGTTCCCATAGTCTCTAATAAACGTGGAAGTAGAAGGGTTATTGCTTGTAAACACAACTATGAAGATATGAAAGATGAGCTAATGACCATTGTCAATTTTGGGGGTACTATTATAGATGTAATAGTGGAACATGAGGTTTATGGTGAATTTAGGGCAGATCTGATGATTTCATCGCCTTATGATGTTATAAATTTTGTTGAGGAAATGGAGAAAAAAGGGGTAAAACCCCTATCCTATCTTAGTGAAGGAGTTCATTTACACACTGTTGAGGCACAAGATTCTAGTATATTGGATAAAATAGAGGTATCATTAAAAGAAAAAGGCTATCTTTTGGAAATATAAAAGCAATACCGGCTGTCATCTAGCAGCCGGTATAAATATATATAAAAGGAGGTCAATAAAACGCACAAATTAACCAAGAAAAGAATTTTAAAAATAATTAACCAATATGTTAAGAATTTGTAATTATTACTTAATTAAATTATAACACAATAAGGACAAATTACAACNAATTTCGTTAAATTCGACATATTAAACAAAGAGAACATTAATTTTTTAGGATTCTTGTATATAAAAGCAACATCATTTAGATGATATCCCAAAACTGTTGTATTTATTCATTGAATAGTTTAATAGATGGATCAAAAAGTTAAAAAGCGGTTGAATATCTTAACAAATATAGTATAATAATAGTTAACAATCAAAAGAAAAAAGCTATGATAGGAAATAGTAGATAATTGGAGTCCCTAAAGAGAGCCGATGGTGGGTGCAAATCGGTGGGGCTATTTATCGAATCCATCCTGGAGCTGCAGGCCGAACAAAAGTAAGCCGTGCCGTTAGCGAAACGTTATTCGCAATGAGGTGGGAGTTAAGCAAAGAACTCCAACTAGGGTGGCAACGCGGGTTATCTCGTCCCTTATTATGGGAACGGGATTTTTTAATTTTAGGAAGCTTTAGGAGGTGCATTATGTTAGACCCTAAATATATAAGAGAAAATATTGATGAAGTTAAAGAAGCATTACAAAAAAGGAAAGAGGATATTGATCTAGATAAGTTCTTAGAACTAGATCAAAAAAGAAGGGAGTATATAGCACAGGCTGAAAAACTAAAGAACAGAAGAAATACTGTAAGCCAGGAAATTGCTGTCTTAAAAAGACAAAAGCAGGATGCTGATCATCTTATCAAAGAAATGCAAGAGGTCTCAAAAACTATCAAAGAATATGATGACAAGATTAGAGATGTCCAGAATGAGCTTGACAGTTTCTTGCTAACAATACCCAATATTCCTCATCCTTCAGTACCCGTAGGTGAAACTGAGGATGATAATGTTGTAGTAAGAAAATGGGGAGAACCCACAAAATTTGATTTTGAGCCTAAGGCCCATTGGGATATAGGTGAGGAATTGGGGATCTTAGATTTTGCCACTGCAGCTAAAGTTACTGGAGCTAGATTTACCTTATATAAGGGACTGGGAGCACGTTTGGAAAGAGCTTTGGTTAATTTTATGCTGGATCTTCATACTACAGAGCATGGCTATGAAGAGGTATTTCCACCTTTTATGGTTCATAGGAGAAGTATGATTGGAACTGGTCAATTACCTAAATTTGAGGAAGATGCCTTTAAAGTGGAAGGCACAGAATACTTTTTAATTCCTACTGCAGAAGTACCAGTTACCAACATGTATAGGGAACAGATATTGGATGAAAGCCAGCTACCTATTAAGCATGTAGCCTATAGTGCTTGTTTTAGAGCAGAGGCTGGTTCGGCAGGAAGAGATACAAGAGGGCTTATTAGGCAGCATCAATTTAATAAAGTTGAACTAGTAAAGTTTGTAAAGCCAGAAGATTCCTATGATGAGCTTGAAAAACTAACCAATGATGCAGAAAGAGTTCTACAGCTTTTGGGTCTTCCCTATAGAGTATCCATGATGTGCACTGGAGATTTAGGTTTTACTGCCGCTAAGAAATATGACATTGAGGTTTGGATGCCCAGCTATGACAGGTATGTAGAGATATCATCATGCAGTAATTTTGAAGATTTCCAGGCTAGGAGAGCTGAGATAAAATTTAGGCCTGCTGATAAAGGTAAGGCAACTTATGTTCATACCCTTAATGGTTCAGGGGTTGCAATTGGCCGAACAGTAGCAGCTATCTTGGAAAACTATCAACAAGAAGATGGTACTGTTGTAATACCTGAGAAATTGGTTCCCTATATGGGTGGAATTGATAGAATAAATACGTTATGATGGGAACAGTATAGATAGACTGTCTAACCTTGAGAGAATTTGGAATATAAAAATAAGTTGACAGTATTCTTTACTTTTGATATACTATAAAAGTGCCAGTTATGAAATCTATGTTTTCATAGATTTCATAACTGTTTCTCAACTATAGTACAAATAATTGGGAGAGGTGTCCGAGTGGTTTATGGAGCTGGTCTTGAAAACCAGTGACACCGAAAGGTGCCGGGGGTTCGAATCCCTCCCTCTCCGCCAAGCATTAATGTGGAGAAGTACCCAAGTGGCCGAAGGGGCGCCCCTGCTAAGGGCGTAGGTCGGGCAACCGGCGCGAGGGTTCAAATCCCTCCTTCTCCGCCAGTGAAGCTATATTTTATCTTCATTTTATAAGATAAAATATAGCTTTTTTATTTTTGTGGTAATAATATTTAAGGTTAAATACATGAAAAGTTCTTTTTAAGAAGTTTTGTAGGAATAAATAAAGTTTATATAGGTATAATAAAAGAGGAAACAAGAGGAAAGGTGGGACAAATTCCATGATTAAAGTAACTTGTTCCATATGCGGTTATTCCTTTGATGAAGAAAACATATCCCTATGTCCAGATTGTGGTGCACAGGTTTGTGAGCAATGTAGTTATATGTACCGGGGGCATTGCAAAGATTGTTATCAGGAGGTAACTTTAGATTTTGAAAATAATATATAAAGAAATTATAAAAAAATATAAAAATGGTTGGATTTTTGTCGAAAAAATGTTATAATAGATACCGTTAAGTTTCATTGTTAACTCCCCTTATTATCATATATTTAGACCCTGTATAATACAGGGTCGTTATTTTTTCTCAGGAATTGTCTCTTGACATAATTATGGTCATAATGTACAATATTATAGGTCATTAAAATTAACCTGTACCCGTAGCTCAGCTGGATAGAGTGTCTGACTACGAATCAGAAGGTCGGGGGTTCGAATCCCTCCGGGTACACCATTTTTAGTATTAGGCTGATGTTAGATAAACATCAGCCTTTTTGTATATTTCCTTAATCATTCAGCTTTTTTTAAAACATATTATAATATGATAGAAGGTGTATTGTTATAGTTTGTGGAAAAACTAATTAATAAGTTATTAAAAGAGAAATGAGGAATATTATGAATTTAGAAAAATTCATATTTTATTTGGTTATGCTATGTATTATAATGATAATACCTTTCGGATGTCAGAAGAAAGATGGTACATCAAATTCCCAGATAATAAGCGGTGAACAGGAAGTAGAGATTACCAATAATAAAAAGATATTGGGATCATCATCAGATTCAGTTCCGTCAAAATCATCGGCTTCATATGTGTCTTCACCTCCATCTTGCTCTACCAGAACCATGTATGTTAAATTAAATAAATATGGTTCTAAACTTAATGTTCGCGAAACTCCATCAATCAATGATAATATCATAGGTGAATTGGATCATGGAGATAGTGTGGAGGTTTTAAGCATACAAGAGGAATGGGCTAAGATTAAGTTTAATCAAGGTATTGGTTATATATATGCCAAATATTTAGTAGATAAAGAACCGCCCCAATTGTTACCAACAAATGAAGGTACTAATCTAGAAAATGTAAAAGAAGAGATACATATAATCGTAAATAAAAAGAATCGATCCCTTCAACTTAGGAAGAGAAATGAACTAATTGGAGAATATAAAATTGCTTTAGGTTTTGATCCAGTTGGACATAAAGAGAGGGAAGGAGATGGAAAAACTCCTGAAGGTATCTATTATATATGTGTAAAGAATCCTAAAAGCAAATATTATCTATCCCTTGGCTTATCATATCCTGGAATATCTGATGCTAAAAGAGGTCTGGACTCAGGTCTTATTACGCAAAAAGAATATGATGAAATAGTCAATGCTATAAACTCTGGAAAAAGGCCACCTTGGAATACTCCCCTTGGTGGGCAGATTATGATACACGGGACAGATACTAAATCTAAAACTAAATCTGATTGGACAGAAGGCTGTATTGCAGTAGATAATGATGTGATGGATATTTTATGGGAACATTGTACTGTGGGTACTCAGGTATTTATTTATCCTTAGTTGTTTTACTAGATAAATTGATGGCATAATAAATAGGATGCATGATTCCTATATAATATAGAAACCATGCATCCTAATGTGAATAAAGTTTAATTAAAGGGGATTATTGTCTTTTTATTTAGGTGGGAATAGAATATACTAGCTGCCCATAACTTCAACAGTGCCACCTAACTCTTCGATGGCGGATATTATATTGCTTAATGGAAGAGTTTTGCCATCCCTTAAGTTATCTCCTAATAGAGGTATTCTAACGATAAGACAGATTCCTGAAGGAGAGGTTACTTCAATTAGGTTTAAAAGGTTTATTGTGGCTCCGGCAGGGATAAAAATCCTTAGTAAGGTGCCAGGTAATTGAGGACAAGAGTCATCTTTCTTTTTACATTTACGTCGAGGTTCGGGTATTAATAAGCTGCTTTCATAATTATTATCCAATCTTCACACCTCCGTATATCCAATAAAATATAATCTATTATATCTTACAATATATGCTATGATATATAGGTGCAAAAGATGCATAAAAAAATCGACCTGTTAATAGGTCGATTTTGGTAATTTATTATTCTTTTACTATCTCAAATTCCTTAAGCATATGGTAGAATCTAGATCCATGGCCTTCCGATGCTTCAAAAAAGTATTGCTGTTTTATTACAAAGGTTCCACCTTGTGTGTTATCTACTAGATAGTAGACTACTACCTTATCATTCCATTCATTACCTGTAGTTGCACGGATTAATGTTCCATCTATAGGATCGGATACTTGGCCGCGGTTTTCCACTATAGGAAATTCTGTTTTTAGCTGATTTTCAATATCAGCTGCTACAGCACTGGGAGCTTTATCTACAATTTGTGTAATCTCCATAAATACCTCAGGAAGTCCTTCTCCTTGATGTTTGGCTACAATCCTATCAGCTTCATCAGATTTTACTAAATCGTACATCTCTTTATCAACGTAAATAACATATCCCATCTTGCTATGATTTAGTTCCACCACAGTTTCTTCTTTGTTACCTTCTAGATCCTGTACTATATTCTTCTGAGGTTCAAACATTTCCTTAATCTTATCAATAGCTGCTTTTCCTGGTTCTGTTTCTACTAAAAATGTCAGTAGTAGTGCAGCTGCAACAGTGGATGCCGCTAAAATCTTAAAAATAGGTTTTTGTTTCTTTCTTTTTCTGCTCATTCTACTTACTCCTTTCGGTAAAAAATAGGTTTTTGCTTTAATAGCATTCCAAACTTCTTCTTTTTGGCTTAGTGCATTGTCGGTCCCATATTCAAGGGCTTTTTTTATTTTGTCATCAAACCTGTCATTCATTTCCAAGACTCCTTTCTTTATAATGATTTAAAGCTAATTTTAAATATTGTCTTCCCTTTAATAACCTAGATTTTATAGTATTTTGGTTAATCCCCAATATTTCAGCTATTTCAGCTTCCTTAAAACCTTTTAGGTATTTTAAAATTATTGGGATTCTGTAAATATCCTTTAAGTTTTCTATGGCTTCATATAGGTATTGATATTCCACAAATTCATGGTCATCCTCTTTAGCAAACATGGAACTGTTTTCCAAATAATCACTAATAGGTAAATTGTCATGATGTTTTTTAAAGGATCTATTGCATTCATTTACTAAAATTCTATAGAACCAGGGCTCAAAGGGTTTGTTTATATCAAAATTATCAATGTAATGATATACCCTAATGAAGGTTTCCTGAACTACATCAGCGGCAGTTGCGTGATTTTTTGTAATTGCAGTGGCCACTCTCAAGGCATATTCTCCATATTTATCATAAAGCTCTTCGAAGGCTTTGTCGTCACCATCTTTTAATCGCCTAAGTAAATTGTTTTCCATGATTCACCTCCAAATCATCAGCGCCTTGTATTATATATACCCTAATATCTAAAAAAAAGTTTTTGGAAAATAATTTAACTATCCATGCCTCTGTTATGTTATGGAATACATACTTTAGACATAAGCTGGATATATCTATAAGATATGATGATGTGTAGGGGGCGATTTTATAAATAATAAGTGTGTTAGGGTACTTAGACCATATACCAGGAGTGATGATGATAGAATGGTTATATAATATTAATTGATGAATGATAAATAGAATATAGGGAGGAAATTTTAATTAGAAGAATATAAAAGATGCTGCTAAGTAATAAATTATAGATATAAAGATATAAAAAAATGCAGATAAGAATCCAGTTTTTGGGTTCTATCTGCTTCTTTTATTTTTTAGAATGTATTAACTTTTAACATTTAATCTGTGTTGGAGACCGTGTAAATTTCCAATATCAAAAGAAAATACAATACCTGCTCCAGGATGATCTAGATTACCTGCTTTTACAATAGCGTCTATGATAGGATCTAGCTTGTCCTCCTCGGTAACTATTAGAATAATTTCTTTTGATGATTCTATCTGGCGATTAAAAAATTTTAGAAATTCCTTCTCTCCTGTGCCTCTACCATAGATAACTGTAGCACCTTCCGCTCCAGCTTTTTTTGCCTTGTCTACAATGCCATCGGCTTTGCCGCGCTCTACAATAGCGCATATAGCTTTTGTAGTCATTAATAATTTACCTCCTAAAATTTGTGACATCTAAAATGATTTGTCACAAATCTTTTTTATATACATATTAGTCTTTATAGATAATTATATCATAATAACTGGTTTATATGGTTAATTATATGGGCAAAAAAATACAATTATCTATTTAAAAGGCCCAATGTGAGAACTGATAGAACTGTTCCCATAGAAGTAAGTCCTACTATGCCGAATCCACTTAAAAGGGGATCCACACCTTCCAGAGTTTTAGCTATACCTATAGCCAATGCCATGTTTATAGGAATATTTACAGGTCCTGTAGTAGCACTAGCTGAATCAAAAGCAATAGCAACGTATTCTTCAGGTGCAAAATAGGCAAGTACACCAGCTATAAATAAAAGGGGTAAAAGAACCTTTTTTGTAGGAATATTGAATAATATTTTACTAATACCGACAGCCAAACCAATACCAAATCCGACGGCAACGGTATGGGTAAGCACATTACGGCGAATTGCACCTACAGATATTTCCTCTACTTCAATAGCTAGAGCTGCTAGTGCAGGCTCTACGAGGGTAGAAGCATACCCTAATAATAAAGCAAATCCAATAATTATATAGTTATTTTTTAAACTTACTATGTTTTTACCTACCGTATCAGCAAGAGGAATAAGTGCGTTGGAAGCACCTTTTATAAAAAGATGTAGACCAAATAGACAGAACAAGCTGGCAATAATAAAAACTTTAAGGTTGGGTAAAGGCTTCCGGAGAACAGCAAGCTGAAAAACTATAAGTACAATCATGAGAGGAAGTACTGAGCTAGCTGTCTCCCACAGATCTTTAAGTGCTCTGATTAGCATGTATATTTCTCCTTGTATAATGTATTTAGGTTATTTATTAGGAAAACCTATAAACCTTATTCTTTACATCTCCTATCTGTCAGGAGATAATTGTCTTATTAG
>JGI24714J26587_10003230_pt1 | contig 10323 bp, 4 predicted proteins | sample BioPla4DNA2_FD_26587 | JGI IMG/M metagenome (IMG submission 26587)
ACCTGTATAAGTGTAGTAAACCTGTCCATCATCATCCCTTTCTACTACTATTGGAGCTGAATCACCGGTACCACCTAAGGCCACCTTAGGATAGTTGGTCTTGTATTCTCCATTTTCACTATATCTAAATACATTAAAATTGCTTCCATTAATAGACAGGATTGTATTCATCCTGGTCCTTGGACTATCTTCACCTTCTACCTGAACCCTATTTGGTATCACACTTTCTATGACTGGTTGGTATTGGCTGGGCAAAAAGGTAAATCCATTTGGCTTGGAGATTAATTGTGTAAATATATACTCCTCATTATTTTTTGTAACTATGGTTGTTGTAATTCGTATGACTACGTCCCTAACAGGCTCTTGAAGTACTTCCCCATCATCTAAAGTTGGTGTCTTTACATATAAGGTATCTTCCTTTTCATCACCATGTTGGAATATGTTTTTTCTCTTGTGTTCATCTTCAAATATAGCATTTTCCCCTATGGTTACTAAAAAGCTCCTGCTTATTTGCCTCACTTCTTTTCCATTGTAAGTTACAGGATTTTCGCCCTCTTTTTCTCTACCTAAACTGTAGTTAATCAACAGCCTGCTTAGACCATTTTCATCAGTAACTACTTGTAAATCATTTTGATTATCAACAGGATGTATTGTGCCTTTTAAGCCTGATATTTTTAGTTCTTCGAACCTATAGCCATTTATTTCTACATAGGTGCCTGCACTAGTTCCAACATTTGGCTCTACCCTTATAATGGTAGGTTCTGTGTCAGCATCAACTACATAAAACTCTCCTATTACTTTTTGTTTGTTTACAAACCTTGTTAAATCATCAGCTGAACCCTTTACGTTATCTAAATTGTTAGTTAAAACCACCTTATAGGTTGTACCAATCTTTAAGCCACCTGGTACCTTTACTCTAATGATGCTCTTATTGACCAAGTTTGGTACATAATAGGGGTCATCTCCCATATTTTGGGATATAAAGCGATCAGTTTCTTCTTCCAGGAAGAAAACTGAAAAATCTTCATTAACTCCATTGACAGTAATGGTAACTTCTGTACCTACTTTACCCCTGTTGGGATATATGGTTACATTATCTTTGTCAACCTTAATGGTTTCGTATATACGTAATAGGTTCTCGTAATTATATATTATTTTTATATTTGCTCCTTTTTCGGAGTGAGACTTCTCTATTCTAAAGGTCTTAGAACCTAATCCCAGTCTGCTTATATTTGATTTTATAATTCTGGCATAAGTATCACTATCTACAGTAAATATACCTTCTTTATAAATATTTGCTGGTCCAACATAGACTTTAACATTTTCATTTGTAATTCCATTAAATTTTTCCCCTCTAATTACAATTGACCCGTCATCCTCTGTAAGATTGTAACTATTCGGACTGACTTCATTTATCCTAGTCATCCCTGTTTCATTAATGGTATATATGTCATCTCCTATCTTAATATCAATAATTTGCTTGTTGGGATCTATGGGAAATTGAACATAGCTATCATCACTGCCAGGATCAGGGTTAGTAAGAGGTTCTCTTTGACCTCCACTACCTTCATATCTATATAGTATGGGTACATTCCTTAAACCATTTCCTGATATAGTTATATAATAGCTTCCTGGCTGCTTTGGATCATCAAAATTTCTAATAATCTCTATTTCTTTTACTTCATATCCATTACTACCATAAACTATTTGAGGAGGTATAATTCCTAAAAGTATTACAAATGCCAATATAAAGCTTAGTATTCTTTTCATAGGTCCGCCCCCTTTGCACATTTAAGGAATAATACTGTATTTATATATATCGGAAAAATATTCATATTCTTTATAGTAAAGTTGAGAATAATAGTATGACACCGTTTTCACAATATCAAAAATATTTTTTAACAAGCCTATAGTTTTTTCAAATATTATTAGATAAAAATATATAAAGTTTTTGTCATATGAAAATTTCCAGGGCAATATGTAATATCCACTAATTTAAAAGCTTGTCCAGGTATAAAGCTTGTCTGTAAAATTTGTTGAAATATGATGAATGAAGTAGATTTCCTTGTTACTTCTTTANCAACTTTCTAAATATTTTGACTATTTTTAATCTTTNGTTGAAAACGCTATTTTGTAGGGATATAATGTAGTAAATTAAATAATTTTTAATTTAAAGGGGGGACTTTATTTTATGGATTTTATTTTAAAGATTAATTCCGTCATTAACAACTTTGTGTGGGGACCACCTATATTAGTACTTATAGTTGGTACAGGTTTCTTCCTATCTTTTAAAACAGGATTTTTCGCTGTTAGAAAACTAGGCTATGTACTTAAAAACACCCTTTTAAAAGTGTTTTCCAAAGAACAGGTAGGTGAAGGAGAGGTAACAGCCTTCCAGGCCGTAGCTACAGCACTGGCTGCTACAGTAGGAACCGGTAATATTGCCGGAGTTGCTACTGCCATAGCCCTTGGTGGACCTGGTGCTATTTTCTGGATGTGGATTGCAGCAATTGTAGGTATGACTACCAAGTATGCAGAGGTTGTTTTAGCAGTAAATTATAGGGAAAAAACTGAAGATGGCCGTTATCTTGGAGGTCCCATGTACTACATTGAAAAGGGACTAGGCTGGAAATGGTTGGCAGTAATATTTGCCTTATTTGGATTCCTTGCATCCTTTGGTATTGGAAACATGACCCAGTCAAATTCAGTTGCAACTGCCTTAAACACTTCATTTAAGTTGAATCCTTTATTAACAGGAATTATATTGGCAATTATATCTGGTTTGGTTATAATTGGCGGACTTAAGAGAATAGCTGCCTTTACTGAAAAATTAGTACCCTTCATGGCTGTAGTATACATAATAGGGGGAGGAGCTGTTATACTGCTAAATATTACTAATATTCCAATGGCTATTGCTACTATAGTTAAAAGTGCCTTTACTGGTCAAGCAGCAGTTGGTGGTTTTGCAGGTGCAACAATCCTATATGCTATGAGATATGGAGTTGCCCGTGGAGTATTCACTAATGAAGCTGGTTTAGGTAGTGCTCCTATAGCTCACGCGGCTGCAACAACAGACCATCCAGCNCGTCAAGGTCTATGGGGAGTATTTGAAGTATTTGCAGATACAATAGTTATAGCTTCTATAACAGCCCTTTGTATAGTTTCAACAGGTGTATGGGAAACTGGTCTAACTGGAGTAGAATTAACCAGTGCAGCCTTTGANNCTGTAATACCAGGAGGCCACTACATTGTAAGTATTTCCTTAGCACTATTTGCCTACTCCACAATNCTTGGTTGGGAATACTATGGTGAAAGATGTCTTGAGTACCTATTTGGTACAAAGCCAATTATGGGTTACAGGCTAGTATTCTTAGCCNTAATCATTGTAGGTGCTATAGGTGGATTAGAGCCTATCTGGGACCTAGCAGACACACTAAATGGTATGATGAGTATACCAAACTTAATTGGTGTTCTTGGACTAAGCGGTACTGTATTTAAGCTAACTAAGGAATTCTTCGATAAGGAAGGGGTATTGAAGGCTAAATAATCTATAGAAAAAAATAGGCCCTCAAGATTTCTTAAGGGCCTATTTTATTAGCTTTTTTAGGTAGTCCTTCTTTAATATAAAGTCCGATTTATTTATTTCCTCTATTGCCCTTTCATGAAGATGCCTGTAATCCTCAGGCTTTAGAAGCTTTCTTGTTTTTATATTGTAAACCCTGCTGTTTTCATACACTCCATCCCTGGACATCTCCAAAAATATTTCATCAGTTATTACAGAGCCCTTTATGGCATAGGTTTGGGGTGCCACAAAATTTTTGCCCCTGTAGTTTATTAGATCCCTGCCAAACATGAGCCCCTTTTCATTTTCATAGCCCATTATATTTAAGATGGTAGGGAGAAAGTCTATTTGGCTGCCTATCCTATCTATGGTTTCATTAACTTCCAGGCCTGGTATGTGTATGATTAAGGGCACCTTTAGCATCTCATCCAGATCATATTCGTAGCCAAGATAATTTGTCATTATTTCCTTCTTATCAGCATCCAGGCTGGATATGGCAAAGTGGTCCCCATATATGGCGATGACAGAATTATCATAGTAGCCTTCCCTTTTCAGCCCTTCAATNAAGTCCCCCAGGGCCTTGTCAGCATAGTGGATGGCCTGCAGGTAGTTGCCTAAAATGGTNCCCTCATGCTCCTTTCTAAGATCCAGATATTGAAAGGTCCTNNGGCATTTCAAAGGGAGTATGGCTGGTTAGGGATATGATGAAGGCATAAAAGGGATTGNCATCTACACTGTCCAGCTCCCTAATATAGTCCAGGGTTTGGTGGTAGAATATTTCATCAATTATTCCAAAGCCTATGGTTTGATCCTCAGTAAATTTATAGTTCTCTTCTGAGATAAATCTTTGGAAACCCTGATTTACATAAGCCCTGTCCCTATTCCAAAACTCCTTCTCATAGCCATGGAAGACCCAGGCTGTGTAACCCTGCTCTCTCAATATCCAGGGCAGGCCATAGAAGGTGTTTTCTTCATATTGGATATAGGTGGGCTCATCCATGGAAGGATGCAGGGAGTTGTTGCTTACAAATTCTGCATCGGAGGTATTGCCCCTGCCTAAGAGCTGGTAGTAGTTGTTAAAGTACAGGGTCCCCTTTTCCTTAAGCAGCCTGTTTAGGTTTGGGGTTATTTCCTGCCCATCATAAAAGTGGTTGAGGACAAAGTTTTGCAAGGCCTCCACCTGAATGACTATTAGATTTTTACCCTGGCCCAGTCCTGTGTATTTCCCTTGAATTAATTTGCTTCTTTCCTTTAGTTCCCTTAAATCCTCTTCACTAAGGGCCTCTAAATTTTCTATATCTTCCCTTCCAAAAGCGTAGTGCCTAATATCCATAGCATGGTAGATGAAAAATTCCTGATTGGCAACAGGAACAAACAGGTCCCTTTTGTTTAAGAAGCCTATGAGGCCTAAAAGTATAAGCAATATACATAGGGGTAGGCCTATCCTCAAATAGCCCCTGTGTTTCCTGTACTTTTTCCTTGATTTGAAAATGTACAGATATACCAAGGGTAAGTCCAGTACAAATACTATCCTCTTAATATTTAAAAGCTCCCTTATACTGTCCCCTACAGCAGTTATCTGGTCTACCTGCCTTAAGAGGCTTACTGATGGCAGGGCACTAAAGTAGCCATAGTAGACCACATCTATAAACATTATAATGGATACAAGGGCATAAAAAGAAAAGGCAAGCCAGTGCTTTTTCCTTAGATTGCTTAAATCTATGGATAAAAATACAAAGAGTATAGTTAAAAAGCTTACTAAAAATATGGCTATTTGATGGCTTACAACCTCTGTATTGTACATAAATATCAGGGTTTTTAAAGTTAGTAGTATAAACAGTAGTATAATCAAAATGTCTCCCTCCACTATCCAGCTTGACTGAAACTTTCCTCCAGTTCCACATATACAGGTATATTTAGGCTTTTTATAGCCTTTATAAATTTCATGTCCATATAGTCCCTACTTATTATAACAGCCTTTAGGGGAGTCCTCTTTAAAAATTCCAGTACCTCTTCCTTGCTGTATTTGGTATTTACCAGGTTTAAGACTATATTTTTATAGGCATTGTTGGATAATTTAATATGGTGTTCAAAATCTGTCATCTCCACTATAAACCTATCCAAAAGCTCCCTGTAATCCTCCTTTATCTTCATAAATATGGATTCATCTTTCTCATAGGATCTAAGGCTTATATATACATCCTCATTTTTTTCCATCCACTGGGCCAATCTTTCCATATCCGTACCATCACTCAGAACTACCCTATCCCTGGCCCATTTTATGAATACAGCCATTACCTTCTTATTGGAAGATACAGCTTCTTTTAATTCTTCCATGGGACTAGTATAGCATTTTAGTATCTGTTTTTCATCAATAGTATTGAGACCAATATTATCCAAGTCTATTTGTCCATCCTTTATCTGCTTTAACAGGTCTGTCTTTAATATATAGTTGGACTTGTTTATTTCATCTATTACCAGTTCATAGGTTTCCCTTAAATGACTTATATCTTCAATTATTTCCTTGGTATCCTTCTTTTTAGCCTTGCTGTTTTTAAATATACCGTCCCTTGACATATAGAAGATGGTTTCATCATCTATGAAGGAACCCTTCAGTACATAGGTAACGGGGGCTACAAAGGTTTTGCCCTGGTAGTTTATCAGATCCCTGCCAAACATAATGCCCTTTTCATTTTCATAGCCCATTATATTTAAAATGGTAGGCAGAAAGTCTATCTGGCTGCCCAGTTTGGAAATGGTCCTGTTTTCTTCCAAGCCTGGTATATGGATGATAAGGGGTACCTTCATCATTTCATCCAAATCATAAGGCTGCCCCAGAAAATCTGTCATAAGGGCTATGCCTGATTCATTTAGGCCTGTAATGGCAAAGTGGTCCCCATATATGGCAAGGACAGAGTTGTCGTAGTAGCCTTCTTCCTTCAGACCTTCTATAAATTGGCCCAGGGCCTTGTCGGCATAGTGAATGGCCTGAAGATAATCCCCTAAAATAGTACCTTCATGCTCCTTTCTTAGATCCAGATACTGGTACTCCTCCGGCATAGTAAAGGGGGTATGGCTGGTTAAGGATATGATGAAGGCATAAAAGGGATTGTCGTCTATGCTATCAAGCTCCTTGATATAGTCCAGGGTCTGTTCATAGAATAGCTCATCAATTATTCCAAAGCCTATGGTTTGTTCTTCAGTAAATTCATAGTCCTCCTCTGATACAAATCTTTGGAAACCCTGGTTTACATAGGCTTTGTCCCTATTCCAAAAATCCTTCTTATAGCCATGAAAACCCAGGCTGTGTAACCCTGCTCCCTCAATATCCAGGGCAGGCCATAGAAGGTGTTGTCTGCATAGGCCTTATACACTGACACCTCATTGGAAGGGTACAGGGAGTTGTTGCTTACAAATTCTGCATCGGAGGTGTTGCCCCTGCCTATCTGCTGATAGTAGTTGTTAAAATACAATGTCCCCTTTTCCTTAAGGAGCTTGTTTAAATTTGGAGTAATTTCCTGGCCATCATAAAATAGATTTATAGGGAAATTTTGCAGGGCTTCCATCTGTATAACTATAAGGTTTTTTCCCTGTCCAAGGCCGGTATATTCCCCTTCTATAAGCTTGGATCTTTCCTTAAGCTCCCTTATATCCTCATCTGTAAAAAAGCTTCTGCCTAAAACTACCTCATCTTCCATTAAGGCCTCCCTTATGTCCCTTAGGTGGAAGCTAAAGAGCTCCTGGCTGGTAATGGTATCCATTAGCCCCCTGGAGCCTAAGAAGGATAGTAGTATTACAAGGCATAGGGCTGAGGATGTGGGCACTGCCCACATAAAGTATTTATTGTAGGTTTTAATTTCCTTATCTCCAGTTTTTATTATATAAAATACTATAAGGGGAAGGTCCAGTATAAATAAGGCATTTTTAAAAGTAAATAAATCCCTTATACTATCCCCTACTGCCCCTGCTTCTTTAAGCAGGCTCAAAAGCCTGACTGAAGGCAGGGTATTAAAATAGGAAAAATACATGACATCCACAAACATTATGAAGGAGATTGTTCCATATATGATTAAGCCTATCAAATTTTTCTTCCTATATTTACTGAAATGTATTATACTAAAAAGAAACATTATAATTAATAGGCTGGTTGTAAAAGTAAAACCCCTATAATTTTCTACTCTGGTTATATTCATAAAAAGTAGCACTTTTAAGGCTAATAGTATTGAAAATAGCATTGTAATCACCCTAGGTCTTATGATATTTAATATAATACACCAATGAAAATCATATTGCAAATGGCAATTTATAAAACTGTCATCCTGAACGAAGTGAAGGATCTCCCAGTGAAGAATCCCTTGAAGGTAAAAAGGCCCTTGAATATGGAGACCCTTCCAGGGTCATACTCATACTGCAAGGCTTAGGGTGACAAAGGCCTGTTACTCTGTGTACTATGTAAATCATAATTGTCAATTGTCTCTTATATTAGTAAGAAAGGAGGAGTCTTATGTTTAAAACGAGAGATTTGGTTTTGGCGGGGCTTTTGCTGGCTATTGGAATTATACTTCCCACTATTGTTCATTTGACAGGAATTAGTGGAGCTGTATTTCTTCCTATGCATATACCTGTTTTGATTTCCGGATTTGTACTTGGTCCAGCTCTTGGTGGCATAATTGGATTTATTACCCCACTTTTAAACTACAGCCTGACAGGCATGCCTCCTGCACCTGTTTTGTGGATTATGCTGGCTGAGCTATGTTTTTACGGTATTTTATCAGGCCTACTATATAGAAATATGAGGATGAATCTTATATTGTCATTAATTTTAAGCATGATTGGTGGAAGAATAGTGGCTGCTCTCACACTCTTGATACTGGCAAAGGGCTTTGGCATTACAATGCCTCCACTCATGACCTATGTATATGGAATGACAGTGACAGCCATACCTGGTATAGTTATTCAATTGATATTGATACCAACACTGGTTAAGGCAATAGACAATTAAGAGAAGAAAAAATCCAAGTTTTAAACAAATTAAAACTTGGATTTTCTTATTATGGTCAATTCCTATCTTAATTGTGCTACAGACTTTCTTAATTCAATTTGCTTTCTAAACAATTGCCTGTATATGCTATCCCTTTTTTGATCCGGTATATTTGTATAGTGAAGATTGTAGTATTTGTAGGGTCCAAAATTGTGGCTTTTCACTATATTTCCTGTTATATCAATATCCATGTCGTCAAATAATATTTTGATCTTCAGTGGTTTATTAAATAAGCTATCTTCTATTTTGTTGTCACCGGTCAGATAAAAGGCCAGTGAATCTCCTCCAACCTTTGTTATTTCTATAGGGATTGGTTTATTGTCCTCCGGGTCATATAAGATACCGTCCAGATTCCAAAGAAGGCTAAAGGTATTTGCAGATGGAACAAGCTTAAGGGATGAAATATAAAATTCATTATTTAGTAGGTCTTCTATCCTTATATAATAGTAATTAATATTGTTTATATCCTTGATGGCTAATTCTGCACTAGTTATATCTGCTAGATTAATATTTTCAACCAAGGCTTCATCTGAAGGTTTAAATATATACAAATTGTCAATACGCATTAAGGTACCTTCTATAACAAGCAGATCCTCTTTTAAATTAAGTATAAGAGAGCTTAGTTCCATGGGTTGTATTAAATTAACTTCCAATTGATTTTGAGCCCTTGTTAGCCTTTCTATCATTATATCCACTAATTCAGGATGAAACTGTTTCCACTTATTTTTATGAAGCTGATTAATTACTTCATTTAAAGACATGGCCTTTTTGTAGGGCCTTTCAGAAAACATTGCATCAACAGCATCGGCTATACCTATTATATAGCTATCAAAGGGAACTTCATCCCCTTTTAGTCCACAGGGATATCCCTTACCATCGTATCTTTCATGATGGTATTTAATAATTCTGGGAATATCCTTTAATAAGGGAATATCCTTTAATATATTTTGGACTATTCTCTGGCTGATTAAAGAATGTTCCTTTACCACAGCATATTCCTCTTCTGTTAACTTGCCGGGCTTATTGAGTATCTTACAGTCTATAAGNCATTTTCCAATATCGTGTAGTAGCCCTGCATAGGTCAGCTTTATTAAATCCCTCTTATTATAGCCTAGTACCATACCAATTTCCCTGCACCAATTGGCTACATTGAAACTATGGTTAGGAAGATACCTTTCCTTTTGCTCCAGTATCTCTACAAATACAGAAATAACATTAATAGCCTTGATAGTGCTTGTCAATTCATCTGCTATTATCTTGTATAATTTTGAAATGCCTGAAATCAGATTACATATCTTATCCTCATTAAATACATCTTTGGGAAAATACTTGGCACTAGTGGAACCTAAATAAAGGGCTCCTATAAGCCTTAAGGAACAGTCCTTTAAATCAATTGGTTCAAATATGGGAATATATATTTCAGATTCCATACCTTCTATTAGTGTAGGATGTAAGCCAGCATCATATACTTCAATTATATCCTTCCTGTCAATTAAATTCTTTAAGGCTGTATATGTGCTCTTGTTAATAAAAACTGTCTCTGGAATTTCTGAGGCTGGTAATATATCATCCCTAATATATGTACCCTTTACTATGGCCACATTCCTTGAGTCATTAAATAATAAGGATAAACAAATATCGTAGTCCAAAGTGTTGGCAAGTTCTCTTTGTATGTGTCTTAGGGTACCTTCCACAGTACATGCTTGACTTCTAAGCCAAG
>JGI24714J26587_10003250_pt1 | contig 10280 bp, 8 predicted proteins | sample BioPla4DNA2_FD_26587 | JGI IMG/M metagenome (IMG submission 26587)
CGACTCTTTTTAAATATTTAATCATCATAAGGCTCAAACATATCTTTATCTACTCCACAATCAGGACAGACCCAATCATCGGAAGGTTTTCAAAAGCTGTACCTGGTTCAATGCCATTATCAGGGTCTCCAACAGCCGGGTCGTAAACATAATAGCATACGGTGCACTGGTATTTTTGCAAGAAAATCTCTCCTTTCAATTTTTTTAATATTTATGTAATAGTAATACTTACTGATACAATATCATATTAATCCAGGTTTTTCAATACATTAATGATAGCTTATTTAATATTAAAAAGTTTTCTCAGAGATTATACTGTTCGATAAAGTTTAAAATATTCCATTCATATTCTTCGGGGTAGTCAAACAAGATTTCTGCATGTCTGCTATCATCAACAGTAAAAAGGTATTTTTTATTATGGGGAATTGAATTATAGATATCTTCACTCATAAAATGGGGTGTTAAGATATCAGCATAGCTATTTATAATCAATACAGGCACATTGGTCCGGACAGTATGACGACAGACATCAGTATCTTTATAGGAAAACCCCAATTTTATTTTTGTTACTATACTTCCTGTCAGAAGCATATAACTTGCGGGTATGCCAATCTCCATATTCTTTAATTCATTTTCCACCATATAAGTCATATTACTCAGCGGTGAATCCAGGACGGCAAAAGAGATATTCTCATTAGCAGTTTCCGTACCCAGAAATATTCCTACAGTGGCTGCACCGAAGGAAGTTCCCCATAAACCGATTTTAATATTTTCATTCAGGGATTTTAAATAGGCAACACAATCATTAAGGTCCCGGCTTTCCAGATAACCAAAGGTAGTATAGGGAGCTTTATTTTCTCCTGAACTCCGCTGGTCATAAGCCAGGACATTATAACCATTTTTAAGAAAAACAGCGGCTACTGGATAAACGGAAAGCCGGTTGCCGCCCAGTCCGTGAACCAATATTACGGTATCTTTGCTCATGTCTCCATCCTGGCTTATATAATCTGCTGGAATTAGATGATCACCGGTAGAAGATTGAATATAGATGGCCTCGATATTGTAATTCGAAGTAAATTTCTTCAGATCAAAGCCCACTTCTTCCAGATAGGAATACATCTTCTCATTATTTGTACTTTCATTATCAACCAGTTGCATTGTATTGTTAAACATAGTGATACCCACCATCAAAGAGACTGCTGTTATTCCAATAATGAGAAGGCATCCCAGGGAGATAATAAAATTTTTTATTATCTTTTTCACGGAAAGACCCCCTTTATATATCCAGTTCCTTCACCAGTTCCGCATTATTGATAATAAAATCCTTGCGCAGGCTGGCATTGGAACCCATTAGCTGGGTAAATATCTCGTCAGCTTCAATATCATTATTGATCTCTACCCTTAAAAGCTTCCTGGTCTCTGGATTCATGGTTGTACTCCATAATTGTTCTGGATTCATTTCACCTAATCCCTTATATCTCTGGATTACAAAATTCCCTTTTATTTCTTCTCTAATTATACTTAACTCTTCATCATTATAGATATACTGCTCTTTTTTATTCCAACTTACCTTATAAAGGGGTGGCTGTGCCAGATATATATGCCCCTTTTCTATTAATTCTGGCATATATCTATAAAATAAGGTTAAGATTAAAGTAGCAATATGGGCACCATCAACATCAGCATCAGTCATGATTATTATCTTATGATAACGAAGTTTACTTATATCAAAATCTTCCCCAATACCGGTACCAAGGGCTGTGATAATTGTTGCAATTTCAGTATTACTCAGTATTTTATCCAACCTGGCCCTCTCTACATTCAGGATTTTACCCTTTAAAGGGAGTATAGCCTGAAAATAGCGGTTTCTTCCCTGTTTTGCTGATCCCCCTGCAGAATCACCCTCTACTATAAATAACTCACTTTCTTCTGCCTTCCTGCTTGTACAATCGGCTAATTTGCCAGGAAGGGAATTTGAATTCAGGGCATTTTTTCTCCGGGTTAATTCCCTGGCCTTTTTAGAAGCATTCCTGGCCCTTACTGCCTGTAAGGCCTTTTCTACTATAATATTTGCCACTTCAGGGTTTAGATCAAAATATAGGTGGAGATGATCATAAACAGAATTTTCTACTATGCTTCTTAATTCAATATTACCTAATCTAGATTTGGTCTGACCGTCAAATTGTGGGTCAGGTAATTTAACACTGATAATAGCAGTTATACCCTCTCTTACATCATCACCACTTAAGGTTTCCTCTTTCTTAATTATCTTATTTTCCCTGGCAAAATTATTTATTGCTCTGGTTAAAGCAGTTTTAAAACCAGTAACATGGTAGCCTCCATCGGTGGTGGAAATATTATTGGCATAAGATAGGATTCTCTCATTATAGCCATCATTATATTGAATACCGATTTCAATATCAATATTCTCAATATTTTCCTTGAAATAAATAATCTCTTCATGGAGGACAGTCCTGTTTTTATTTAAATGTTCTATAAAGGCTTTAATACCACCATCATACTGGTATTTTTCCTGTCTTAAATTTCCTTCTCTCTTATCAGTTAGTATAAAGGTCAAGTCTTTATTGAGAAAGGCAGATTCCTGTAATCGGCGGGCCAGGGTTTCAAATTTAAAATCTATAATTTCAAAGATTTCTGGATCAGGTTTAAAAGTTATTTTAGTACCCCTCTTTTTGCTGGAGCCTTTATTAATCAGCCCAGTAACAGCCACACCCTTTTGATATTTCTGGTAATACTCCTGGCCATTTACATAAGTATTTAACTCCAATTCTGCAGACAAAGCATTTACAACTGCTACACCTACACCATGGAGTCCTCCAGAAACCCTGTAGCTATTGTTGTTAAATTTTCCACCAGCATGTAAAGTGGTTAAAACCAGCTCTGCAGCTGGTAAACCTGTTTCTTCATGAATATCAACAGGAATTCCTCTGCCTTGATCCTCAACTGTTATACTATTATCATCATTAATGGTAACNTCAATAATATTACCATAACCAGCAAGAAACTCATCAATACTATTATCTATTACCTCCCAGACCAGGTGATGTAAGCCCCTTATTCCCGTACTTCCAATATACATGCNTGGTCTTTTGCGTACAGCATCCAGTCCCTTTAAAACCTGTATCTGTGAGGCATTATATGTATCTTTTTCAAATAATGACATAGCTTTAGCCCCCTTTTCTCATCATATTATACCAGATGAAACCCTAATTTACCAGTATTTAAGACTTTTGTTTGACGTAAAAGATAAGTTATGGAATAATATAAAAGAGAAGAATTTTTAATAAATATTTTCTTTTACATATTAAAAACAAGGTTATAAAAGCCTGTTTTCCGGGAGAAAGGAGATTATATTATGGCAGAAAAAATTATACCAATAGCTATAGAGGATAAAATGAGGGAAGCCTATCTTAATTATTCCCTCAGTGTAATTGCTTCCAGAGCCCTTCCTGATGTGAGGGATGGCCTCAAACCAGTTCATCGTAGAATTCTATATGCTGCAATGGNCCTTGATCTTGCTCATAACAAGCCCCATAAAAAATCAGCCCGCCTGGTAGGTGAAGTCTTGGGAAAATACCATCCCCATGGTGATACTGCTGTTTATGATGCCATGGTCAGAATGGCTCAGGATTTTAACCAGCGCTATATACTCCTGGAAGGCCACGGGAATTTTGGCTCCATTGATGGTGATAGTGCAGCAGCCATGCGTTATACAGAAGTACGGCTTACAGAAATAGCAGAAAATATGTTAGAAGAAATTCCTATGGAGACAGTGGATTTTAAGGATAATTTTGATGCTTCTTTACAGGAGCCAACTGTATTGCCAACACAGCTTCCCAATTTATTAATAAATGGTGCCAGTGGTATAGCTGTTGGTATGAGCACAGACATTCCTCCCCATAATTTGGGTGAAATAATAGATGCCCTCCTTCATCTTATGAAAAATCCTAATGCCAGTCTTGATACACTGATGAAATACATACCTGGTCCAGATTTTCCAACAGGAGCCATAGTTGTAGGTAAAAATGGAATAAAGGAAGCTTATAGAACTGGTCAGGGTAGAATTATTTTAAGGGGAAAAACCTTAATAGAAAAAAAAGGACGTAAAGAACAGATAGTAATAACAGAAATCCCTTATCAATTAAGTAAAAGCAGGTTAATTGAAGAAATTGCTGACCTGGCCAATAAAGGCAAAATAGATAATATTGCAGATTTACGGGATGAATCTGACCAGGAAGGATTAAGGATAGTAATTNAATTAAAAAGTAATGCAGATAGTGACTTGATCCTAAATAGGCTCTTTAAATTTACCTCTTTACAGACAAGCTATAGAATAAATATGTTAGCCTTAGTTGGGAAAAAACCACAGGTCATGGATCTGAAAACTATTTTACAGCATTTTATTGATTTCCGCCGGGAAGTTGTTACCAGAAGGACCCANTATAGGCTAAAGAAAGCAGAAAAACGTTATGAGATTTTAAAAGGTATTAAAAAAGCCCTTGATCAAATAGATCTGGTTATCAGTATAATCAGAAATTCCAGTTCAACTACTATGGCCAGAGAAAGCTTGATGGAAGTATTAAAAATTAACGAAGATCAGGCCAGAGCAATCCTGGAAATGCAGCTACAGAGATTAGTTGGAATGGAAACTGAAAAAATCCTTGGAGAGATTGCAGAACTATCAACTAATATTAAAGACTACAGAAATATTCTGGCTAATAAGGAGGAACTGGATAAAATCATCCGGTCAGAATTACTGGCTGTAAAGAAAAAATTTAATGATCCAAGAAGGACTATGATTATTGAAGATGAAGAAAAGGCTATCATTAATCAGGAAGATTTAATCCAGGAAAAAGAAGCTGTTATAACCTTCTCCTATCGCCACAATATTAAAAGATCCAGTTCAGAAGAGCATATCCGGCCAGGTAAAAATGATTATATAATAGATATTACAAAAGGCAGTTCCCTGGACAACCTGCTCTTTTTCACTAATACAGGTGATGTCTATACCTTACCTGTCCATAAAATCCCTGAACATCATGGCCTTTCTACCGGTGAAAACCTAAATCAATACTTAAAAATACCCTTTAATGAAAAAGTAATTAAAGTAATCTGTCTCAGTGAAGATATTAAATCAAAATATATCTTCTTTGCTACCAGGTCAGGAATGGTTAAAAAAACCCTGGCCAGCGAGTATTTCACTAATTATACTTCCATTAAAGCCATCAATCTTAAGGATAGTGATGAGGTAATCGGGATTCAGATTACAGATAGTAAGCAGGAAATACTTCTTGCCAGCAAAAACGGCCAGACAATCCGCTTTCAGGAAGATTCCTTTAAACCTACTGGTAGAAATACACAGGGTAGTATAGGTATTAGGCTTGCCGAGGGCGATGAGCTCATCAGCATGAATTTAGTTCAGGATAATGATTATATTGTTACTATATCTGATAATGGCAAAGGAAAAAGAAGCCAGGTTGATGAATATAAAATTCAGAACAGGGGCGGAAAGGGCATAAAAACCTGTGGTTCCAGTATCCATCAAATAGCCGGAGTAATTCCTGCAAAATTAAATGATTATATCTTACTTATAACAAATAAGGAAGGCCTTTACCCTGTTTCCATAGCTGACCTCAATGAAACTGCCAGGAGTGGAAACATGTATAGGGTCTTTGAGCTGGAAAAAGATGAAAAGATTATAGGGGTCCTGAAATTACCTGTCTATTTCGAAGAGGAAAATAATATATAACTATATTTTCTATAATAAACTTAACAATAAAGAAAGGGAGCATTTTAATTGCTCCCCTTTTTATTTTGCAAAAACATGGTTGCCGATAATAACAGTGGTCTCTCTTTGAGATAACCAATATAGAGTTCTGGCAGTTTTGGGATTATAGAAAAATAAAGCACCCAGACTGGGATCCACACCTCTTAAGGCATCCCTTGCAGCCCGATAAGCAGTTTCGTTTGGTTCTAAATAAAACTGCCCATCGCTAACTGCAGTAAATTGGTTTTCCTGAAAAATAACTTCCCTTACAGTATTGGGAAAACCTGCTGCTTTTACTCTATTTAATACCACTGCTCCAACAGCTACCTGGCCTTCATAGGGCTCTCCCCTGGCTTCTCCATGGATAATCCTGGCCAGTAAATGTAAGTCTTCAGAATCATAGATAGGATCTCCTATGTCTGGTATGTCTGGAAGGGTTACTGCCGGGCTTTCACTATGTTTCCCTATCTTTGAAATTAAAATAAAGAGAAAGGCTAATCCCAATCCTTTATAGATATCATCTTTATTTAATTCTCTGGCTTTAACAGTAGTAAAAGCAATGTAAGATGGTAAAAAGGAATAGAAAACTAATAAAGCTAAGGCTAAAAAACAGCTATATTTTATAGTCTTTCTCTTCATCTTTTTACCTCATTTCTAGCTGGATAGTAATAGTAGAATCAGGGATACTGCACCAACACCATAAAGGTATGTTTTGTAATTACTATTCTCTACTTCTAATCTTTCTATCTCACGATTCTTGTTTTCCAGTTCAGCCTTCAAATTGCTTATTTCATCCTGTAATAGGTTTAAGCGAGTAGCATTAATTGTTATCCTGTCACTGAGTCCCTGGATAGTATCATCAGTAATTTCAAGATTGATTTCTCTTAAATCTGCAATCTGCTTTTGGGTTTCCAGATTTTGCTTTTCTATTTGCATAATTCTTTCTTCAAGGAGACCAAGTTTGATGATACTATCAATGATGCTGCTAACATCACTTTCAGTATTATTGATTCTTTCATTTAATTTATTGATATCTTCTCTTATACCTGCTATGTCAGTGCCTATAATATCAGTAATATCTTCATCATGGATCAGGATTTTTTCTTCCAGAACTTTTATCTGTTCAGAAAAAACCTCTCCCTTAATAGCTAGATCTACCAGTTCTTCCTGAAACTCAACAGTTAATTCCCTTAAGACCTGCATATCCTGTTGTGAAAGAGAGATAGTGCCTCTTTCAATTTCCTTTAATAATCTGGCTATTATAGCGGCAAGTTGGTAACGGGTAACAGTATCAGAACCCCTGAAGCTACCATCTTCAAATAATTCCAATAAACCTTTATCAATACTAAATTTTACATCCTCATAAGCCCAATGATTTTTAGGCACATCAGTAATAGTAGCTGCTGTAATAATAGTACTAAAGCTGATGGCCAGGACTAAAATAAGGCAGATAATTTTACTTTTCATTTTAAACCCCCTCTTAATTAAATTTCAGGTCATTTAAAATAATTTCCACTTCTTCTCTATTAAAAATAAAGTATGTAGCCTGATCCCATTCTAATTCAATATTGTCTGGATTAATAACTTTAAAACGAATAGTACCTATTGTACCACTTGTAGCTTCAAGAGGAATCAGTTGATTTATCCTGATAATTCCTTTTGTACTAAGATCAGGCCTGGTCCAGGGTAAATATTTATCATCCTTTAGAAAGATAGTTCCTCTTGAAACATGGACTGGTAACAAAGCTTCCGGATCATATTTTATATAGAGATCCATTAAATCTATATCTTCCAGATTCTCTCCCCTGATCTCAATATTAATACTATCACCAGCCCTTAAACTATCTTTATTCTGTAATTCAAAATATAAGACAGGTTTTAGTTTTGGCAAAACAAGGCCTTCATATATCCTGGTTTCCTGATAGCCATGTAAGGCTTTAATATTTACCGCAACTGGCAATTGGCCCTCTATATTTAAGGCCTTAACCCTCCACCTGACATCTATTTCTTCATCAGCATCAATATCTTCAAGAATTCTTATGGGTTTCTCTTTATCAACAAAAACTAATCCTGGTGGCAGTAATAATTCAATAGATGTATCATATAAGGGTGAAGCACCTTCATTTTTTAGCCTGGCTTCAATTGTAAAAGGATTTGGTATTAACCTTCCATTAATAACTGTAATATCATCCTTAACTTTTAATTCACTTCTTAAATCTGGTGGACCGATAAATTTGATTTCCCGAATAACCTGATTGGAATCTGTATTATCTGCTTCTACTTTTACAGAATAAGAAGAACTGGCAGGAATATTATTACCGGCAAGGTATACATCCCAGACAATCTGGGCAATCTCACCAGATTCCAGGTCCCCGAGATTATGGATAACTTTTTCTGTCTGGAGACTATCCGGTAAATCAATACTGATTCTAACATTTTTTGCTGTAATTTCAGAAGTGTTTTCCACATAGGCTATAACAGGAATACTTCTATCTGGAGTATCAAGTAATACTTCTGCTGGAGAAGTAATACCCAAAGATAGTAAGCCAGGAACAATAGTAATACCACCCAGGCCGTAATTAGTAATATAACTACGACTTTCTCCGGGTCCTAAATACTCTGGTACCCAATACATAGCAATAGCACTATCTATTTCATATTCCCCTTTACGGAGGAAGATTTCACCAGGATTAAAATCAAAATCCCAGACCCCATCAGCCATACTTCCCCAGTCAGCTAATTTTACCTGATCAGGTGGAGTAACACCTGGACCAGTAAAGGTACCCTGGGAAGTAACTGTAGGATTACTGATACTATCAAAAGCCTGCCAGAATTGGGGTAACTGTTCCTTATAATATATAGTATCAGTAGTAACAGCATCATTGCCGATCCGGAAGGGTGCTCCATCATTTTCCCCTAACATTGTATCCAGAACAATACGTAATCCTATTTTCTGAGGCTTGTCACTTATATTTTCAATCCGATATTTTATTTGTACTGAATCATATAAACCAGTAGTTGAGCTTTTAACTATAGTAAGAACCTGGTCAACAAGCAAAATGTCATTAATATTACCTGTAGTTATAACACTATCTTTTTCTACGTAGGGCTCCTGGACAACTGTACCATATTTACCAGTAGCCCCTGCCCTTCTGCCTGTTTCACCACCAAAAACATAATAATCACCATTTAACCAGATACTTGTATAGGAAGTCCAGGGTTTGGGTCTTCCATAGACAAGGGGTTTATTGTCATCAGCGGGCTGGAAGGGGGCACCACCGGTAGTTTCGATAGCAAACCTTCCCTGCCCATTTTCATCTTTATTTACGACAATAACAATATAATCATTGCCAAGTCTAAGATTATTATTTTGGTCTACTTCTGTNAAAAGTTCTGTAGCTATAACCAGAAAACTAAAGCTGAGTAAGAGTAGCAATAATATAAAGAACAACACCCTTTTTTGCAAGCTCATCCCCCCTATCTAAATATTAAATTCCCCTGGGAAACCTTAACATCTGGATTTCCTGCTTCATCTATTAAAAATTCAACATTAATTGTCATAGAATAAGGTTGTTGATATTGCTTAAATTGCCAGCCGTGTTCAATGGTTAACCTGGCTACCCGGTCCATTTGCTCTATACCAGAAGAATTAACAATCTCTATTCCTTCTATTAAGCCACTGGATGAAATATGTACCTGTATTTCTACACTTCCAGTAACCGCCTGTCCTACTAAATCTTTAGGATAAGCAATCGGTACTACTCCTAATAAGAGTTCCCCTGCACTAGGTGGTGGTGGCGGTGGTGGTGGCGTAGTTTCAATTTTCTCTTCAACTACAGGAAGAGTATCGGTTACTTGCTTTTGTGTTTCATTACTTTCTATATCTATTTCTATTTCCAGATCACTTTCTGCACTGGTTAATATTTCGCTGCCTTCTTCAATTCTTGTACTTTCTTCCACCAGTTTTTCTGCAATCTCTTCCCTGATAGGTTCCGGGTCCTTTACAATTTCTTCAACTTCTGGAGTTTCTTNTCTGGTAGCTTCAGTTGGGGGTAAAACCTCTTTTACTTCACTTTCTTCTTTCTCTTCCGGAACAATTTTTTCCTCACTAATTACTTTATCTTCTTTTTTTTCTTCAACTGGAATATTAGGCCCTGTATCATAGTCTTCCCGGATTTGCCTTCCAGTACCTACCTCTTCAACCCTATATTCAACCAACTGTATAAAACCATATTCAATCCCCTCAGGACTATTACCCATGACACTAAATACCCCATAAGGTATTAATATAAAAATCAGCAAGTGCAAAAAAAGGGATATTAGAATATATATATATAATTGGTTGGAATCATGTTGGTAGCGCATGATCTTTTACTCCTTTTTGTCAGCGACTAAAGCTAATTGATAAATACCTGCCTGTCGCAAACTATCCATGGCTGAAATAATAGATTCATACTTTACGTTGCGGTCAGCATTAATTATGGCAACAACC
>JGI24714J26587_10003291_pt1 | contig 10179 bp, 9 predicted proteins | sample BioPla4DNA2_FD_26587 | JGI IMG/M metagenome (IMG submission 26587)
TTGGCGAGATATTGCTGCTCTTTATAGCAACCATGCTTAATTGGGAAGCACCCCTATTGCCCATACATATCCTATGGGTTAATTTAGTTACTGATAGTCTTCCTGCTTTAGCTTTGGGTGTTGACCCTGCAGAGAAGGATATAATGGATCAAAAACCCAGGGATCCTAATAGCGGTATATTTAATAGAGGTTTAATAACAAGAATATTGTATCAGGGAGCTATGGTTGGATTACTATCTCTTACAGCCTTTGTTATAGGTCAAAAGGTAGATGTAACTACTGGACGAACCATGGCATTTGCGGTACTAGCTTTAAGTCAGCTAAGCCACGTATTTAATGTACGTTCAAATACAAAATCCGCATTTAAAGTTGGTCTTTTTACAAATACAAGGCTGTTGGGAGCAGTGGTTCTTTCGGTGCTACTACAAATTATCGTTATCACTATTCCTGCCTTATCCAATATATTTAAAGTAACAGCCCTGGGAGCTCAGCAGTGGTTAACAGTGATAATATTATCCCTTGCTCCCTTGCTAATAGTAGAGATTGAAAAGTTGATTACCTCTAAATTTATTACATCTAAATAATCAATTAAAGCAAAGAAAAAGATATAAAAGCATTACCTATATTAGCTTAAGTAGGTAATGCTTTATTTTTATAAGGGATCCCATGAAGTGGATGAAAGGCTTTGGAGTTAAGTTTTACAAGATAAAGCAACTCTTAAAACATGGCTCGGAAGGTAAATTTTGTATTGACTGATATATCTCTCATGTTATAATTAAGGTAAGCGGTTTCATAAAGGAGTTGAGGTATTGGCAACAATCTATGACATAGCTAAAAAAGCAGGTGTATCTACAGCAACGGTCTCTAGGGTTTTAAATGGCGTCAATCACCCAATTAAAGAGGAGACCAAGCAAAGAATTTTACAGATTGCCCGGGAATTAGATTATCGTCCCAATGTCATAGCTAAAAGTTTGGCCGGTGGTAAAAGCCATACCATCGCTTTGATAATTCCTAGTATTACAAATGATTTTTACACCCAGATATGTGAAGTTATTGAGGAAAAATTAGAACAAAAAGGTTATCATACTTATCTTTGCAATACTCGTAGAAGCGTGGAAAAAGAAAGCCGCTATATAGAAAGTTTAATTGCTAGAAAAGTAGATGGTGTCATTTTTAGCCCTACTCGTGTAAAGCCAGAGGATAATCATGTCAACCTTAAAAATATTGAAAAATTAAAAAAGCACGGTATAGCTGTTGTAGCATTTGGAAGCCAATTTAAAGGAGTTAGTCAGATATATATTAATACATATCAAGGGGCTTTTGACGCAACAAGCTATTTAATAAATCTAGGTCACAAGAGGATTAGTTTTATTGATGGATTGAGTGCAGGAACTCGCAAAAGCAGAAGGAGAGGCTATATAAAGGCTCTGGAGGAAGCTCAGATAAATTTTGATCCATCACTAGTTACGGCAGGGAATTTAAGAATGGAAGATGGATATTCATGCACCTTGGAATTGCTTAAGTTAAAAAACCCACCTACAGCAATTTTAGCAGCTAATAATTTAATGGCAATAGGAGCTTTGAAAGCAGCTAGAGATAAAGGTTTACATGTCCCAGGAGATCTATCAGTAATTGGTTTTGACGACAGTCTATTATCTATGGTAGTGGATCCTACCTTGACAGTAATTAAGCAACCTCTTAAAGAAATAGGTGAGGCAGCTTTCAAACTCTTGATAAACCAATTGGAAGGCAAGCAAAAACTTGAAACAATACAACTTAATACTTACATAATAAAGAGAGAATCATGTGGCATTCCAAAGAAAAGGGGATGAATCATAGTGAGTTTAGGAGTAGCTATAATAGGATGTGGAGCTATACATAATGTTCATGTAGATGCAATTAGGGATACTGGTTTAGGTCGTATACTTTGGTTTGTGGACATCGAGGAAGATAGAGCCAAAGCATCTGCACAAAAATACGGTGGGAATTGGAGCATAGATTATCATAAGGTGCTTGAAGATCCAAAAGTCCATGTAGTGCACATATGTACACCCCATTACCTACATGCTCAAATGGCTATTGATGCTGTGAATGCAGGCAAACATGCTTTTGTAGAAAAGCCAGCAGCAACCAATTTAGAAATGGCTAAGATGATGGCTGAAGCAGCAAAGAAAAACAATAGGGTTATAACTATATGTTTCCAAAATAGATATAATCCTACTTCAGTAAAGGCAAAAGAAATAATTGACAGTGGCCAGTTGGGTAAAATAAAAGGAATAAAAGGATTGGTAACCTGGTATCGGGTTCCGGAGTATTATACCTCAAGTGGTTGGAGGGGTAGATTTGATACCGAAGGTGGCGGTGTTTTAATCAATCAATCTATCCATACTCTAGATCTTATGCAGTGGTTTGCCGGTGAAGTGGAATATGTACAGGGAAATGTAGCCACCCGGGTTTTAAATGATGTCATAGAAGTAGAAGACACAGCAGATGCTACTTTATATTTTAAAAACGGGGCAAGAGGTATTTTTTATGCTACCAATTGCTATACGGATAATTCACCTGTTGAAATTGAGATCCATATGGAAAAGGGTAAGTTAAGAATATGTGGTGGCAAACTTGAAAAAATTCAGGATGGGACATTTGAAGTATTGGTGGACGAGAATTCTGCTGTATCCCCTTATAAATCTTATTGGGGAATGAGCCATGGCAAATTGATTAGAGAGTTTTATGAAAACCTTACAAGGGGAAATAATAAGGATATTATTCCTGTGGAAGAAGCTATGATTTCCTTGCAATTAATAGAGGGGATTTACAAATCTTCATCTACAGGCAATAAAATAAAAATCAATTAGTAAAGAGGTGTCATATGATGAGAAAACCCTTAGTAGCAGCCCAGCTTTATACTATTCGTGATTTTACAAAAACTCCCGCAGACCTGGACAAAAGTATGGAAAGAATAAAGAGTATTGGCTATAAGGCTGTTCAGGTATCAGGCATAGGTCCTATGGATCATCAGCAGGTAAAGGATATAATGGACAAGCATGGTTTAACTATTTGTGCCACTCATATCAGTTTTGAAAAAATGCAAGAGGACTTGGACGACGTAGTACATCAACATAAATTATGGAATTGTAAGTATGTCGGGGTAAGCATCATGCCTGAGAAGTACCGTACTAGCAAGGAAGGATACGTGGCATTTGCCAAAGAAGCTTCTGAAATTGGGAAAAGGCTAGCCGATGAGGGATTAAAGTTTATTTATCACAATCACCACTTTGAATTTGTAAAATTTGATGGAGTGCTTGGCATGGATATACTCTTAAACGAATCGGATCCAGAAGATTTCGGCTTTGAAATTGACACCTTTTGGGTACAGACGGGAGGATGCAATCCAGTAGACTGGATTGATAAGCTAGCAGGAAGGATGCAGGTAGTACATTTTAAGGATATGGTCATGAATATAGATGATAAAGGAGAAATAAAACCCATCATGGCAGAAGTTGGTGAAGGTAATCTTAATTGGCCAGATATAATTGATGCTTGTATAAAAACCAATGTGGAATGGGTAGCAGTAGAACAGGATATTTGTCAGCGGGATCCCTTTGAGAGTTTGGAGATTAGTTTAAAGAATCTTAAAGAATTTGGGCTTAATTCTTAATGAGGATAAAAATAAAGGGAGGAAGATAGATATGAGCAAAGTGAGAGTGGGTATAGTAGGTATAGGTAATATGGGTAGTGCACATGCAATTTACCTTTTTGAAGACCAAATAGAGAATGGGGAACTAGCAGCGGTATGTGATATAAATCCTAAAAGATTAGAATGGGCAAGAAATAGATTTGGTGACAAGGTTAAATTATTTGAGAATGCTGAAGCTATGTTCTCTTCTGGAGCAGTAGATGGAGTTATAATTGCTACACCTCACTACGATCATCCATCCTTAGCAATAGCAGCCTTTGAAAAAGGACTTCATGTTCTATGTGAAAAACCAGCAGGAGTATACACAAAACAGGTTAGGGAAATGAACCAAGCGGCTAAAAAGAGTAATAAAGTATTCTCTATGATGTATAATCAGCGAACAAATCCCTTATATCAGAAGATGAGGGATTTGGTACAATCGGGAGAGTTAGGTGAAATCAAGCGCACCAATTGGATCATAACCGACTGGTATAGATCCCAAAGCTATTATGATTCAGGTGGATGGCGAGCAACCTGGGCAGGAGAAGGCGGTGGCGTTTTACTAAATCAATGCCCTCACAATTTAGATCTATGGCAGTGGATATGTGGAATGCCTAGTAGAGTTCGTGCCTTCTTAAGCTATGGGAAATACCATGATATCGAAGTAGAAGATGATGTCACAGCTTATGTAGAATATGCCAATGGTGCTACAGGAGTATTCATTACATCCACAGGTGAAGCCCCAGGGACCAACCGTTTTGAGATAACGGGAGATCGTGGGAAACTAGTGGCAGAGGATGGCAAGCTGACTTTCTGGCGTCTAAGGGTATCGGAGAGACAATTTAATAGGGAATATACCGGTGGATTTGGAGAGCCAGAATGCTGGAAGTGTGAAATTCCAATTATAGGGCAAGAAACAGCTCACCAAGGCATTACCGCCAACTGGGTAAAAGCTATATTAAATGGAACCCCATTGTTAGCACCAGGACAGGAAGGGATAAATGGTTTAACCATATCCAATGCCATGCACCTATCCTCTTGGACTGATGATTGGGTAGATATTCCTTTCGATGAGGATCTTTTCTATGAGAAACTCCAGGAAAAGATAAAAAACTCTACTTTCAAAAAGAAAGCTACAAGTGATAAAGTATTGGATGTAGAAGGAACTTATTAATTTGAGAGAGGGAATATATATTTCATACAAAGTAAGAGAGCTTGCCTCTAGGTTTTTAATAAAGAAATACTGGAAAAGCATAATAATATATCCCCGGGCATAATTATATAGTGTAGAAGTAGGGCTGGTGCCTTGGGGGGTGTCGGAATGCAAATTTATTATTTCCGTAAGAGCACTGTAAGGTGGGTAATTGCTATAGTAGTTATCATTATACTTGCTATTATAATGTGGAGGATGTTTGGATTGAATGCCCAACAATCCCAGAATACCATAATAGTTGCACAAATAGATAGAATTTTAAATTGACCTTCGTTAACAAATAACGAGGGTCCTTTTATTTTAAGTAATTTTATTCTAAAAGCATAAAATATATGGTAAAATGATATAAATCTAATAAGGTTAACCCTTTGTACTAGTTCAATAAGCTATTATAAGCATAGAATAGCTTAGTATAACAGCTTAAGTCATGATTCTATTTACTAAGGAGGAAATAATGGAAAGATTTATACCAGAGATTAGAGGAACCTTAAGAAAGAATATGATAGAAGTTCCAGATTGTATTCGTCAGGCATCGGGCATAAGGATTTTTGGCAAGCGAATTCGGTCTTTGGCTTTTACTACCGATGTTGCTGTAATAAAAAATATTAATGCTGATGCCATAATTGCGGTGTACCCCTTTACTCCACAACCTACAATAACCAAGGCCATCACTATGACGGCGGATGTGCCGGTTTTTTGTGGAGTAGGAGGCGGATTGACTACAGGAAAAAGAGTAGTTAATCTTGCCTTGGATGCAGAGTTTGAAGGAGCTATTGGTGTAGTTGTTAATGCTCCTACTTCCAATGAGACTATAAGGGCGGTGCGGGATACCATAGATATTCCTATAGTGGTAACAGTGGTGTCTGAGAAAACCGATATTCAAGCGCGGCTGGATGCAGGAGCTACCATTTTAAATGTTTCAGGAGCTGCCAAGACCATAGACATAGTAAAAAGGATAAGAGATAAATTCCCCGAAGTGCCTATTATAGCCACAGGTGGTCCAACGGATGAAACTATTATGAAAACCATTGAAGCAGGTGCTAACGCTATAACATATACACCACCTACTCCTGCGGAATTATTTAAGATATCTATGGAAAGGTATAGAAGAGAACTTAGTTAACTTAAAAACAAAAAGCTTCGATATTTTAGCATCGAAGCTTTTCTATTTCCTTGAAAAAATTGGGATAAGATATGTTTGCCCATTGGGCATCTTCAATAATTGTAGTACCTTTTGCAATTAATCCTCCGATAGCTGCCATCATAACCAATCGATGGTCGGAACCTGGTTTAACTTTAGTTCCAAATAAAGGGGTAGGTCCTTGAATAATCATTCCATCGGAAGTAGCCTGGATATCTGCTCCAAAACTTTTTAAGATATTAACAGTAGAGTCTATTCTATTGGATTCTTTAACCTTTAATTCCTCAGCGTCTCGTATGATAGTAGTCCCATGGGCTTGAGTAGCTACAAGGGCTATTATGGGCAGCTCATCAATTAATCTGGGAATTAAACTGCCTTCTATTATAGTACCTTTAAGAGAAGAAGCTCTGACTACTATATTTGCTGAAGGCTCCTTTGTATCTAGATTTATCCTTTCAATTTCTATTTCAGCCCCCATGTTCTTATAAACTTCAAGAATTCCGGAGCGAGTTGGATTAATTCCAACATTTTTTAAAAGTACTTCTGATTTGGGGACAAGAAGGGCTGCTGAAATAAAATAAGCAGCTGACGAAATATCTCCAGGGATCATAAAATCCTGGGCATAGAGGAGCGAGGTAGGATAAACAGTTATAGTATTATCATCATCTACCTGGATTTTCCCCCCAAAAGTCTCAAGCATTATTTCTGTATGGTTCCTGGATAGGGCGGGTTGTCGAATTACAGAACATTCATCGGCATATAAGGAGGCCAAAATAATGGCGGATTTAACCTGGGCACTAGCTATAGGAAGGGTATAATCTATAGCCCTTAGACAATTATCTTTCCTACCTTTTACAGTGATTGGTAGAAAGTCACCTTTGCTACTTGTATCAAAAGAGGCCCCCATCTGACGAAGGGGAATNGTAACCCTGTCCATTGGGCGACTGCATAGTGATTCATCGCCNGTTAATCTAGAATCAAAGTTTTGTCCTGATAAAAGGCCTAGTAGTAGCCTGGCCGTAGTTCCTGAGTTACCTGCATCCAGTAACTTTCTGGGTGCGGATAATCCCTTTAAGCCTTTTCCATGTACCAAGACAGTATTATTTTTTTCAATGTCTATTGATATACCCATTTGCCGAAAGATTTCAATAGTACTTATACAGTCGTTAGCCATAAGAAAGTTTTTTAGCCGAGTAGCCCCATTGGCTAGGGCCCCAAATATTATACCCCTATGGGAAATAGATTTATCTCCTGGGATTTGTAGGCTACCCTTTAGTTGGTTTGCAGGGGAAATCTCTATTCTCAAATTATAACCTCCTAATATGGTTTAGTGTGTGAAGGTCTTATAATTATTTTCTGATAGAACTTTTTGAGCCTTTTCCAAAGAAGCCTTGTCCAAAAAAGAGATAACTAGGGAACCGGGTTCTCCCTCCCGACTGTTTATAATGCGCAGGTTTTTTATATTTATTGAGTGTTTACCCAAGATGGTAGTCACTTCCCCAATAACCCCTGGCCGATCTTCTACATCTACATAAAGATCATAATAGGGAAGAAGGTTTAAGACCTGTCTTACTGGTAGATTTTCCCTATACACTTTTGCAGAAGTAAAGAAATCCTCAATATCTGAGGCTTTATCCTTATCCAGCATTGTACAAAAATCGGCTAGATATTTATTAATATAGTTTATTAGGGAAATTAATTCATTTTTATTAGCTAAGGATATATTTTTCCACATTTTTGGATTAGATGAAGCAATTCTAGTTATATCCCTAAAACCTCCAGCAGCTAGCCTTTCACACAGATGAGAAGAATCATCCATATCCTTTACTGTGTTCACTAGAGCAGCTGCTACAACATGGGGCAGATGGCTTACAGCACCAATGATCCTATCGTGTTTTTTTGCATCTATTACAAGAGGTAGTGCACCAATAGAAAATAAAAACTCTGATAAGGAGTTTAAAGCCCAAGCCGGTGTAGAATCCAGAGGCGTAAGGACATAGTAGGCATTTTCAAAAAGATGAGGAAGGGAGGCATGATACCCGGAATATTGGGTACCTGCCATAGGATGGCCTCCTATAAATACTGCTCGACTTAGTCCCGATGAATAGACTTTTTGGGCAACCTCTATTATATTTTGTTTGGTACTGGCTACATCTGTAATTATAGTATTTTCATCCAACAAAGGCATGACCTCTTTTATAATAGAGGTCATGGTATGGATAGGTGTACATAGAAAAACTAAGTCAGCACCCTTGACACCTTCAGCCAGATTTCCCGTTACATAATCGGCAACCTTATCTTCTAAGGCTGCCTCTAGACTTTCCTTATTGGAATCAATAGCAACAATAAAACAATCTGGATGTTTCCTTTTAATAGCTTTGGTAAGGGATCCCCCAATTAACCCTAAACCTACAATGCAAATCCTAGAAAAAATCATATTGGTAACTCCCTTTTTAGAATAGGTGCTATCTTTCGTATCTCATCCATAAGTGTAGAAAAGCTTTGGAAATTCAAAGATTGATTTCCATCGGAAAGGGCAACTTGGGGATTTGGATGAACTTCTATCATTAATCCATCAGCACCTGCAGCAATTCCTGCTCTCGCCATGGGGGTAACTAGGTTCCATTTACCTGTGCCGTGGCTAGGATCAACGATTATAGGTAAGTGACTAGTTTCTTTTATGATAGGCACACTGCTTAGGTCAAGGGTATTGCGGGTGTGAGTTTCAAAGGTACGAATACCCCGTTCACATAATATTATGTTATAATTTCCTTCGCTCATAATATATTCTGCTGCATTTAGCCATTCTTCAATATTTGAGGAAAGTCCCCTTTTAAGTATAACTGGCATTTTTGATCTTCCTACACGTTGAAGCAAATCAAAATTTTGCATGTTTCTTGCACCGATTTGAACAACATCTACATATTCCATAGCTTTTTCTAGGGAATCATGGCTTACTACTTCTGAAACTATGAGCAATCCCGTTTCCTTGTGGACCTGGGCTAAAAGTTTTAGACCTTCTTCGCCTAAGCCTTGGAAAGAGTAGGGGGAAGTACGAGGTTTATAAGCTCCACCACGTAGGAATTGAACACCTTGGCTTTTGAGAAAAATAGCAGTTTCCATAATCTGCTCTTCACTTTCTACAGCACAAGGCCCTGCAATAATAGCCAGGGAGCGTCCTCCCACTTCTATACCTTTTATATTTATAATTGATGATTCTGGCTTAAAGGTCTTGCCCACAAGCTTAAAGGGCTCTACTATGGGAACCAAACGTTCCACTCCAGGCATGATCTCTAGAGGGGTATTAGCTAGTTTTCGTTTGTCGCCTATTACTCCTATAATAGTCCTTTCTGAACCAACTGAGATATGAACGCCTAAACCTAAGTCTTTGAGAAGTTTTTCAACATTATTGATTTGATCTTGAGTTGCTTTAGATTTCATTACAATAACCATACTACTATTCTCCATTCCTTAACATTATTTTCTACCTAAATTTAGTCTACCTTACTACCATACTTCATTATTCTAAAGATTAACATTTTATTATACTAGAAATATTTAACTTTGCAAGTCATTAATTACTTCTTTTAATGCTTTAACAAAGATTTCATTTTCTTCGCAGGTACCTATAGTTACCCTTATCCAATCATCCATTCCATATATATCTGCCGACCTAATTATGACTCCTTTTTTAAGTAATGCTTTAAAGACTTCAGAGCTGGAGATATTAATCTTTACCATTAAAAAGTTTGCATGGGTAGGAATATATTCTAATCCCATCTCCTCAAAAGCAGAATATAGATATTCTTTTCCTTGATTATTACTTTGTACACTCTTTTCAATAAACTCCTGATCTTCTAGGGCAGCTATTGCAGCTACTTGTGCTCCGGTATTGGTATTAAAGGGCCCTCGTACACGATTTAGGTAACCTATTATATCTTTGTTGGATATGGCATACCCGATTCTAAGTCCAGCCATACCATAGGCTTTGGAAAAGGTACGAAGTATTATGATATTATCAAATTCATCTAAAAGATCCAGACTTTCAGGATAATCTCCACCCCTGGCATATTCATAATAGGCCTCATCCAAAACAACTAGTACATCCTTCGGAACCCTTTTGATAAAATCTATCTGCTCCTGTGCTGA
>JGI24714J26587_10003307_pt1 | contig 10142 bp, 10 predicted proteins | sample BioPla4DNA2_FD_26587 | JGI IMG/M metagenome (IMG submission 26587)
TTTTCAACTCTTTCCCCGGACTTTGCCTTCTTATTGAAAATTGCATTTGCAGGACAGACATCAATACAGGTATGGCAGGTCTGGCAGACATTCTCATCCCTGGACCAGCGTCCTTCAAAGGGCTTTTCCACAGAAATAGCATTTACAGGGCATACTGCAGCACACCAGCCGCAATGGACACAACATTCCGTATCAATATGGGTTTTTCCGATAACCTTCAGTTTCCCGTCCGTAGAAATTTCCCGGGTCACTTCAATACAGCCCTGTGGGCAGATATCTTCACAGAGACCGCAGTGGACACAGCTTTCGTTTACTGATGTCGGCCTCATAGCCCTTGAAATATAGGACATGTCTGTGAGGGGTTTTCCTTCCTGTCTCAGTTCAAGAGCACCTGTGGGGCAGACTTTTGCGCAGATCCCGCAGACAAGGCAGTCTTCACTCTTTGCCATCTCCAGGAAATACGCATCCAGTAACCCTCTAGCTACAGCTCCCACAGCCCCTATGGAAAGGGTGCCTTTGGGACATGCCTGTACACAGGTCCCGCAGCCAATGCATTTTTCAGGCTGATAGACCAGCTGCCGGTCTTTTTTTTCGGAAAAGACTGACAATCGCATCTCATTTTGCATTTTATTTACCTCTCAACGTTATTCTGTGCATCCGCCGCACAGCAGCTCATCATCATGTTGAACGAACATCTCACCACATTTTTTGCAGCACTGGATCCGCTTTTTCTTCCTGACCGGGACTTCCAGATCCACGGTTTTCCAGGAATAAACATTATCCCCTGCTTCCAGAAGGACAGGCACAACCTCTTCATGGTGAAACTTTTCAGTGTTCAGGTACCAGGCATGAAGTTTTGGGTAGTCCTTTGTCTTTTCAGGGTCAAGGTAAATCCTGATACCTTTTATGCCCTTCATCCCTTCAGGCATCTGCCTGTTAACCGTTACAGCCATCTTCCCCAGGTTATTGATTTTCAACCCATTGTTCCCGATAGTAGCTCCGGCAAGGATCTGAAAAGGGTCAGGAATGCAGCTTTTCGTTTCACAGGTCACGTAAATGCGCTCCCCGTCCCGGACGTCAAGCTTCCTCCTTGCAATATTGAGCATCTGGATGCCGATTAATGCCCCTGATGTCAGAAAGCCGTGAAAAGGGACGACCTTTTCAATCTGTGAAAGCAGCTCAGGGTCTTTCACCTGCTTCAGGATTGTCTCCATGCTGTGTTTCTCTTGATCGGAATTCTTATGCAATTGGTACACCGCCGCAGATTTGATCGTTATGTTTAAATAAACATAACGCCAAAGATGTTGAATACAGACAGGTGAGTTTAATAAAGACAGGCGATATTCAGGAATTTAATTATGTAAATTCCAACATAACGCAGAAGGATACACTACTATATTTATAGGTAACTTTTTGACAGAAACTTATATCTGGAGTACAATTCAGAGGAGTTTCAGGTTGCAGTTTAAACAACGGGGGCCAAACTCCTCGTGATTGGCAGGCTCATAAAAAAACACCAGCCAGAAGTCTACTGCTCCCGGATATGTAAAGCTCAACATATCTATGAAATCAGAAGACAGGACTCTTGCGATTAAAATATATAAACAAGTGTTTTATAAAATTATCGATTAAGAAGAGAGTTTCCTTTAAAAAAGGCCAATAAATAGAACTTTTTTAATCAAATTCCACCTGTCCCTGAAAAACAAAATATGTTAATCTTCCGGCAATCAGACTGAATATTCAGGCATTTTATCCTGTGTACGGACCTGGATTCAACCTGCCATGTTATGATCGCATAAAAAACGATGCGCAGGAAAAATTAAGCGTGAAGAAGTTTAGCCATCTGAAACAGGCTGTTCTGACTTTAAAACCCCTCGAAAAAGAGAAGTATCTAATTTTCAACCGTGTACCAGATAAGACATCTGCAGATAACAGTATCATTTTTGTAATCACAAAAATAGTAACTCTGGAACTTAATGTTACAAAAAATAATAATGATTATAATTAGTAATACAAAATAGAAAACTATTAATTAGAAGATAAGTAAGTACTGATTGATGTCTTCTACAGAGATTCAGATCAAAGAGATGGTAGCTCATAAATGGGACCTTGCGTCCGAAACTTTTGATACTCATGCCGGGCACGGGATCCAGAGCCAAAAAGAAAGAGATGCCTGGAAGCGTGCTTTTCAGGACGTTTTTCCGAAAAAGGATTTGAAAATTCTTGATGTCGGCTGCGGGACTGGAGAATTAAGCTTGCTGTTTGCTGAGATGGGGCACACTGTTACAGGAATTGATATTTCCATACAGATGCTGAAAACAGCAAAAACAAAGGCTGAAGCCCGTGGATCTGATATAACCTTTGAGGAGGGCGATGCAGAAAACCCTCCTTTTGAGACATCTTCTTTTGACATTGTGTTCAGCCGCCATCTTCTCTGGACCCTGCCGAACCCANAAACAGCCATCGAGAACTGGAAGAGGGTTCTCCGGAAAAATGGGAGGGTTGTGATTATCGATGGGGTGTGGGACAGCGGGACGCTGGAGTCCAGAGCCCGCAGAAGTGCAGGCGCCCTTTTAACCCTTCTCCTTGAGAGAAAAGATCCCAGAAAAGGGCACTCCGGATATTCGGATGAACTCAAAGCCCAGCTCCCGCACGCCGGAGGGGCTCCGCTTGAAAAAGTAAAGGAGTACCTGTCGAATACGGGCTTTGAAAAAATCCAGGTTTTTGACCTGAAAGAAGTAAGAGAGGCCCAGAAAGAGAACATGCCGTTAGGCGAACGGATTGTACGCAGTTATCAGTACTATCTCATCTGCGGCCGAAAATAAAGTTCACTAAAAAAAGATTGAGGTTTCGAAATGAAAAATAAAAGATCCCCCCTATTTATATTGTTAATTATCCTGCTGACCTGCTCCTTTCTGGTGATTTCCGGGTGCAGCAGTACAGAAGAAAGCGAAGAAAAAGAAGCAGTCTCCGGGGCGGAACTGGCCTCAGGATCTGATGCCGCCTCCCAGCCGGAAGGAGGCTCCGAAGATAATACACTTGTACTTGGTGAAATGTGGGAAATAGACTCGATTAACACTATTGACGGAGACGGCGGAACGCTGATCTGCGAGAAAGCAGCAGTAACCGAAACCCTTGTTGGCGCAAATGAAGACTTTTCCCTGAAACCCGGGCTTGCAACTTCCTGGGAACAGCTTGATGAAAATACCTGGGAATTTAAGCTAAGAGAGAACGTTACCTTCCACGACGGAAGCCCTATGACTGCCAACGAGGTGAAGTTCACCCTGGAAAAAGTTATCGCAGCAAACTCTAAAGTTGCTTCCATGCTCAAGGTCGATACTATCGAGGTAGTCGACAACTACACCCTCAAAATCAAGACCACGGAAATAAATCCCATCCTGCCTGGAATTCTCCATTACCCGGGTACAGCCATAATAAGCCCCTCTTCTTTTGACGAAGCAGGAGAATTCGTAAAACCCGTAGGGACAGGCCCGTATAAATTTGAGTCCTTTGACGAGCAGACCCGCATCCTAACAGTCATAAAGAACGAAAACTGGTGGGGAGGAGAAGTAGGGCTTGACAAGATGATCCTTAAAGGAATACCTGACCCGAACACCAGAGCAATGGCAATAGAAAACGGGGAAGTTGACTTTACAGTTGATGTTCCCTACAGTGAAACTGACAGGATTGACGCTATAGACGGCATTACTGTTGAGAAATACAAGACTCCGAGGGTTTACAAACTCGACATAAACCTGAAACATGAACCACTTGAAGATGTAAGAGTAAGGCAGGCGATGTCCTATGCCATTGACAGGAGTGAAATCGCAGAACATGTGCTCTACAACGTAGGAGAAGCCGCCGCAGGCCCCTTCCTTCCCACAATGGTCTGGGCAAATAAGAGCCTGAGCCCTTACACAAGGGACCTGGAGAAAGCCGATGAACTCTTGACAGATGCGGGCTGGGTAGACACCGACGGGGATGGTATAAGGGACAAAGATGGAAAAACCCTCAAGCTCAACCTGATGACCTATTCAACAAGGCCAGGGCTTCCTCCAATGGCTGAAGCTATGGCTGTCCAATTGAAAGAGGCAGGCATAGATGTTGAGACCGAGGTGATGGAGATGGGGTCAATAGATGACAGAAGAGAAAAAGGCAACTGGGACCTTTACCTTGCCGCCTACAACATTGCAATGGTTCCTGACCCCGAATATATTCTGACAAACTGGTACATGACAAACGGTACCGATAACGGACCGGGATATTCCAACCCGGAAGTAGATGCCCTGATAACGGAAGCCAGAAAAATAACTGACCTCGAGGAGCGTTATAAGAAGTTCAATGATGTCGAAGCTATCGTAAACGAAGAACAGCCCATGATTATAGTGGCTTACTACGGCTGTGCAATTGTGAAAAAGGACTATGTGAAGGGCTATGTTTTCGACCCGACAGCCCACGACTACCGCATAAATGCAGGAATGTACCTCGAAAAGTGAAAACAAGAGGATTCCTGAGAGGGTGCAGAGTTCAGGCCTGTGCCCTGGAATTTCCTTTTGAATTTCCTTTCACCCATAGAAACACTGGACAGACGGGCACTCCTGCCTGCTGTCCGTTTTGAGGAGGAAGCATGAAATATTTCTTGAAAAGGGCAGGTTTCATGGCATTTACGATTTTTGCGGTCTGCGCCCTGACCTTTTTCCTTATGAACGTGATTCCGGGTGGCACGGCTGAGCTAATTCTCAAGCACACCCTTGTAGGTCTGGAAGAAAGTGCAACCGAAGAGCAGCTAAGCCAGATATCAAGCCGGTACAACCTTGACGACCCCCTTTACCTGCAGTTTTTCAGGTGGGTAAAAGAAGCACTATTGAGAGGGGATATCGGGACTTCCTACGTATATAAAAAACCGGTCTTTTACCTCCTGGCTCTGCGCCTTCCGGCAACGGTCCAGCTTGCAGGGGCAAGTATGGTCCTTTCAGTGCTTGCGGGAGTAAGCCTGGGAATTTATTCTGCTCTCAGAGAAAACCGGATTTCAGACCATATCCTGAGGATTGTAACGCTTTTTGGGGTTTCGATGCCAGGTTTCTGGGTAGCCCTGCTCCTTATCCTGGTATTTTCCCTGAAGCTTAAACTTGTGCCTGTTGCAGGGTATGGAAGCCTGGAAAACCTGTTTTTACCTGCAGCAGCTCTTTCCCTCCATTCCGTTGCTTCGGTTATGAGAGTCACCAGGACAAGCATGCTTGAAACCCTGGGGCAGGAATACATAAGGTTTGCAAAAGCCAAAGGGCTTCCGTTATGGAAGATCATAAGCCGGCACGCCCTTAAAAACGCCATGCTCCCTGTCATCACAGTAATTGGTTTTCAGATGGGGAGCCTGCTTGGAGGGGCGGTTGTGATTGAAAAAATCTTTGCCTGGCCAGGGATAGGGAGCCTTCTTGTTGACTCGATTTCGGCAAGGGACCTGCCTGTTGTCCAGGGCTGTGTGCTTGCGATTGTTACGATGTTCCTCCTTGTGCATTTCCTTGTGGATATGCTCTATACGCATCTGGACCCGCGGATAAGGTACGGCTGATACTATGGACAATGCATTTGCTGATAGGTTAAGAAAAAAAAGCTTCTTACTGCCTGAAGCTTACGGAAATGAATTTGCAAAAAGAGTCTTCCAGAGAAAAGACATGCTTTTTGCTCTGGCAGCCCTTTTGCTTTTTATCGGGATCGCCCTTTTTGCACCCCTGATATCTCCTTACGACCCCAACGCTATCGACCTGAAGAACAAAAACCTGAATCCTTCAGAGGAACACCTTCTGGGCACGGATTATCTCGGAAGGGACCTGCTCAGCAGAATCCTTATAGGAGCCAGGACTTCTCTTTCGATTGCCTCAGGGGTGGTGCTTATTTCCATGTTTCTTGGAACTGCAGCGGGTTGTGCAGCGGGCTATTATGGGGGGCTTGTGGACGAAAGCGTTTCAAGGGTCATTGATATCTTCCTTTCTTTTCCCGGAGTCATATTTGCCCTCGCGGTTATGGGGGTTCTTGGGAGCGGGGTTTTCAACCTGATGCTCGCCCTCTCGATAGTTCACTGGGCAAAGTACGCCAGGATGATGCGGGGGCAGGTCCTTTCCATCAAAAAACAGGAATTTGTTCTTTCCGCCATAACAGGCGGAGCCGGGGACTTCTACATAATCCGGAAGCATATCGTGCCCAATGCAATAGCCACTCTTCTCGTGCTTGCAACAATCGACTTCGGGCACGTTATCCTCTCAATTGCCACGCTGAGTTTTCTCGGAATAGGGCTGCCTGCAGATGTGCCTGAATGGGGAGCAATGCTTTCCGCAGGCAAGGAGTTCATGAGGACAGCCCCTTACCAGACAATCTTTCCCGGGCTTGCTATAACCCTCATTGTGGTCATCTTCAGCATCCTAGGAGATGGCATGAGAGATATTCTTGACCCGAACCACGACGGAGGCGAAATCTATTGAACCTGCTTGAAATAAGAGACCTCTCCATTGAGTTCCCTGCGAGAGAGAACACCGTAAAAGCAGTTTCTCACGTCTCTTTTGAGGTAAAAGAGGGAGAGACCTTCGGGATAATAGGAGAAAGCGGATCTGGGAAGTCCGTAATAGGGCTTGCCGTGCTCAGGCTTCTTCAGGCAAATGCAAAGGTTTCCGGAGAAATATTTTTTCATGGCCAGGACCTTCTGTCCCTTAAACCTTCTGAACTCCGGAAAATCCGGGGTAAACAAATCTCCCTCATGCCCCAGAACCCTGCCGGAGCCCTTAACCCTGTCCTGAGAAACGGGATCCAAATGGAAGAAGTGTTTGAGGGAAACAGGGCTGAAAAAAAGGAAGGAATGAAGAAAGCCCTGAAACTTATGAAACAGCTCTTTTTGAGAGATCCCGAAAGACTTTGCAGCCTCTACCCTCACCAGCTTTCCGGAGGAATGAGGCAGCGGCTGATTGCCTGCATGTCCCTTTCCTTTGAACCTGAAATTCTGATTGCGGACGAACCAACAAAGGGTCTTGACCCTGAAGCGAAGGCAGGTGCAGTTGATCTATTCACCAGAATAAAAAAAGAGTACGGAAAGACAATGCTCCTGATTACCCACGACCTTGACCTGGCTCTTGAGGTCTGCGACCGCATAGCAGTGATGTATGCAGGAGAGATTGTGGAGCTGGATGAGGCTTCAAAAGTCCTGAACACGCCGCTTCACCCTTATACAAAAGGGCTTGTCCGGGCTCAGCCTCGAAACGGGCTTGTACCTCTGAGCGGACAGACCCCTAGCAGGATAAGACTTCCTGACGGCTGTTTTTTCCATGAAAGGTGCAGGTACTCAAATATTGAGTGTTCAAGAAAACATCCTGAAATGAAAAATAGCAGAGGAGGTCTGGTAAGGTGCCACTTCCGGTCCTTGCAGTAAACGAACTGGCAATGAGGTTCGGGACTTCCGAGGTGTTCAGAAACGTCAGTTTCTCAGTAGACCGCGGAGAGACCCTGGGCCTTTTCGGGAAAAGCGGGTCGGGAAAAACCACTGTTGGCAGATGTATTGTAGGGCTTGAAAAACCCACATGCGGAGAAATCCTGGTTCAGGGAGTAGATATACTGAGCATGAGAAAAAAAGAGTTTCGGAAACTGCGCCCCAAAATCCAGATGATTTTCCAGCATCCTGAAACTTCCCTTGACCCCCGCATGAAAGCCTTTGAAAACCTTATCGAACCTTTGAAACTCCATTCCGGCCTCAAACAGGATGACCTCATGATGAGAGGAGAGGAACTGGCGGAACTTACAGGCCTGCTCCCGGAACACCTTTCCCGCTACCCGGGCCAGCTCAGCGGAGGTGAGATCCAGAGGATAGTGCTCGCAAGAATCATGGCTTTATCTCCTGATTTTATAGTCGCTGACGAACCGACTTCCATGCTTGATGTTTCAGTCCAGGCACAGATCCTGCGTCTTATGCAGAAGTTACAGAGGGAAACAGGCGTTTCCTACCTGCTGATATCCCATGACCTTGAGGTATTAAGGAAAGTCTGCCACAGGATCGCTTACCTCGAAAACGGGACCATTACCTCAATTGAAAACATGAACAGAGGCGTTAAAATATGACCATTCAGGAAAACCAGATCAAACAGACCATTGCCCGCATATGGGATGTCTCTTCCGAGACCTATGACAGCCATGAAGGGCACGGGATTCAGAGTGAAGCTGAAAGAGAAGCCTGGAAAAACGTATTTAAAAATCTGCTCCCTCCGGGCAGGCTGAAAGTGCTTGACGTGGGCTGCGGGACATGCGAAATCGGGCTGCTGTTTGCTGAAATGGGACACCATGTCACGGGCCTTGACCTTTCGGAAAAAATGCTTACGAAAGCCAGGGAAAAAGCCTCCAGAAGAGGATTTGACAGTGTTTTCAAAAAAGGGGACGCTGAAGCTCCTCCTTTTGAGGCAAGGTCATTTGATATAGTTGTTAACCGCCACCTCCTCTGGACTCTCCCCCACCCTGATACTGCAGTCATGAACTGGAAAAAGGTGCTCAGGAAAGGAGGAAAGCTTATTGTTGTTGATGGGGTCTGGAATGACGGTTCACTCGAAACAAAAGTGAGAAGGCTTGTAAATGATTTCATCACTTTGCTTGTTGAAAGAAGGAACCCGAGAAAAGGGCACTACTCCAGGGAAATAGACAGCGAACTTCCCAACAGGCACGGAGTCCCTCCTGAAAAAATGCTTGAATACTTCAGGGCTGCAGGATTCAAAAATATCAAAAACCTGGACCTGAAAGACATTATGAAACTTCAGAAAAAAAAGATGCCGTTCAGGAAACGGATAGCCTATAACTACAATTACCATTTGATCTGCGGAGAAAATTAAGATCACTAGAGAGATAAGATCACTAGAGAGATAAGATCACTAGAGAGATTTTCCGGGATCTTTAATAGACAGTTAAGAAAATACAAATTATCCTGAAAAACAAATTAATTTTTCATGGATTAAAATACATGAACTGCAGATGCTTTAAAATATAACCAGATACTGGTTCCTATAGAAATATTGAGTTCATTAAGGGATTCGCGTGTTATAAAAATAGTGAATAATTCGCCGGTGTTTACTGTTAGTTTTATAAGGGACCCGGTGTCAATTATTTCATCAACTTTACCCTGAATTGTATTTCTGGCACTGGTCTGTACCTTTCCCCTGGATATTGTTATTTCATCGGGCCTTATAGTAAAATGGACTTTACCTTCTTTTTCCGTTACGGCAAATACAGTTATGGAATCTGTTTTAATTGCTGCCAGACCATTGGAACTGTCCTCAATTATACCGCTCATCAGGTTTTCAATACCAACAAAATCAGCCACAAATCTATTCTTCGGTTTTCTGAATATCTGATCAGGAGTTCCAGATTGAAGGATCTGGCCATTATAAAGTATGACCATATTCTCTGCAAGCCTCTGGCCCTGTAAAAGGTCGTGAGTGGTCATTATAATGGTTGTTTCGGATTCCCGGTTAATTTTCAGGATCAGTTCTTCAAGTTTCTTTTTAGAGATAGGGTCAAGATTTGCAGTTGGTTCATCAAGTAACAGTAACCTTGGTTCTGTAATCATTGCCCGTGCAAGTGCAAGCCTCTGGGTTTCGCCACCTGATAATTTAAGCGCGTTTCTGTTCTCGTAACCGGGAAGACCAATCATTTCGAGGAGTTCTTTGATTCTCCCGTCCATATTCTCTTTTCTTCCCCTGATTTTCAAACCATAAGCAATATTATCATAAACGCTTGCCTTAAAAGCAAGAGGTTTTTGAAAAACCATTCCAATTTGCCTTCTTACCTCCAGCCTGGTATTATTGGATTCATTGGCATTAGCACCTTCAAAATACACAGTTCCAGAAGATGGTTTTTCCAGTAAATCGATTAATCTGAGCATAACAGTTTTTCCAGAGCCAGTCGGTCCAACAAGAGCAGTGCTGGTCCCCTTTTCTATTTGCAGGTTAATATTCTTTAGAACCTCAAGTTTTCCGTAATTTTTGTAAATTTCTTCCAATTCCACTATGTGCATCTTTAAACCTGAACTAAGTTTTTTTGAATTAATCCTTGCCCTGCAAATAGTTCAATAAGAAATTGATTACTAGAGACAGAGAAAGAAGTATAAACCCCAATGCTAT
>JGI24714J26587_10003312_pt1 | contig 10137 bp, 19 predicted proteins | sample BioPla4DNA2_FD_26587 | JGI IMG/M metagenome (IMG submission 26587)
CAGGTTGAACTCATAGCCCCGATCGCAATGGAAGAAGGGCTTAGGTTTGCTATCCGCGAAGGCGGACGTACGGTAGCATCAGGGGTAGTCACGAAGATTGTGGGGTGATCGTTGTGCGAAGGCAGAGGATCAGGGTTAGATTGAGAGCCTTCGATCACAAGATACTGGACCAATCAGCAGGAAGAATTGTAGAGACAGCCAAGAGGACCGGCGCCCTGGTATCAGGCCCGGTACCTCTTCCCACTGAGAGGAGCGTCTACACCATTCTTACTGCTCCCAACGGGGAGAAGGATCTCCGTGAGCAATTTGAGATGAGGGTACACAAGAGGCTCATCGACATTATGGAGCCGACAACCAAAACCATGGATGCTCTTACCAGGCTTGATTTGCCTGCAGGTGTGGATATCGAGATAAAGGCTGTGTAGAAGGGGCGCTTGATGGAGGAGGTGCTGTGACATGAAGGCCATTCTGGGCAAGAAAATCGGAATGACCCAGGTATTCGATGAAGAAGGCAGACTCATTCCCGTAACCGTCATTGAAGCCGGCCCCTGCACAGTTGTGGACATAAAGACTTCGGACAAAGATGGCTATACCGGTGTGCAGTTGGGGTTTGGTTTTGTTAAGGAGCATCGCCTTAATAAACCCCTGAGAGGTTACTTCAAGAGCAAGGGAGTTACTCCCAAGAAGTATTTGCGGGAGTTCAGGGTGAAGCCTGGTGAGGACGTTAAGATCGGCGATGAGGTTAAAGTAGATGTGTTCAAGTCAGGCGATTACGTTGATGTGACGGGCACTTCCCTTGGAAAGGGATTTGCAGGGTCAATCAAGCGGTGGAACTTTAGGCGCGGCCCGTCGAGCCATGGCTCAAAGTATCATAGAGGTTCGGGTTCTCTTGCGGCAAGGGATGCTGCGAGGGTATTTCCGGGCCGGAAGTTGCCGGGGCACAAGGGCAGCGAAAGAGTTACTATTAGGAATCTGCGTGTGGTCGGCGTGGATCCTGAGAAGAACCTGCTCTTGGTGCATGGTGGGGTGCCTGGACGAAGAGGATCCTTGGTTATGATCAAAGAGGCTTCTCGATGAAGCGCAGGTTAAGGAGGGAGCCTTGTGCCAGAAGCACATGTTTACAACGAACAAGGCGAAAAACTAGGCACTGTTAGCCTATCTGAGCAGGTGTTTGGTGTTGAGCCCAACTTGGGCCTGCTGAGGGCGGCAATCCTTGCCCATCTCAACAGCGCAAGAGTGGGCACTGTAGGAGTTAAGACAAGGGCAGAAGTCGCCGGTGGAGGCCGGAAGCCGTGGAGACAGAAAGGCTTGGGAAGGGCCAGGCACGGCAGCATCCGTTCACCCATTTGGAAGGGCGGCGGAGTGGTGTTTGGCCCTGTGGCAAGGGATTACAGCTGGCGGCTCACCAAGAAGATGAAGAGAAAGGCGCTGTTGTCTGCGCTGTCGCTGAGAGCATCGGCGGGACGGATTCTCGTCTTGCAGGAACTCAAGATGGAAAGGCCCAAGACCAAGCACGTATACGAGCTACTCAAGAAACTTGGCGTTGAGAAAAGCTGCCTGATAGTCACTGCCGATCCGGAACGGAATGTGGTGTTGTCAGCCCGGAATATTCCTGGTGTTTCTGTGACCAACGCGAGGCAGATTTGCACCTACGATGTGATGTCCAAACGGCACCTCGTGGTCACGGAAGATGCACTTAGGAAACTTGAGGGGGAATTGGCATGAAGCTCACGGCCAGAGACATTATCATTGCACCGATAATCACTGAGAAAAGCCATGATGCCATGGAAAAGGGAGTCTATACGTTCCGGGTGCATCCTAAGGCCACCAAGGCAGATATCCATAACGCCATAGAGGAGATCTTTAGGGTTAAGGTGCTGAAGGTAAACACCATCAACATGAAAGGTAAACCAAGACGGATGGGGTATCATGCTGGGCGTACTCCCGCTTGGAAAAAAGCTATGGTAACCCTGGCACCTGGAGAGACCATTGAGTTCTTCGAGGGTGTCTAGGAAGCGGTAAAGGGAGGGAAATTGGTTGCCAGTTAAGACTTATAAGCCAACGACGCCCGGACTAAGGCAGCGCGTATCCAGTACGTATGAGGAGATCACGAAGAAGGAGCCGGAAAAGAGGCTGGTTTTCTCCAAGAAGCGGTCTGCCGGGCGCAATTCCCAAGGCAGGATAACAGTGCGGCACCGCGGCGGAGGCGCCAGAAAGCTGATCCGTATCGTAGATTTCAAACGGGACAAGGATGGCGTGCCCGGTAAAGTGACGGCGATCGAATACGATCCCAACCGGTCAGCGCGTTTGGCTCTTATCACCTATGCCGACGGCGACAAGAGGTACATCCTGGCTCCCGTGGGCATACAGGTTGGCGACGTGATTATGTCCGGGCCTGATGCTGACATCAAGCCGGGTAACGCGTTGCCTCTCGAGCACATTCCCACAGGTACCTTTGTTCATAACATTGAGCTGGTGCCGGGGAAGGGCGGGCAGCTAGCCAGAGCTGCAGGAGCCCAGGCGCAGCTTATGGCAAAGGAAGGCGGCTATGCGCTGCTGAGGCTTGCTTCAGGTGAACAGAGGAAAGTGCCTGTTGCGTGCAAAGCCACCATAGGACAGGTAGGCAACGTGGAGCATGAAAACGAGGTGCTGGGCAAAGCCGGCCGCAAGCGTCACAGAGGTTGGCGTCCCAGCGTCAGGGGCTTGGCTATGAACCCCGTGGATCACCCCCATGGCGGTGGCGAAGGCAAAGCGCCTATCGGGTTGCCTGGCCCTGTGTCTCCGTGGGGTAAGCCTACTTTGGGCTACAGGACAAGGAAGCGCAAGAAAGCGTCGGATAAGCTGATAGTTAAGCGTCGGAAATAAGCGTTTGGGAAGGAGGGGGCGATCATGGGCCGTTCCAGGAAGAAAGGACCATATGTTTGTCCGAAGTTGCTGGCCAAGGTCCGGGAACTTAACCGGAAGAAGGAAAAGAGAGTTATCCGGACTTGGTCGAGAGCCTCAACCATCGTACCTGAGATGGTGGGTCATACAATCGCAGTTCACGACGGGCGTAAGCATGTGCCGGTATATATTACCGAAGATGCAGTAGGACACAAGTTAGGCGAATTCGCTCCCACGCGTACATTCAGGGGCCACGGGGCACACACTGTCCGTTCGACTGCTCTGAAGTAAGGGGGTAAATGTGAACCTATGGAAGCTCGTTGCCAAGTAAGATATATCAGGATATCCCCTAGCAAAGTGGGCATAGTGGCCGATCTTGTACGGGGGAAACCAGTAAGAGAAGCTTTGGCGATCTTGAGATACACTCCCAAGAGAGCCAGCAAAGTGGTGGAAAAAGCAATCCGGTCTGCAATCGCCAATGCAGAGAACAACCATGACATGGACGGGGATTCGTTGTACGTTGCTGAGATTTACGTTGGGAAAGGGCCCACGCTCAAGCGGTGGCGGCCCCGTGCCAGAGGTATAGCTTATCCTATACAGAAGAAAACTTCTCACCTAACAGTGGTTCTGAGAGAAAGAGAGGAGGGTTAAGGCTTTGGGTCAGAAGGTTCATCCGAAGGGGTTTCGCGTAGGCGTGATTTATGATTGGGATTCCCGGTGGTTTGCCCGCAAGAATTTTGCCGACCTCCTCCTCGAGGATTGGAAGATTAGGCGGTATATCAAGGACAATCTGAACAGGGCCGGTATTCCCAGGATAGAGATCGAACGCAAGCCTCAGGAAATCAGTATAATTGTGCATGCTGCCAGGCCTGGTATGGTTATCGGGCGGGGCGGTACAGGTATCGAGGCCCTTCGGAAGGATTTGGAGAGACTTACCGGTAAGCGGGTAAACATACACTGTCTCGAAGTAAAGAGCCCTGAGACGGATGCACAGCTGGTAGCAGAGAACATTGCTAGTGCAATAGAGAGACGAGTTTCGTACAGAAGGGCAATGAGACAAGCCATAGGCCGTGCCATGAGAGCCGGTGCCAAAGGGATCAAGGTGAAGGTGTCCGGACGTCTGCACGGTGCTGAAATAGCTCGCAGCGAAAGGGCCGGCGAAGGAACCGTGCCTCTCCATACCATACGGGCTAACATCGACTATGGATTTGCCGAGGCCCACACCACTTACGGACGCATAGGCGTCAAGGTGTGGATATACAAGGGTGATATCCTCCCGGCGAAACCTCAAGACGATAAGGGAGGCAAGTGAGCTATGTTAATGCCCAAACGTGTGAAGTTCAGGAAACAACACCGTGGAAGAATGACCGGTAAAGCCGGAAGCGGAAACGAAGTGTTTTACGGCGAATACGGGCTTCAGGCGCTGGAACCGGCTTGGGTAACTGACAGGCAGATCGAGGCCGCAAGAGTGGCCCTTACCCGTCATATAAGGCGCGGTGGCAAGGTTTGGATTAGGATTTTCCCTGACAAACCTGTTACCAAAAAGCCTGCAGAAACCAGAATGGGAAGCGGTAAGGGCAACCCTGAGTACTGGGTTGCAGTAGTCAAGCCAGGACGCATCCTGTTTGAGATCGCAGGCGTTCCTGAGGAAGCAGCCAGAGAAGCACTCAGGCTGGCAGCTATGAAACTGCCGATGAAATGCAAATTCAAAATGCGGCCGGACCTAGGTGCCTTACAAGAAAAGGCGGTGAATGAAGATGAAGGTGCAGGAGCTTAGGAAATTGAGCGACAAGGATTTGGACCAAAAGCTTTCGGATCTCAAGGAAGAGCTGTTTAACCTGCGCTTTCAGCATGCTACAGGGCAGCTTGACAATGTGATGCGGATACGAGAGGTTAAGCGGACAATAGCGCGGGTGAAGACTATTCAGCGCCAGAGAGAACTCGGAATGCTTACCCAGGAGGGTTAATCTATGGAGCGTGGGAAACGTAAGGAATTGATCGGGGTAGTCATAAGCGACAAGATGGATAAGACTCGGGTTGTGGCCATTGAAAGCTGGAAGGTTCACCCGATCTACAAGAAACGGTACAGATCAACCCGGAAAGTGATGGCCCACGACGAAGATAACGCTACCGTCATAGGGGACAGAGTCCGGCTGGCCGAGACGAGGCCCCTATCGAGGCGTAAGCGGTGGAGGATTAGTGAAGTTATCGAGAAGTCCAAGGCCCACGCAGGGGGTGACCAGACGTGATCCAGCCACAGAGCAGACTGAAAGTAGCAGATAACACAGGCGCGAAAGAAATCATGTGCATCAGGGTCCTTGGGAGCGGATTCAAGCGTTACGCAGGCTTGGGTGATGTAATCGTTGCTTCCATCAAACAGGCCACGCCAGGAGGCGTTGTTAAGAAGGGGCAGGTAGTCAGGGCGGTTATAGTCCGGACCAAGCAGGGCGTGAGGCGCCCTGATGGCACCCATATCAAGTTCGACGACAATGCTGCGGTGATTCTCAAGGACGCAACGGAGCCTCAAGGTACCCGTATTTTCGGGCCTGTGGCACGGGAACTTCGGGAGAAGCGCTTTACCAAGATAATATCTCTCGCCCCGGAAGTTATTTAGTGCCTGGAAGGTGGTGGGTTTGAGTGAATATCCGTAAGGGTGATACAGTCCTGGTGATTAGCGGCAAGTATAAGGGGGCCAAGGGCAAGGTGCTCCGCACCATACCTCGGGCTAACCGTGTAGTCGTCGAGCGGGTGAATTTGCAGAAGAAGCATCAGAGGCCAACCAAAGACTTGCCTCAAGGCGGGATTATCGAAAGGGAAGGCCCGATACACAGATCAGCAGTGATGTTGGTATGCCCCGAGTGTTCCAGGCCCATAAGGGTCGGGTACAGGTTTGTAGACGGCAAGAAAGTCAGATATTGCAGAAAATGTGGCGAAGCCATTGACAAGTGAGGTCGAGGAACGTGTCACTTAAGGATGTATATCGTCAAGAAGTAGTTCCCGCCATGATGAAGGCCTTCGGCTACAAGAACATATATCAGGTGCCCAAAGTCGAAAAGGTTGTTATCAACATGGGGGTAGGCGAAGCCACCCACAATGCTGATGCTATGGAAGCTGCTGTTAAGGACTTGATGAAGATCACCGGCCAGAGGCCTATTATCACGAAGGCTAAGAAGTCGGTGTCATCTTTCAAGGTCAGGGCGGGTATGAATGTAGGATGCAAAGTTACCCTCAGGGGAGAACGCATGTATGACTTCTTGGAAAAACTGTTCCACGTGGTTCTCCCCAGGGTTAGGGATTTCCGCGGTTTGAATCCCAACAGCTTCGACGGCCGGGGGAATTACTCCTTGGGACTCAAGGAGCAGCTGATATTCCCTGAGATAGAATACGACGAAGTTTCGAAAATACGTGGTATGGACATTACCATTACCACTACGGCGAAGACCGATGAAGAAGGGCGATACCTGCTGGAAGCACTGGGTATGCCTTTCAGACAGTAAGGGGGAGTTTCCTTGGCGAGCAAGGCCAAACTTAGCAAGATGCATAAACAGCCGAAATACTCCACGCGGCGAGTCAATAGATGCAATATTTGTGGCAGGGCGCGCGCCTACATGAGAAAATTCGGCTTGTGCAGGCATTGTTTCAGGACTTTGGCTCATCGCGGTGAGATTCCTGGCGTAAAGAAAGCCAGCTGGTAGGGGGGAATTATCGATGACACATGATCCTATCGCCGATATGCTTACCAGGCTGCGCAATGCCGGCATGGCAAAACATGAGAGGGTGGACATCCCCTACTCTAAGATTAAGGAGAGAATTCTGGCAGTCCTTAAAGCAGAGGGCTACATCAGGGACTATGAGGTAATAGAAGGCAAGCCGTATTCTATACTGCGTGCGTACCTGAAATACGGTCCCGGCAAGACATGTGCTATAACCGGAATCAGGCAGATTTCCAAGCCCGGGCTTAGGGTTTATGCAGGTAAAGATGAGCTTCCCAGGGTGCTGGGCGGCTTGGGTATTGCTGTCATTTCCACATCCCAGGGAATCATGACCGACAGGGCAGCCCGTAAAGCCGGGATAGGCGGCGAAGTGCTCTGTTACGTATGGTAGGAAAATACAGGAGGGTTTTTGCATGTCACGAATCGGGAGAAAACCCATAGAGATACCCTCAGGCGTTACCGTGAACTTGGAAGGTTCCAAGATTTCGGTAAGAGGCCCTAAAGGGACACTGAGCAGGGAACTACACCCGGACATGAAGGTAACGGTGGACGGGGGCACTATCCTTGTGGAAAGGCCCTCCGACAGCAAGAAGCATAAGTCCCTCCATGGGCTTACCCGCACCCTCATCAACAACATGGTGATCGGGGTAACCCAGGGTTATGAAAAGACCCTGGAGTTGAGCGGTGTTGGTTACCGTGCCCAGATGTCCGGAAACAAGTTAATACTGAACCTTGGCTTCTCTAAACCTTGCGAGATAGTACCTCCCGAGGGAATAGAGATCGAAGTGCCTCAACCCAACCGCGTAATAGTGCGTGGGATTGATAAGGTCGTGGTGGGACAGGTAGCTGCAGACATCCGCAGGCTGCGTCCGCCTGAGCCATACCGTGGCACAGGTGTCAGGTACGCGGGAGAGGTTATCAGACGCAAGGTTGTCAAGGGCGCTTAAGTAGCCTCAAGAGGAGGAAGGACTTGAAATGGATGTGAAAACGAAGCGTGAAAGGCGGGCCAGGCGCCACCGCCGGGTGAGGAAGAAAGTAGTGGGCACACCTGAACGTCCACGTCTCAACGTGTTCAGGAGCCTGAAGCATATTTATGCACAGATTATCGATGACACGACCCAGGAAACCCTGGTGTCAGCGTCGTCGTGTGAAAAGGCTTTCCGAGAAACAGGCAAGTCTGGCAGCAACGTTGAGGGCGCCTTTGTAGTCGGGAACCTGATCGCAAAAAGAGCTTTGGAGAAGAACATAAAGCAGGTTGTGTTCGATCGGGGAGGCTACCGTTATCACGGACGTGTAAAGGCATTAGCAGACGGAGCCAGAGAAGGTGGGCTTGAGTTCTAACATGCGGGGTGATTACTTGTTGTCAAGAGATGATGCTACCATGGACAGCAGAAGAAGCCGGCCCGAAGATGAGTTTAAGGACCATGTAGTCGCTTTTGGTCCCGTATCCAAGACCGTGAAAGGCGGGCGCAGGCGTTCTTTTAGAGCTCTTGTAGTGGTTGGAAACGGCAAAGGTAAGGTCGGGGCCGGATTGGGTAAGGCGCAAGACCTCACTGATGCCATCAGAAAGGGCATAGAAGATGCCAAGAAGAACGTAATCGAAATACCTATGCATAACACCACAATTCCCCACGAAGTGATCGGGCGGTTTGGTGCAGGCAAGGTGCTTCTGCGTCCGGCATCACCGGGTACCGGGATTATTGCCGGCAGGGGTGTCCGCCCCATCATGGAACTTGGGGGCATCCAAGATGTTTTGGCCAAGTCTCTGGGCTCTTCAAATCCTTACAACGTAGTATACGCGACGATGGAAGCTCTTAAGCAACTTCGTAGCGCTCGTGAGATTGCCGAGATTCGTGGCCTGGTAGGCAGAAGGGACAAAGGTGAAGAAGCGGAGGTTGTTCCTAATGGACTTGCATGAGGTACTCTCGCCAATTCCGGGTTCAGTGAAGAAACCCAGGCGCAAAGGGCAAGGTATCGGTTCTGGGTTCGGTAAGACCGCAGGCAGAGGCCATAANGGCCAGAAGGCAAGGTCAGGTGGCGCCAAACCGCCGGGGTTTGAAGGCGGGCAAACAAAGCTCATAAGGCGTATCCCAAAGCGCGGTTTTACCAACATCTTTGGGATTACCTATGACATTGTAAATGTAGGAGACATGGGGGTTTTCGACGCAGGCAGCGAGGTTGGGCCCGAAGAACTCAAAGAGGCCGGGCTTATAAGACGCAATTCCCGCTATATCAAGATCTTGGGTGAAGGTGAGATCGACAAAGCTCTTACCGTCAGGGCCCATGCGTTTTCCAGCAGTGCCAAGCAGAAAATTGAGGCTGCTGGCGGCAAAGCCGAGGTGATCTAGGATGATATCCACGTTAAGGACAGCGTGGCGGGTACCTGATCTCCGCAGCCGGATCCTGTATACAGTGGGCCTGCTCATTGTATTCAGGGCTGGGGTTGCAGTTCCGGTACCCGGCATTATCCCGGAAGTGATTGCCGGGTTGTTTAGAGAGGGAAGCCTGTTTGCATTCATGGACCTGTTTTCAGGCGGTGCGTTGAGGAATTACTCGGTGTTTGCCATGGGCATCTACCCGTATATCAACGCGTCGATTATAATGCAGCTCCTTACCATGGTCATACCTGCTTGGGAAGAGATGTCCAAGGACGAAGAGGGGCGGGAGAAGCTGCAGAGTTACACCAGGTACGGCACGATAATCATCGCAGCGATCCAGGCCACCGGTATGACCCTGGGTATCCGGGCACAAGGGGCGCTTGTCTCAACTTCACCCTGGGTTGTTGTTGAGGCGATACTCAGCCTTGTTGCTGGGACTGCATTCTTGATGTGGCTTGGCGAACTCATCACCGAAAAAGGCATTGGCAACGGGATTTCCCTGTTTATATTTGCGGGTATAGTGTCTGAAATGCCTCGGGAAATAGCGGGCCTGTATTATACCCTGAAGCTAGGGTTGGCCAAGTGGTACAACGTGTTGGCCATGGTGGTCATTTCAATAGTGACATTGCTGCTGGTCGTCTGGGTTACCGAAGGAGAAAGGCGCGTACCTGTACAGTATTCTAAGAGGGTCGTGGGCCGCAGGATGATGGGCGGTTATTCAACCCACATTCCCCTTAGGATCAACCAGGCGGGCGTAATCCCCGTTATCTTTGCGTCATCGCTACTGGCGTTTCCGGGGACCATTGCATCGTTTATCAATGCACCCTGGGCGCGGCGAGTGGAGGCTTTCTTTGATTACACCCAGCCGTGGTACACTTTGTTGTTAGCCCTGCTCATATTCGGATTCACCTATTTCTATACATCCATGGTGTTCAATCCGTATGACATAGCTGACAACATGAGGAAGTTCGGCGGTTTCATACCTGGTATTCGTCCGGGCAAGCCTACCGCTGAAACGCTGGCCAAAATAGTCAACAAGATTACCTTTGTGGGAGCGCTGTTNCTTGCAGCTATTGCCATCTTGCCAAACTTGGTTGTGCGGATAACAGGCTTGTCGGGATTTAGAGCCTTGGGCGGTACTTCGCTGCTGATTGTGGTGGGTG
>JGI24714J26587_10003323_pt1 | contig 10110 bp, 6 predicted proteins | sample BioPla4DNA2_FD_26587 | JGI IMG/M metagenome (IMG submission 26587)
AGATGGCGAAGTACCCCCACCTGCGAGGTTTCTCGGGCCTTTTCCAGGTCACCCGCTGCTTGATAGGCCGCCGCCAAGAGCACTTCTTCGCCCAAGGGGGGATCATTGGACCCGTGCAACAGATCCACAACGACCTCGGCATTGCCTAAGCGCAGCTCAGCTAGGGCTTCCAGGGCATTAGCTTGCCTGATGAGGGTCACATCAGAGATCCTTAACAACCCCGAAAACCTGCTTGCACGCTTCGGGTGCAGGGGCCAGATCGGCATGGTTAACCAGCAATATTGCCATGTGCAAAAGCAGTGGACAGGAGATGTACTTTTTGATAATCGTTTGGCACTGACCGATCACCGCTTCAAAGGGCTCCTGGGCAAATTTCTCCGAAAGCCGGTAATAGAGTCTGCGGATCTCCTCTTTGGTCATCTGCGGCTCGTAACCCAAGAGCTCATCTACGCTAATGTTGAAGTACGCCGCCAGTTGAGGCAGGTAAGTAATGTCGGGATAGCTTTGCCCCGTCTCCCATTTGGAAACCGCCGCTTTGGAAACGCCCATAAACTGGGCCAGTTCCTCCTGGGTGATCCCTTTGGCTTTGCGGCCTTGCATAATTACCCTGCCGATGTTGATCTCGCGCATGTTGAACACCTCAGCTCAATTATAGATTGATCGGGTGCATTGCACAATGGATTCTCAGTTGATTTCGGTTGACAGAATCAACCGACAGGAAACACAGGTGGAATGAACAGGAAAAAGGGCCCCGCCCGAATTGCGGTCCGCTGTGCGGATCGAGATACATTGCCACCGTGCTTTCTACCTTATGGAACGAGAGGAATCTGGTGCTGAGAGTTGAGCACTGAACTGAGCTCAGCGCCAAGGCAGCAAAAAAGCCCGGCAAAACCGGGCTTCCCTGACATAGTTCACGACAAGAATGTTGTTTTGGGCACTGGAATGCTGCTGGCGCCGTGGCGGGGCCAGAGCCATCTTCCTATTACTCTTTGATCCCTCCCAGGGTCAAGCCGTGGACGAAGTACCTCTGCAGGAAGGGGTATACTGCCACGATAGGTACACTCACAATGATGGTCATGGTGGCCCGGATGGCCCTGGGCGTGACCGTGTTTGTGGTGCCCGCAGCGGCTCTGGACAGCGCCTGGAGCAGCGATCCGGACATGGTGTTCGCGCTCTGCAGGACTTTCATCAGCTCGTACTGCAAGGTGCTGAGCTGAGCGTTGGCGGAATTGTAGAGGAAGGTGTCGAACCAAGCATTCCAGTTGTCCACCGCGATGAAGAGGGCGATGGTGGCCAAGACCGGTTTGCACAAGGGTAGGATGATGCGCAGGAAAATGGTGAACTCACCTGCCCCGTCAATGCGCGCCGACTCCACATAGCTGTCCGACAGGCCAGCGATATAAGTCCGGATGACGATGAGGTTAAAAGCCGAGACCAGCCCCGGGACCACATAGACCCAGAAGCTGTTCACCAGCCCAAGGGAGCGCATGAGGAAGTAGGTAGGCACCAATCCCCCGTCGATGTACATGGTGAGGACGTAGATGAAGGAAACAAGCCTCCTGAACACGAACTCCCTGCGGCTGATGATGTAAGCTGCCATGGCCGTGCAGAAGGTGCCCAAGACAGTGGACAGAATGGTCCTGGCGGCTGAAACCAGAGTTGCATGGTAAATCTGGCTGCGGGTCAGCAGCGTTTGGTAGTTGTACAAAGTGAACTTGCGCGGCCAGAGGGTGATCCCTCCCCTGGAGCTGTCCATGGCGTCGTTGAAAGAGACGGCCAGAGTATTCAGGAAGGGGTACAGGGTGACTACCACCAGGAAAATCAGGCTGAGGTAGATGACCGCATCGATAGCAATGTCCCCCCAGGTTTTGCGTCCAACTCTATGCATGCTTTTCACCCCCACTTTGGTTCCCTAATGATCACTACACCAGCCGCTCCTGGCCCCACCGTTTAGCCAGCTGATTGGCGCTGAACACCAGGATCAAGCTGACCACGCTGCGGAAAATACCGACGGCGGTGGCGAAGGAGTAGCGCATCATCTTGATTCCGTAATCCAGTTCGTAGATGGTGAAGACCCTGGCGTAGTCGATNACTCGTCCGTTCTGGAGCAGATACTGCTGTTCAAAACCGGCGCTTAACACCCAGCCCAAGTTCATGATCAAAAGGACGCTGATGGTGGGCCGGATGGAGGGCAGGGTGATGTACCACATCTGCTTCAGCCTTCCTGCTCCATCGATCATGGCCGATTCATACAAGGTGGGGTCGATGGCCGCAATGGCTGCCAGATAAATGATGGCTCCCCAACCCACTTCTTTCCAGACGTGGGAGACGCCGATGATCCACCAGAACAGAGCCGGTATGCCCAGGAACATGATGGGCTGCTTGATGATGCCCAGGCGCATCAGCACCTCATTGATGATACCTCCATCTGTGGATAGGGCATCCCTCACCAAGTTGGCCGCGACCACCCAGGANATGAAGTGGGGCAGATAGGATATGGTCTGCACGCTCTTTTTGAACCACATGATCCTGACCTCATTGAGCATGAGGGCCAGGATGATGGAACTGACCGTACCCAGCACCAGCTTGATGATGCTCATGGCCAAGGTATTGCGCAGGACCTGGTAAAAGACGGCGTCGTTAAACAGCAGCCTGAAGTTCTCCAGACCCACCCAGGTCTGCTGCAGGATGCTCTTGCCCGGCCAGTAATTCTGGAAGGCCATGAGCCATCCCCAGATGGGGACATACCTGAAGATAATGACATGAACCAAGAAGGGAATAGTCATGAAAATGAGCATCTTTTGCTGCTTTACTCTATGCCAAAAGGTTCTGCCCCGCGGGACAGCACTTGCTGACGTATTCATGGTTTCTCAACTCACTTGCTTTGGATTTATAGCGTAAAAGGGGTGCCCGAGAGCGCCCCTTTTACATTACAAGAACTCGAAGTCTTACCAGTTCTCCATGCGCCAATCGATGCCCTCTTGATAGACCTTCATCTGCTCAACCATGAGCGGCTTGATATCTCTGACGTAGTTCTCCCAGATGGCCTCGAACTGATCCGGTGAGCTCATCACCAGCTCAGGCACATAGCGGTTGAGGACGTCCTTCATCCTGGTCTCTTCGATATGCGCCGGCGAACCAGCTGGCATGGTGATGGTCCACAGCGGGAAGTACTTCTTGAAGATGGGTTCGTTGAACAGATCCGAGAAGGACTTCACACCGTAGGCATCCATGACCTCTTTCTCCGAATCGGTGCTGTCGGAGTAGATCAGATGCGGCTGCGTATCGGGGAAGAACATGTTGCCGTTTTCGTCAACACCCCTCAGGCTCGGGAAGGCGTTGAAGAAGTACGGTCTGCCGAACACGTTCTGGACCCAGTCGGGATCCCTGAAGAGCTCGAGCTGTTCAGGCGTGCGGTAATAGAGGCCGTTTTCATCTACTTCATAGTGTTCGCCCAGGATACCCCACTGGAGCAGGCGCTGGGTATCTTCCCTGATCAGGTAGTCCAGGAACTTGATGGCTCCCACGGGATCTTTACAGTTGATGGTGATGCCCATGCCCTGCGTGGGCTGTACGTAGGGGATATCCCGCTGCCGTTCTTCAACTAACGGGTCGATCACGATCGGCAGAGGAACGAAGATGCTTTCCGGATTGTCCCTCAACAGGTAGTTCTGAGCTTCCTGCATCTGCCAGAACTGGTTGAACGTGCCCAGTACCCGGCCAGAGCTCAGCTTCTCGATGTACTGGTCGTAGTTGAGGATAAAGGTTTCGGGGTCGATAACACCCTTGTTGTACATCTCGTTCAGCTTCTGGTAGTACCGCTTGGCTGTGGGAGAAGTGTGGTACTCCGTTACCACATAGCGCCCTTGCTGCATAACCGGTACAAACTCACCTTCGTTGGGATAACCCATGAGGTGCTGCGGTACGTTGGTGGTGGCAAAACTGCGCCAGCCGTCGAAGAGGGTGATGTAACCAATGGTGGGTTCGCCATCAATGGTGGGATGTTTGGCCATGTAGTCTTCGATGAGCTGGAAGTACTCGTCCAGCGTCCTGGGGAGCGGCCAGCCATTATCTTTCAAGACCCGCTTGTTGATGAAGAAGCCCAGGGATGGATAACGGGATGTATCGGGGCCGTAGGGAATCGCTTGGATCGGCAGCCAGTACACGTTTCCATCTTCCTGCTTCAGCATTTCCCAATGGTTCGCATACAGACGCTTAATGTTGGGAGCGTGTTCCTCAATCAGGTCATTCAGGGGGATCAATGCCCCGGCGTCCTTCAACAGGCTGGTGAAGTGTGCTGCCACTACCAGGTCGGGATAGTCGCCGCTGGCGATCATCAGTCCGACTTTGGTCTCCAGATCGCCCACTAGGGCTTCCCTGATCAATTTTACGCCTGTTTCTCTTTCGATGATGTCACCGACGATGGTTGAACCGGGGTAATCTGGCAAAGGTTCGCCTGTGAAGACTGTGAATTCCTTGAACTGCTGTGCAAACGCCGTTCCGCCCAAAACAAGAATCAGCAGCAAGGGCAGGAACCAGAATCCTCTTCTCTTCAAAAGTCTTCTCTCCCCTCTAGTCTTAATACCGTGAACAACGCCACTTGCGAGCTTCATTTCAGCGTACTCCCTGCTATCGTCCCCCTTCCCCGGAACTATCCTGATTGGATAATTCTCTTTAATTTGTTAAGTTCCTTTTGGAAAGGCTAACTAGATGCAAACAAATCGGATAAACCCCAGCTAGACCCCTGTGGGTTCGACTAACCCAGCTAGCTCTCCGAATGCTTCAAAAAGAAGCGATCAACCAGAAACTCCATGAGCGGGCTGGGTCCCTGCCTGGCAAACTCCGGCTTGTCGCGGAAGAGCATTCCGAAGGGCTCTTCGTTTGTGTAGGGGGACCAATGGGGCATTGGTTCCCCGGCGGCATCCAGGCCGTTGGGATCGCCGCTTTTGATGAAGTTTGCCCAATAATTGCACATCTGACGGGCCAGATCGTAGTGTTTACCCACAAAGGGCCGCCAGCACTTGGCCAGCGTTTCAAAGAAGAACCACAGGTCCACGGAATGAAAGGCGCCGGGGTTGTCAGGACCCGGAATCTCAGCATCGAAGTTGTAGTAGTAGAAGGGAAGACCACCGCCGTGTTCAGCATTGGCCCGGGCGGCCAGGTGCACCGCGTATTCGATGGTGTTTAACCCCGCCTTTTCCAGAGCCTCTTCCAGGGTAGAGTTGTTGAATTCGATCAGGTCCAAAAACTCCGGCGCCGCATCGGCAAAGAGCTCCTGGGCCAGGTTCTGCAGCTCTTCTTTGGTCTGAACTTGGGGCTTGCTGATGAACTCTGAGGAGGTGTGCCCCGCCAGAACCGGCACCTGCAGGCGCTTGTTTTCCAGGAAGAGCTGGAAGGGATCGCCGGTGCAGAACTGGCCGTCGATCACAGTCCCCCAGAACCGCCCGCACTCCAAGGCCTTGCGGCGGATGAACTCCCCATCCAGCTCCCTAGCCTCCTGCAGCGAAGAGACTCCCAGGTAAGCGAAGAACTCCATTCCAGCCTGTTCCGCTTCCTGGAGGCTGAACCCCCGGGGCGGCCTCCTGTTGTTCGGGTAGAGCGGAGCAAACAGTCCGCTTTGGATAATGGCCCGCTGGCATAGGCCCTGGTTTTGGGGCGAGGTGAGCTGGGCCAGCACACTGCCGCCTCCGGCGGACTGCCCGCCGATAGTGATGTTGGTGGGATCTCCGCCAAAGGCCGCGATGTTTTCCTGAACCCAGCGGACGGCAAACTGCTGGTCCAGGTGGCCGAAGTTGGCCGGTGCCTCCGGCGCCTCTTTGGTGATTTCGGGGTGGCACAGAAAGCCAAACACGTTCAGCCGGTAGTTGATGGTGACCACCACCACTCCCCGGCGGGCGATGCGCTCCCCATCGAATTCCATCTCGGAAGGGTAACCAACTTGCAGCCCGCCGCCGAAGAACCAGACGAACACAGGCAGCCGGTCTTCGGGGCTGGTGGCCGGGGTCCAGACATTCAAGTGCAGGCAGTCCTCGCCCATGGGCACATGGGGATCCACATGCCATTCAAAATCGTAGATATTGTCCTTGTTAATTCCCGGTGTGGCCTGCATGGCGATGGGGCCGAACTGGAAAGCCTCCAAAACGCCATCCCAGTCCGGCGCGGGCTGCGGCGCCCGCCACCGGTTGGGCCCGATGGGCGGTGCAGCAAAGGGAATCCCCTTGAAACTGGTAATCCTGGGGTCGGCCGCGGGCAGGCCCCGCACTAGGCCGTTTTTGATGCGCACTTCCCGCAGCATGGTTTCACCTCTTTCGGGCCCTGGGGCTAATCAAGGGTGAGCAGGATATCCACCGGCTCCGCCGTTTCCACTTTGCCAAAACAGAGCCGGATGAAATTGTAGAATCCGTGGTTCCAGACGCTGAAGTCGTGGCCGCGGCCCTTCAGCACCACTTGGTAGAAGGCTCCCAGGTTATCTCCGGCCGCCTCCCGCAGCCCGTCTGCGGCAGACCGGTAGCTCTGCATGGCAATGGCGTCGGCATCGCCGCAGGTCATGTACAGCAGCTCAATCCTGTGGGGTGAGGAGGCGATGCCCTGCCCCAGGACCGTTCCTGGGCTGGATGTGGGGGCATTGGAAAAGGCACCCACATAGGCAAACAGATCCTGCATACCTTGGGCCAGCACTGTGGGGGCCAGCCCGTTTTGGGGATCACCCGCTGCACCCGTGAAGGCGGCAAAATCATGCCTGTGGCCGCCCAAGGTGAGGTTCAACGCCTGCATACCCCCCATGGAGAGCCCGGCAATGGCCCGGTGCTCCCGGCTGAAGGCGATCCCTTCGGGGGAAGTGTCCGTAATGTCCGCGTAAGTGTTGAAGTTCGCTTCCACAAACGGTATTAAGTCGTGGCGCAGCTCGTAATCGAAGTAGTAAAAGCCCAGCAGGTTGGTCTTCTGGGGATTGAAAGCCGTGTCTGTCCAGTCATGGGCGCTCCTTCCCTCGGGGAAGACCACCAAAAGCGGCTCGATCTCGCCACTGGCGATCAGGTTGTCCAGGACATTGCAGATCACGTACGTATCATGGGCTGTACCGCTGCCCCGCAGCCATTCGTAGCGGGAACCGCCCACCCCGTGCAGCAGGTAGAGCACGTTGTACTTGGTCTCCTGGTCCTCCGGATCATAGCCAGGGGGCAGGTAGATGTAGGCCTGCTTGGTAATGGGCTCGCCCTCTACCGTCTCCCGGCCCGCCTCTTTTGCCTTTAGGCCTTGAGCGGTCACCAGCTGGCGCTCCCTGTTGATATAGTGGCTCACGGGGTAGGAGAATTCCTCCAGGCGGCCCCTCTGCTNCTTGGGGAGAGTCTGCCGGTACTCATAGGGCAGCTGTTTGATCTCGACCATACTTACCACCTCTGCGGCCTGATCCCCGGGGGCCTTGGCGCTGGATTCCTCCAGGCCTGTTTCATAGACCTCCAGCTCGTAAACGTACAGGCTGTNATTGAGCTCCACGGAAGTGGGTCTCGTGACATAAAGCCTGATAAACCTGGCGGGGACGAGGTCTAAAGAACCTTCATAGACGCTCGCGGTATTCCCTTCCACAACATCCTCGTCGCGCCAGGTGATGGCGTCATCGCTCACCTGCAGGCGGAAATCTGCGGCGTTAAACGGGCTTTCTGCCACCTGGCCCCCCAGGGGCCCGCTGCCGTGGAGGCGCACCACCCACCGGCTCAGGAGGAAGTTCCCCTGCAGATCCACCTCCAGCCAGTAGGGGGGCCCTGCAGAAGGTGACCAGCTGGTGAGCCCATCGCCATCCACCGCTCTGGCCGCCCGATCCTCCAGGACGCTGGCCCGTACGGGCTTGTTCAGAGCGATGTTCTTGGATTCAAGGAAGCGGATGGAAAGGGACTTAGCCTCAGCCGCCAGGGCTCTGCCGGGGAAGCTGTCGGTTGTTGTGAAGTGCCAGGCCTCACCCCGCAAGTCTTCCTGGGAGTAGAAGGTGATCAGGTGTTCCCGTTCCACGTCCAGACCAGCCACTTCCTCCAGGGTAAAACCCAGGGCTTCCAATTCAGCGATGCTGTATTCTCCCGGCCTCAAGACACCAAGCCTCTGGCCGGAGCTGCTTAGAAAAGCCACTGCCCCGAGATACTCGGCCCTGTTGGCGTACCACGGTTTTTCCGTATCCACCAACGCCCAAAAGGCGGGTTTGGGCTGCTGGTTGGCATCGAAGAGGAGGGGGCTTTCATCCCGGCGCCAGGATGTGTCGTCGGTAGTTCCCCAGAGGGTGACGCTGGTGATCACATCGCTGTACTTCTTGAACAGCTGGAAAAGCTCTCTGTAGCGCTCAGCCTGTTCCTCTTCGGTAAAGCCCTGCATGCCCACATCCATTTCCGTGATCTGGATCTCCAGTCCCAACTCCGCGTACATGCGGATGGACTGCTCGATCTCGCTGATCCTGGTGTCGTTAACGCTCCAGTGGCCCTGGATGCCCACCCCGTGGATGGGCACTCCCTCGGCCAGGAGCTTCTGCAGCATCTCCAGGGTGCGGGCACGTTTAGCAGGGGCGTCGATGTAGTAGTCGTTGTAAAACAGCTTGGCGTTGGGNTTCACCTCATGGGCCTTGCGGAAGGCGATCTTGATGTAATCTTCACCCAGGATCCGGTACCAGGGGGAGTCCTGCCGGTAGATGCTCCCGCCGGTGTCGGANACCGCTTCATTGACCACATCCCAGGCGTAGACGGCATCTCCGAAATGGCCCACCACCGCTTCGATGTGCTGTTCCAACCGGTGGATCACCGCCTGGCGATCCTCAGCGGTGATGGTCTCCTTCTCGTAGATCAGCTGGTTGCTGCCGTCCCGGAAAAACCACTGGGGTGTTTGATTGTGCCAGACCAGGGTGTGGCCCCGCACTTTCATGCCGTGTTCCTGGGCAAAGGCGATCATGCGGTCCGCATCGGCAAAGCGAAAGGTGCCAGGCCAGGGCTGGGTGGCGTCGGGCTTCATCTCATTCCCAGCGGTTAGACTGTTGAAGTGGTGGGCAAGCAGCTCACTGTGCTTGTCCAGGGTTTGGTCGGACCACCCGGCGATGCTGACCGCGGCGCCGAGGTCGAAGCAGTCTTTGTAGATCTCCCGCAGCGAAGGCAGCTCACTGACCTGGGCGCGGGCCGGCAAAGTGCCCACAGCCCCAATCAAAAGCAGCAGCAATGCGGCAATAGTCGTGAACTTCCCCTTCAATCGCTAAACCCCCAGTCTTTAGGTTCTAGAGCCCGCGATGCGGAAGTAATCGAAGTCGGCGTAGCCGCCGGCGGTTTCGGTGGCGAAGTTAAAGAGAGCAAACCGATACCCCATAAAGTGGGGGAGGGTGTACACCATCTGCAGAGGGCGCCCCAGGGGGATCCACTCCTGGCCGTTGGTGCTGTAGGAGAGATAGGCTAGGTCTTTTTGGTCCTGGAAATCACAGCGGATCTGGAAGTAGAGGCGGGTTTCGTGGACAGGGATGCGCTCCACCTCCACACACGAGCCGGAGCTGGCCTCGGCCATCACCACAAATCTATCGGTGCCGCACACCTTGACCCCCACAAAACCGTATTTCTCCTGCAGCACCGCAAGGCCGGCGCAATCACCGCTGCGCATACCGGCGGTTTCCACTGCCACGGTCCCTGAGCACTCAGGCCCGAAGGTCCTTTGGGTTAAGGTGTTGCGGGCATCGGTCAAGCCCTTGCTGAGGCGTCCTGTTCGCAGTCGCAGGTAACCTGGGCGCTCACTGAGGGACCAGTTAGCGTTATCCGGATTGTGGTTCCACTGCCAGGTTAGGCCCAGCTGGGGACCGGCAAACTCATCTGAAGAGACGATCTTCAGTCCCAGGCTGGGGCCGATCCCTGTATCCACAGGCACCCGGCCCTGCACTCCAAACACGGGCCAGCCCTCTTCCCAGTGCACAGGAACCAAGTAGGGGATGCGCCCCACCGCGCCGCGATCGCCAAAGAGCAGGGCATACCATTTCCCTTTCGGTGTATCAACCAGCCCGCCCTGGGCGATGCCGGCATGCTGCAATACGATGCGGCCTTCCCAGGGACCCAAGATCTTCTTGGCACGGTAGCAGAGCTGTGTGCGCATGCCTCCCCTGGG
>JGI24714J26587_10003327_pt1 | contig 10090 bp, 8 predicted proteins | sample BioPla4DNA2_FD_26587 | JGI IMG/M metagenome (IMG submission 26587)
TATATTTAAAAGTTGGAGAAGAGGGGGTTATCTGATTGTTGAAAAGAAAGGATGTCTATATCCGCGATCCATTTATTGTACCGGTAGAATCTGAAGGTGTCTATTATATGTTTGGCACTACTGACAGGAACTGTTGGAGAGACCAGATTGCTACAGGCTTTGATTATTATATAACAAAGGATCTGGAGAATTATGATGGTCCTCATCCTGCTTTCCGGCCACCAGAGGGTTTCTGGGCCAATAAGAATTTCTGGGCTCCGGAGGTGCACAAGTATGGAGATAGATATTATCTTTTTGCTACCTTTATTGCTGATGGCTATAATAGGGGTACACAGATACTGGTTTCTGATGAATTGGGTGGACCCTATCTACCCCATTCAGACAAGGCGGTAACTCCTGCAGAGTGGATGGCCCTTGATGGCACCCTTTTTGTTGATGATAAGGGGGATCCCTGGATGGTTTTCTGCCATGAATGGGTACAGATATATGATGGCACTATCTGTGCTGTAAAGCTAACTAAAGATTTGAAGGAGAGGGCAGGAGAGGTTGTAACCTTATTTGCTGCTTCCGAGGCTCCCTGGACAAGAAGCATCCGGGTTGTTCATGGTAGAGACTGTTATGTCACTGATGGCCCTTTTTTCTACAGGACAAAGAATAATAAACTCCTGCTGCTCTGGTCCAGTTTTGTGGAGGATAATACTTATGCCATAGGGTTTTCCCATTCTGAATCAGGGGCAATTACAGGGCCCTGGATTCATGAAGAAAAACCCCTTTATGACCAGGATGCTGGCCATGGTATGTTATTTAGAAACTTTGATGGCAGACTTATGCTGACTATCCATACACCCAATAAAATTGGTGCTGAGAGGCCAATCTTCATTGAATTGATTGAAGAAAATGACAGCTTATATCTAAAGGAATAGTTATATCTGAAACCCCTTGGTTTTCCGATATTCCAGGGGGGAATAACCACTGATTTTCTTGAAGACCCGGCCAAAGTGGGTCAGGTTATTATAGCCAGTACGGCTGGCAATATCCGTAATATTTAACTGGCTATTTAATAATAGCTTACTGGCTTCTTTAACCCGGACATGGTTAATATATTCCACAAAAGAAAAGCCGGTCACTTCTTTAAAGATTTTGCTGAGATAGGTGGGGCTGTAGTTAAAGAGATCTGCCACCAGCTTTAGAGATAGATTTTCATTATAATTGGAATTGATATAACTGGTTATTTCCCCTACCTTTTCATGGTTTTGGTCTGTATACTTGTAGGCAGAGGTTTTTCTGGATCGGACTATCCTGTTTAAAAAGATAAGGAGCTCGGTGACCAGGATTTGTATGTAGGTCTGGTATAGGTCATTTTTCCTTTCCTCTTCTTTGATTATTTTAAATAATAGGTTTTCCACCCAGAGCTGTTCATCTGGATTTAAGGAATAAACATTCTGCTTAGAGTCAAAGCAGGAGAAAAGGTCAAAATCCGGGGAATTGAATTTATCCAGGAAAGCTTCATCAAAGAGGAGGAGAATCCTTTCATGGGCATGTTTGTATTTTTCTGTGGTAATGGTTCTATGGAGGAGATATTTATTGATCAGGACAATATCCCCTTTTTTGACATGGTAGGTCCTGTTTTCAATAAAATAATATNTTTCCCCATTGACTAAATAATATATTTCAAAATGATCATGATAATGTTTGGAGGCCATATTAAAATGAGTTTCCGGTCTGATTACATGTTCTATGGTGAATTTATCTGNCATGATTTTAGCTAACTCCTTTCTAATCTTTCTTTTGTTCTTCTGAAAATATTATAATATACTTAGTCTTTTATAGCAAAAACCCTGGTGTCTTGCCGGGAGACAGGCCTCCACCTGGCTGGATTGANAGAGCAGTTTGGTTTAGGTTATAATAGGGATGGATATAAGGAAGGGAGAGATTGAATTGACTTTTTTGGGTGAGAATTATTTACTGGAAAATAAAACGGGTAAGCAACTCTATGAAGAGATAAAGGATTTGCCAATAGTTGATGCCCATAATCATGGGGATGTAGAGGAAATTGTCAGGAATGAAGGCTGGACAGATATCTGGCAGTTGGAAGGTTCTACAGATCACTATGTCTGGGAACTAATGCGGAAAAGGGGTGTGGCAGAGGAGAAGATAACTGGCAAGGCAAGCAATAAGGAGAAATGGCTGGAGCTGGCCCGGGTCTTTCCGGAGTTTGCTGGTAACCCTACCTATGAATGGGTCCATCTGGATTTAAAACGGAGATTTGGTATTGAGGAGAATATATCCGGGGAGACAGCTGAGCTAATCTGGGACAAGACTAAAGCTATCTTGCAAACAGAGGCCATGAAACCCCAGAGTTTATTGAAAGATATGAAGGTCAAGATTATGTGTACTACTGATGACCCTACTTCTAGCCTGGAATATCACCAGCAGGCAGCCAAAGAGATAGAGGGGATACAGATCCTGCCTACCTGGCGGCCAGATAGGGCCATGAATATTGAGAAGAAGGACTGGAAAACCTTTGTACTAGAGATGGCTGAACGCTATGATGAAGATTGCAGCACTCTGGATGGTTTTGTCAGGGCCCTGGAAAAGTCCCATGAATTTTTTGTGGAAAATGGCTGCCGGGCCAGTGACCATGGCTTGACCCAACCGATAAGTTATGAGGTCAAGGAAGATGTAGCTGCTGCTATTTATCAGAAAGCCTATAATGGGGAAGAGTTATGTGAAAAAGAAATAAATGATTATAAGGCTTATCTTTTCTGTAAGTTTGGTGAGTTGAACAAGGCAGCTGGCTGGGTAACCCAGTTACATATTGGTGCTGTCCGTGATTATAGTGACTGGATCCTGGAAAACCTGGGACCTGATGCCGGTGGAGACATTTCTGACCATAATATTGAGATTGTTAATGGCTTGAGATATTTCCTGAATAGATTTGATGGCTTAAAGGTAGTTCTTTATGCCCTGGATCCAGTCCATTATGCTACTCTGACAACAATCAGCAGGGCTTTCCGTAATGTCAGCCTGGGGGCTGCCTGGTGGTTTAATGATAGCCCTTATGGGATAGAGGAACAATTGAAATATATTGGTACTGTTGATCTCCTGGCCAATTTTGCCGGTATGGTGACTGATTCCCGGAAATTGATATCCTATGGTTCCCGGACCGAGGTTTACCGGCGGGCCATGGCTAATGTCCTGGGGAGGATGGTGGAGAGGGGGCAGATCCCTTATTCTGTTGCAGGAGAGCTGGCTGTTGGCCTGGCCTATAAACAACAGGAAGACCTGTTCTTTGGTTAATTAATAAATGGGTAATGCTAATAACAGGCTAATATAGATCTTTTAATTAATTTCCAGTAAACACAAAAGGGTTTTTCTATTATTTATCATGTAGCAGGCTCTTTTGTGTTTACTTATATCTGGAATAGAAAGACCGGTGAAATTATATGAAAGTTCTTTTAACAGCTTTAAACTCAAAATATATCCATTCCTCCCTGGCCATCAGGTACCTGGAAAAATACTGCAATAATTATAAGGGAGAGAATAACTATAGGATTGAAACAAGGGAGTTTTCTATTAATGAGCCCCTTGACCAGATTATGGCGGAAATATATCAGGCTGGGGCAGGTCTTGTGGCTTTCTCTGTCTATATCTGGAATGTGGACCATATCTTAAGCTTGATAGATAGGCTGAAAAAGGTTTCCCCTGATCTGCTTATTGTTGCTGGTGGTCCGGAAGTAACCTATGACCCGGTGGAAACCCTGGAGGATAATCCAGCCCTGGATATCATTGTTAAGGGTGAAGGGGAAGAGACCTTTAAAGAATTACTGGCTGCCCTGGCTGATAGAAAAAAAGAGGNCCTGGAAAAGATACCGGGCCTGGTTTATCGGGATGAGGAGGGAAAGATTAGGGAGAATCAGGAGAGGGAACTAATCTGTAATCTGGATACTATCCCCTTTCCCTATAGTGAGGAGGAAATGGCTGGNCTGAGAAATAAGATTATTTATTATGAAGCTTCCCGGGGCTGCCCTTATAATTGTAGTTATTGTCTTTCCTCAACCATAAAAGGGGTACGGGCATTTCCTCTGCAACGGGTTAAAGAAGACCTCCTCTTTTTGATCAAAAACAAGGTAAAACAGGTTAAGTTTGTTGACAGGACCTTTAATTATGACAAAAAGAGGGCCCGGGAAATTTTTGAGTTTCTGATGGCCCATAAGGGGGCTAGCTCTTTTCATTTTGAGATAACAGCTGAGCTGCTGGATGATGATTTGCTGGAGCTTTTAAAAAGTGCCCCAGAGGGGCTTTTTCAATTTGAAATAGGTGTTCAGACAACNAATGAAAAGACCCTGAATTTAATAGAGAGAAGGATGAGTTTCGAGAGGCTGGCCAGGAATGTTCAGGTCTTGCGGCAGCAGGATAATATAAAGCTATACCTGGATCTCATTGCAGGTTTACCCGGTGAGGATTATAATTCTTTTCAGGATTCCTTTGACCAGGTCTATAATTTGAATCCCCATGTCCTGCAATTAGGTTTTCTGAAATTATTGAAGGGGTCAAAGGTGAGGGCAGAGGCAGGATTATATAATTATAAATATACCAGTGAGGCCCCTTATGAGGTCCTGGAGAATGAGGATATTTCCTATGCTGAATTATTAAAATTGAAAAATATAGAATATGTCCTTGATAAATACCATAATTCAGGGGTTTTTGCCAATAGCCTTAAATATATTTTCCGCCAGCATTATCAGTCTTATTTTGACTTCTATGGCAGGCTGGCAGACTATTTTCAGGAGAAGGGTTTGTTGAGAATAGCCCATAGCAGGCTTAGCCTTTATAATATTCTTTATGATTTTTATAAAGAAAAGCTGGCCAGGAATGGAGAGGAACTGGGTATTTTTACTGCTTTCCTGAAATATGATTTATTACTTCATGAGGGCAAGGTGAAGCTGCCAGCCTGGGCAGAAAGCCCTCCTCTACTGGAGAATTTTAATGAATGGCGTTATAGATTTCTGGATGATGAGAATAAAGTGGAGGAATATTTGCCCCATCTGCTGGGAAAAAGGGTCCAGGAGATTTTAAAGCTAGTGCGTTTTGAAGTCTTTAATTATGATCCTACCCCGGACTATCCCTGGAGTCTGAATATTTATAACCAGGAAGGCCAGGGTACAGGACACATGTCCCCGGAAAAAGGTACTTATATTATCCTTTTTGATTATAGTAAAAGAAAACAGGGACATACAGGGACGGTTCTCCTGCCTTTTTAGAAATATAGGATTATTAGAGATACAGGAAATAAGACAGGGGCGGTTCTCTTGTGACATGTACTGATGCATAGGGAAATGCATAGAAAAGGGCTTTTCAATGTTCCATCTGGGCCACGAATGAAGAAAGAGGGATTTGATGAGAATTTTAATTGATGGAGATGCCTGTTCGGTAATCAGGATTACAGAAGAAGTGGCCAGGAAAAAGGGGATAGAAGTGGTCATCTTCACTGATATCACCCATCAGATTAAGACAGAAAGCCAGTTAATAGTAGTTGATAAGGCCAATCAGTCGGTAGACCTGGCCTTGTATAATTATTGTAAAAAAGGAGACTTGGTGATTACCCAGGATTATGGCCTGGCAGCCCTGGTTTTAAGTAAAGGAGCCAGGGCAATCAATGAGTCCGGCCTGGTTTATGACAGGGGAAATATAGACTATCTCCTGCTGAGACGTCATCTTCATGCCAGGATGAGAAGGGCTGGCCTGAGGCATCCTGGCCCGGGAAAGAGGACAGCAGAAGATGATTTGAGGTTTGAGAAGGTTTTATTGAACTTGATAGAAGAAGGACATTAGACTGATTCTTCTCTTTTCCTTTGTAGATACCAACTAAGGGTAAGATCTTATCCTGTATTTTAATTATTTTGAGGCGGTGAAGGATTATGAAGGGTTTACCCCGTTTAAATAAAAAATATCTGGCCAATAAGTTACTGGGCCAGGAGATAGCCGATTATCCTGCAGACTTGCTGGAATATCCGGAAAGGGTTATACAGTTTGGGGAAGGGAATTTTCTAAGGGCCTTTATGGACTGGTTTTTCCATGAAATGAATAAAAAGGGGATTTTTCAGGGCAGGGCAGTAGTGATACAACCAATTTCCCAGGGTAGAGTAAGCCAATTAAATGAACAGGATGGCCTTTATACCCTCTTATTAAGAGGGCTGGAGAAAGGCCAGATAGTAAATAAGAAGGAAGTAATGACCGGCGTCAGTCGTGGCCTTAATGCCTATACTCAATGGGGGGAGATTCTCCGCCTGGCTGAAGATCCGGCTATAGAGTTTGTTGTTTCCAATACTACTGAAGCCGGGATAGTCTATTCAGGGGAAGACAGGCCTGGAGATAATCCTCCCAATAGTTTCCCGGGAAAACTTACTGCCTACCTTTATCACCGTTACCGGTATTTTGGTGGAGCCAGGGATAAGGGGATGATAATAATCCCTGCAGAACTAATAGAAGGGAATGGAGACCAGTTGAGGGCAATCGTCCTGAAACTGGCGGAAGAGTGGGCTTTACCGGAGGATTTTAAGGCCTGGGTTAGGGAAGCCAATGTTTTTCTAAATACCCTGGTAGACCGGATAGTAACCGGTTATCCTTTTCATGAAAGAGATAAACTGGAGGAGGAACTGGGCTATGGGGATGAAAATATAGTTGCCGGAGAGATTTTCCATCTCCTGGTTATTGAAGGTGATAAAAAGCTGCAGGAGAAGCTCCCCTTTCATGAAGCCGGATTAAATGTCATCTGGGTCGATAACCTGACCCCCTACAGGGAAAGGAAGGTCAGGATTTTAAATGGGGCCCATACCTCTGCTGTAGCTGTATCCTTTCTTGCGGGGATTGATCTGGTGAGGGAGGCAGTCCAGGATAAGCTACTGGGGAAATTTATCAGGAAAACAATTTTTGAGAATATAATACCTGCCATGGATATGGCTCCTGAAGAGCTGGAGGCTTTTGCCACAGAGGTTCTAGAGAGATTCGCCAACCCCTTTATTGATCATAAATGGCTGGATATCTCTCTGAATTCCATTGCCAAGTTTAAGGCCAGGGTATTACCTTCTTTGCTGGACTATATAGAAAAGAAAAATAACAGAGGAGAAGCCTCCTCCTCTGCATTACCCCGGTATCTGGTTTATTCACTGGCAGCCTTGATTAATTTTTACCGGGGTAGAGAAATCAGGGATAATAGCCTNCTGGCTGAACGGAATGGAGAAACTTATTTGGTGAGGGATGATATAAAGGTCCTGGAGTTTTTTGCTGGCCTGTGGGGTAGATATTTTGCTGGTGAGATAGATCTGGAAGAACTTGCCGGAGACCTTCTGGCTAATCAAGCCTTTTGGGGGCAGGACCTGAATGAAGTAGCTGGTTTAAGGGCCAGTCTTGTGGATTATTTGGCGGCTATAGAAGGAAAGGGCCTCCGGGGGAGTTTGCTTGAATTACTGGAATCCTGATTTACTTGATAGTGAGGTGACCATGTTATGGTAAAGAGGATCTTGCAAATAAATAGGGCAGATAATGTAGGGGTTGTACTGCAAAGCATAACTCCTGATGATGAAATAGAGTTTAGTGGTAAGAAATTAAGGATCAAAGAAAATATTCCGACAGGACATAAGCTGGCCCTGGTGGATATCCCCAGGGGAGATAGGGTAATTAAATATGGGTCATCTATTGGTGAGGCTATTACCGATATACCGGCAGGTTCCTGGGTCCATACCCATAATCTAAAAACAGGCTTAAAGGAAAGGGAGGAATATAATTACCAGCCTGTCTTTAGGGAAGAAATTATTAAGGAAGAGATTATAGGCCTTGAAAAAATGCCTGACAAAATACCGGAGTTTTGTGGCTATCCCAGAAAAGATGGCCAGGTCGGCATCAGAAATGAGATCTGGATCATACCAACTGTTGGTTGTATTAATAAAGTTGCGGAAAGACTGGCAATCCTGGCTGAAGAAAAATATTTAGCCCTCTTAAATGAAGGNCTCCTTGATGGTATTCATGCCTTCACCCATCCCTATGGTTGTTCCCAGTTGGGGGATGATCTGGAAAATACCCAGAAGATACTGGCGGGCCTGGTTAAACACCCCAATGCTGCCGGGGTTTTAGTCCTCGGCCTGGGCTGTGAAAACAATGTTCTGGAGGATTTTCAGGCCTTTATCGGGGACNATGATCAGGAAAGGGTAAGATTTTTAAGATTACAGGATGTAGGAGATGAGATTGAGAGGGGGCTGAAGGAGTTGGCAGCCCTTGTGGACTATGCAAAAGGTTTCCGGCAGGAAACACTGCCTGTATCTGAATTAAAGCTTGGCCTGAAATGCGGTGGTTCTGATGCCTTTTCCGGTATTACGGCCAATCCCTTATTGGGGGAAATCAGCAATAAGCTGGTCAGTTTAGGTGGTACTGTAGTTTTGACAGAAGTGCCGGAAATGTTTGGGGCTGAACAGATACTGATGAATAGGGCCAGGGACCAGGGGGTTTTTACTGATATCGTCAGCCTGATTAATGGCTTTAAGGATTATTATGTATCCAATAAGCAACCGGTTTACGAGAATCCATCACCGGGTAATAAGGAGGGAGGTATCACAACCCTTGAAGAAAAATCCCTTGGCTGTACCCAAAAGGGGGGCCATGTTCCCGTCAATGGTGTGAAATTTTATGGTGACCAGGTCCAGGGGAAGGGCCTCTATCTTCTGGAGAGTCCCGGTAATGACCTGGTTTCTACTACTGCCCTGACAGCAGCCGGAGTTCATTTGATCCTCTTTACCACAGGCAGAGGAACCCCTTTTGGTGGCCCGGTACCTACAGTAAAGGTTTCTACCAATACAGCCCTGTATGTGAAAAAGAAAAACTGGATTGATTTTGATGCAGGCCAATTGCTGGAAGGCAAAAGCATGGAGGAATTGAGTGAGGAATTCTTTGCCTGTATAATCGATGTTGCTTCGAAAAATATTTTAACAAAAAATGAACAGAATAATTACCGGGAGATAGCTATTTTCAAAAAAGGGGTAACCCTATAGCCAGGCAACCGGATAATCAGAAAAGGCAGATAAGCAAACGACACAGAGCGACACAAGAGAACCGTCCCTCTGTGTCCTCTTTCCTTCTGTTTTATTGCAGGATTTTTTCCACTTATGTAGAATAAGTTATTAGAAAGCAAAACAACGTTTCACAATACAAGACAATAAGAGGGAGGTTTTTGATATTGATTGAAAAAATTGAGAATCTGAGAAGGATTGAAGAGACCGGTATTGTCGCGGTGGTAAGGGCAGAAACCCCTGAACAGGCCTTAAAGATTGCCGGGGCAGTCAAGGCTGGCGGGATTGAGGCTATCGAGATTACCATGACTGTGCCCGGTGCAGTTGATGTCATTAGGGAATTGGCCAATACATATAAAAATAAGGAGATCCTGATTGGTGCCGGTTCAGTGCTGGATGCTGAAACAGCCCGTGCCTGTATACTGGCTGGAGCCGAATATATCGTATCACCGGCCCTGGACAGGGATACTATTGTTCTCTGTAACAGCTATCAAAAGGTTGTCATGCCCGGTGCCATGACTGTAACAGAAGTACACCGGGCCATGCAGTATGGAGCCGATGTAGTGAAGGTATTCCCGGCAAGCCTCTTTGGACCTGCTGTCATTAAAGCAATCAAGGGCCCACTGCCCCAGGCCCCTCTGTTACCGACCGGTGGAGTGAGCCTGGATAATGTCCATGAGTGGATCAAGGCCGGCAGCTTTGCCGTAGGTGTAGGCGGTGAACTGACTGCAGGGGCCAAAACAGGTGATTATGACCAGGTAACCAGAACTGCTGCTGAGTTTATCAAGAGGATTAAGGAAGCCCGCCAGGGATAGTTGATCCACCAGGGCCTGTTTATAGACTGTAACAGGGCTTTATTTGCTTCCTGTAAATTATATTTAAAGATGAACCAACTAGAAGATGATTAATCACAGAAGATTAGCAAAAAGGATTATTAAAAAGGATGGGTGATAAATGATGGGTAAGAAGGTTGTTACATTTGGTGAGATAATGTTAAGATTGACTCCACCTGATTATAAAAGGATTGT
>JGI24714J26587_10003329_pt1 | contig 10086 bp, 10 predicted proteins | sample BioPla4DNA2_FD_26587 | JGI IMG/M metagenome (IMG submission 26587)
TCTTGGTAGCGGGGATGCCCCTGCAAAAAGGCCGCCAGGTCTTCCCTGGTTGTGATCCCGGCGCTTCCTTGAATAAGCTCAACCAGCTCCAGGGCCAGCTCATCCAGAACATGCACCGCTGCGGAGTTGCCGTCCACCGCGAAATGCAGACCGCCCTGGCTGTAAATATGTACACAGGTCTTATCCAGCAAAAAATCCACTCCTAGAAAAATGGTCTGTTATAAGGGAAAAGCAACCCCCATTCGCTGCAGAAGGTTGCTTTGTGTGTGCTACCGCTCGCAAGCCTGGTTGCCCACAGTGCACGAGGTTTTGCAGGCCGACTGGCACGAGGTCTGGCATTCCCCGCAGCCCCCATCCACGAGAGTGCTTTGCAGGGCTGTGCTGCTCAGTGTTTTGATGTGCTTTTTCATCCTACCGCCTCCTTGCCTTGCTCTACCCGCATTTTACCACAAACTACCCCCATCGGTAAAGGGCACTATTTTTTCCGCCCCGGGGCAGGATTATGGGCATTATAGGCTGAACTAAAGTATACCAAAATGGTGAAGGAGTGACCCCATGACCAGCCGCGGCAGAGAAACGGAAAAGAAAACCAAGGTAAGGAGAACATTTAACCTGCGCTTGCGGGCGCGGTTGATCCTGGCCTTTGCCCTCATTGCCCTTATCCCTCTCACCCTGCTCACGGTCGTGGTTATCGAGCAGACCCAAAGCACGGTGACATCCATGGTCAATGCCACCCTCACCGACCAGGCCAACCGCATCGCGGCTTCCATCGCCAGCTCCATCCAGCAGCTCACCTATGACCTGCAGAATCTGGCGGTAAACCCCTCCATCGAGCAGCTGGCGGTGATCCGGCCCACCAGCATCCTCCGGGATTTGGGCCTGGAAGGCAAGACGGTGGAGGAGATGGAAGAGATGATGGCTGAAACCAGGAACCTGGAGGGCAACAGCCGCACCCAGGCCTTCCTGGAAAGCACCGTCGCGGAATACCAGCGCTTCTCCCAGCTCATCGTGGTGAACATGGACGGCATGGTGCTGGCGGCCACAGAGCGCCCGGACCGCTTCATCCACCTGGATGAGCACTGGTTCCAGGCCGCCATCGAGCAGGAAGTGTATATCAGCGACTTTCAGCAGCTCCCCGATAAAGACGAAGCGGGGCTGGTGATGTCCACGGTGATCTACCGCTCTTCGTCTTTGGCCACCGGAGCCGCTCGGCCCGCGGGGGCAGTGCGGGGGCTTGTACCCATGAGCTTTTTCAGCGACACCATGGTGCCCATCCTCGCGGACATCGCCGGCGGAGAGCTGCAGCTTTTGAGCTCCGGCCAGGTGGTGCTGGACATTAAGAACACTGACCAGGGCCCCGCGGTGGAGATCTTCCTGGCGGGCCAGCGCCCCCCGGCCATCAGCCTGGCTGATGCCGAATCCCGGGCCGCGGGCCTGACCAGCGGCGGCGAAGAGGCCCTCACCGCTGCGGCCAGGGTGGAGCTGGGTGAAAACAGCTCCTTCGGCCACAGCTGGGAGATCCGCATTGCCCAGCCCACCCGCTACGCGCTCAGCCTGGTGCACAGACTCAGCACCTTGGGTTATGTGGGCATTGTGGTCACGGGACTTGTGGTGGTAATTGTGGCCTTCATCCTGGCCCGGGGCATTTCCCTGCCCCTGGTTCAGCTCACCGCCCACGCCAGAGATGTGGCCCAGGGCCGCCTGCGCCAGTACAAACCGAAGAAGCTGCGCCGGGATGAAACAGGCGAGCTGACCACCGCTTTCAACGAGATGACCGCCCAGCTGGCCCGGCTCTTGCACCGGGTGCGCAGCGCCAGCGAGGCCCTGGCCACCTCCAGCCAGGAGATCAGCGCCGGCATGGAGGAGATGGCCGCGGGCGCCCAGACCCAGAGCGAAGATGTGCAAAGCGGCACCAGGCGCATCGAGGAGATGAACGAAGCCATGGCCGCCATGGAGCAGCGGGCCAAAGAGGCGGTGGTCCTCTCCCAGAACGCCACGGAAGCCGCCGCCCAAGGGGAAATTCAGGCCGGCGAAGCGGTGGAAGGCATGAACACCATCAAGCAGTCGGTGGAAAGCCTGACCAAGCAGACCCAAGAGATCGGCAAGATCCTGGCCCTGATCAGGGACATCGCCGAGCAGACCAACCTCTTGGCCTTGAACGCAGCCATTGAGGCCGCCCGCGCCGGCGAGCAGGGACGCAGCTTCGCGGTGGTGGCCCAGGAGGTTGGCGATCTGGCCATCCGCTCCCAAAAGGCCACGGAAGGAATTGAGCAAGCCCTGAAGCGCATCCAAAAGGATACCGCCCGCTCCCTGGAGAGCGTGGAAAAGGGCCAACAGGAAGTGCACGAGGTGCGCTCCGCCCTGCAGAACATCACCCAGGCGGCCAAGGAAACGGAGGCGCTGGTGCAGCAGATCGCCGGGGAGAGCCTGGCCCAAGCAGCCCGCACCCGGGAGGCGGTGGCCCTGTTCCTCTCCATCGGAGAGATCACCGAGCAGACCGCGGCGGGCACCGAAGAGACCGCCGCAGCCGCCCAGAACCTGGCGGAGCTGGCCCAGCAGCTTCAAGAGATCATCGCCAGCTTCCAGGAGCAGCCTGAAAACTAAAGAACATCTTAGCAGAAAAGTCCTCCCCAGCTCAGCCCGGGGAGGACTTCTTCTTTCTTTGGATTCAGCTTGCTTAGGCGCCCTTTTCTTCCGCGGCGGGCACCAGGTGGCAGGCCACGAAGTGGCCGTTCCCAGAATCCACGAACTCGGGCTCTTCCACCTTGCAGATGTCCATAACCTTGGGGCACCTGGTGTGGAAGCGGCAGCCCTTGGGCGGATTGATGGGGCTGGGCACATCGCCCTTGAGCAGGATCCGCTCCTTCTTGATGGTGGGATCCGCCTCGGGGATGGCGGAAAGCAGTGCCTGGGTGTAAGGGTGTTTGGGGTTGCGGTAGAGCTCGTTTTTGTCGGTGAGCTCCACGATCTTGCCCAGGTACATCACGGCCACCCGGTCGGAAATGTGCTTCACCACAGCCAAGTCGTGGGCGATGAAGATGTAGGTGAGATCGAATTCCCTCTGCAGATCCTGGAGCAGGTTGATCACCTGGGCCTGGATGGAAACGTCCAGGGCCGATACGGGTTCATCGCAGATGATCAGCCTGGCCGCACCGCCAAAGCCCGGGCGATCCCGATCCTCTGCCGCTGTCCCCCGGAAAATTCATGGGGGAAGCGCCGGGCATGGAAGGCACTGAGGCCCACAACCTCCAGAAGTTCCCTAACCCTCTTCTCCCTTTCGGCACCCCTGGCCAGTTTGTGGATGTGCAGGGGCTCACCGATAATGTCGCCAACGGTCATGCGGGGGTTCAGCGAACCGTAGGGGTCCTGGAAGATGATCTGCATTTCCTTGCGCAGCTCCCGCATTTCATCCTTGGGCAGCTGGGGAATATTNTTCCCGTCGAAGATGATATCACCGGAGGTGGGCTCAATCAGGCGCAGGATCAAACGGCCTGTGGTGGTCTTCCCGCAGCCGCTTTCCCCCACCAGACCCAGGGTTTCACCCTTGCGCACGGTAAAGCTGATGTCATCCACCGCCTGTACCGCACCCACCTGCTTGGAGAAGATGATGCCCTGGCGGATGGGGAAATGCTTCACCAAATTGCGCACCTCAAGGAGCACTTCGTTCTGCCCGACCGGCGCAGTTTGTTGCCTGGTCATCTAGCCCACCTCCCTTTGATCGATGGCAGCATGTTCATCGTAATCCACAAGCTTCCAGCAGGCTACCCGATGGCCGTTGCCCAGATCAAAGGAGGGCGGCATTTGCCGCTCGCAGAGCTCCCGGGAAAAGGCACAGCGGGGATGGAAACCGCAGCCCGTGGGGAAGTTCCCAGGTGTAGGCACGGTGCCTGGAATGGCCTGCAGCCTGGAGCCGTCGCTGTCCAGGCGGGGGATGGAGGCTAAAAGACCTATGGTGTAGGGATGCTTGGGATTTTTAAAGATGGTGTAGGTATCCGCTGATTCCACAATTCTACCTGTATACATCACCACGACCTTTTCCACCAGTTCGGCGATGACGCCCAGGTCGTGGGTGATCATCATAATGGCCGTACCCAGCTCCCGGCGGAGTTCCCGCATGAGATCGAGGATCTGGGCCTGGATGGTCACGTCCAGGGCGGTGGTGGGTTCATCGGCAATGAGCAGCTTGGGGTTGCAGGAGAGGGCCATGGCGATCATCACCCTCTGGCGCATACCGCCGCTCATCTGGTGGGGATAGTCGTCCACCCGCTGCTCCGGCGAGGGGATACCCACCAGGCGCAGCATCTCAATGGCCTTCTCCCGGGCCTCCGTTTTGCCGACACCCTGGTGGAGCATGATCGCTTCCATGATCTGGTTACCCACCGTGAACACGGGGTTGAGCGAAGTCATGGGCTCCTGGAAAATCATGGAGATCTCGTTGCCCCGGATATGGCGCATCTCCGCCTCGGANAGCTTGAGGAGGTCTCGGCCCTCGAACTCAATCACGCCGCCTTCGATCTTCCCCGGCGGCTGGGGGATCAGGCCCATGATGGTCAGGGAGGTGACGCTTTTACCGCAGCCCGATTCACCCACAATGCCCAGCGTGCCTCCGCGCTCCAGCTCAAAGGTGACGCCATCAACGGCGGGTACTACCCCATCATCTGTATAGAAATAGGTTTTCAGATCCCTAACTGACAGAAGTATATCCGACATAACACCCTCCCTTTCTATCCTCCCGCCTTCCCGGGCGGGACAGATCGGGTCTTGCCCACAATACCTTACAGTGATTCGCCACCACCAGCGGATTTCCTGCAAAACAGGGTTGGAAAGTTCCGGCCCCTGTGCCGGGGCTTTAAAGCACGCGCTTGAGGCGGGGACTGGGGACCAGGCCCGGGATGCGCCCCCGCTTGCTGGTGGCCTGTCCGTCCACGATCTTAAGGTCCATGGTCATGTCGATCGCGGCGGCGCTGGAGATGTAGCTCCCCACCCCGAAGGCATCGGCCCCCGCGGCGGAAAGCAGTTTGATCCTTTCCGGATCCAGGCCTCCGGAAACGAAGATCTTGATGTTGTGGAAGCCCGCGAGATCCAACCTCGCCCGCAGCTCCTCAATGAGGCCCGGGGTCACTCCCCCCCGCTCGCTGGGGGTATCCAGGCGCACAGATTCCAGCCCCGCCTCCGGGCAGGCGGCCAAACGCAGGCTTTCTTCCACCTCGTCCTTGAAGGTATCCACCAGCATGGAGCGGGCATGTCCCGGGGGCATGAACTTGTGGTAGGCCTTGGCCGCTTCCAGGGTATCCCCCACGATCAAAAACAGGGCATGGGGCACCGTGCCAGAAGGCTCCAGCCCCGCGAGCTTCGCCCCCAGGATGCAGGAAGCGCCATCCGCGCCCCCCACAACGGCCGCCCTTTCCATCACCGGGGCCACCGCGGGGTGCACATGGCGGGCACCGAAGCACAAAACGGGCTTGCCCCCCGCCGCCTCCTTGGCGGTGCGGGCCGCGGTGGCCCAGCCGCTGGAGCTGGCTAAGATGCCCAAGATCGCGGTTTCGTAGATGCCGAAGCGGCTGTAAGGTCCGTGGATGCGCATCACCACTTCCTTAGCCGCGAAGGACTCCCCCTCTTCCAGGCTCCACACTTCGAGGCCTAAACCCTCCAGGAGCACCTTCACCTCCGGCAGGCCCGCAAACACCCCCGGGCGCCGGCCGAAGATCTCCGCGACCACCTGGGCATCGTCCCGGCCCAGTTGGTGGAGGATCTCTTTCGTTTTCACGAAGTAGATGTCGGTTGTCAGCCCCTCTTTGATCTCCTCATGGGTGGCGGAAAAGAGCCTGCTTCCTTCCACCTTGAGGTCTGCCACCTGCTGCACGGTTTCAATCTGCTTGACCATCCTACCTGGCTCCTCTCAATGCTCCAACTCCTGTATTCCTTCGGGGTAGATATAGCGGTAAAGGCGCCGCATCATCAACACTTTACGCACATACGACCTGGTTTCGGCAAAGGGTATGCGGTGGGAATTCTCATAGGAACCGTCCCAGATGCCCTCCTCCAGCCAGCGGGCCACGTTGGCCGGGCCGCCGTTGTAGGCCGCCAGGGCCAGCTCCTCGCTGGCGAAGCGGTCCAGGAGGTAGCGCAGGTAATAGGTTCCCAGGTGAATATTAACCTCCGGGTCTAGAAGATCCTCCCGGTCCACCTGCTCCCCCAGCCGGGCCCCCACCCACTGGGCCGTTTCCGGCATAATCTGCATCAAGCCCACCGCGCCTTTCTTGGAGACCACCTGGGGGCTGAAGCCGCTTTCCACCTGGATCACCGCGGCGATGAGGGCCCAGTCCACCCCGTGGTCCTTTTCCGCGGCACTGATCTGCTGGGAATAATTAACGGGAAATAAGTCCTGAAGAATCTGGGGCAGAAAAACTAGCCCCGCGACGGCCACGCCGAAAAGCAGCAGAGCGAGCAAGCGCACCGGCTTCATCCCCTGCCTTCCTGCACCAGGTGCAGCACCAGCTCCGCCGTGGCCTCGTTGGTGGCCAGGGGGGTGTTGTGCACATCGCACACCCGCAAAAGCGCGGTAATGTCAGGCTCGTGGGGCTGGGCCGTTAAGGGATCCCGCAGGAAGATCACGGCATCCACTTCGCCGCTGGCCACCAGGGCCCCGATCTGCTGGTCGCCCCCCAGGGGACCCGACTGCACCCGCCGCACCGCCAGGCCCGTGGCCTCCTGGATGAGGCGGCCTGTGGTGCCTGTGGCCACCAGCTCATGCCCCTGCAGAACTGCCAGATGGCGCCTGACAAACTCGATCATGTCCTTCTTTTTCTGATCATGGGCGATTANAGCGATCCTCACGCTGCAGCTCCTCCCAGAGAGCATCCACCTGCTCCCATGTTTTCTCCAGCGGCCCGTTGTTGTCAATCACCCGGTCCGCCCGGCTCACCTTGACATCCAAGGGCAGCTGGCTTTCGATCATCCGCTCCGCCTGCTCCCGGCTGAGGGAGCTGCGGGCCAAAAGGCGTTCCAGCTGCACCTCGGGGCGCACATAGACCACCCAGACCTCATCCATCAGCCCCTCCCAGCCCACCTCAAAAAGGAGGGGGACCTCCGCCACAACCAACCGGCCCTGGGCCTTGGCCTGGGCAGCCCTGGCCAGCAGCATCCTGAGCACTTCCGGGTGNATGAAGCTTTCCAAAAGCTTTCTTTTCTGGGCGTCGCTAAAAACGATCTCCCCCAGCAGGCGCCGGTCGATGGTCTGATCCTCCTGGATCACCTGGGGAAAGGCCTCCTTTACCTGAGCCCAGGCCGGGGCGCCGGGCTCCACCGCCTCCCGGGCCAGACGGTCCGCATCTAAAACCACCGCCCCTAGGAAGGCTAGGCGCCGGGCCACCGCCGATTTTCCGCTGGCGATTCCTCCCGTGAGGCCGATCATGGCTGTTCCCTCTGGCAGGCCGGGCAGAAATGGCTTGTCCTGCCCGCGACCTTCTTGTGGGCTAGGTTCACCCCGCAGCGGGGGCAGGCCTCCCCCTTTTTCCCGTAGATCTGCAGGCGGTTCTGGAAAGCACCCTCCTGGCCGAACCCGGTGCGGTAATCCCGGAAGGTGGTTCCCTGGTGGGCAATGGCCTCCTCCAGAACTTCCCTGATGGCCCGGTGCAGCCTGTGGCACTCCGCTTCCGTGAGGGAAGCGCTGCTGCGTTCGGGATGGATTCCAGCGGCAAAGAGGCTTTCATCCGCGTAGATGTTGCCCAGGCCCGCGATCTTGGTTTGATCCAGAAGCAGGGCCTTGATCTTGGCCTGCCGCCCCCGGCAGAGCTCCCAGAGCAGCTCCGCGGTGAACTCCGGGGAAATGGGTTCCACCCCTAAACTGTGCAGGCCCTTGATGGAGGCGTAGTCACCTTTGGGCACCAGATCCAGTGTACCAAATTTGCGCACATCCTCAAAGCGCAGTTCGTCCCCGGAGTGGAAGCTGAACACCGCGGAGGTGTGCTTGGCCCGGGGGATGGTGGAACTGGAATAGTAGATCAAACGGCCGGTCATGCGCAGATGGGCCACCAGCTCCCACTCACCCACACTGAAGATCAGGTATTTCCCCCGCCTGTGCAGATCCTCAAAGCTCGCCCCCGTGAGCAGCCCCTGAAATTCCGCGATGCTTCTGTTTTGCACAATCCGCTCGGTTAAGACCTCCACCTTGCTGATGGGTCTGCCCAGCACCACCGGGAGGAGGCTGCGCCGTACTGTTTCCACTTCAGGTAGTTCAGGCATGGCTTACTCCTTCAAGGTAAAGCGCTTTACATCGCGCCAGTTTTTTCCGTAGTACACATCCACAACCAGGGGCACCGCCAGCTCCCAGACTCCCTCCATCTCCCGCTTGAGCAGGGCTGCCGCAGCTTCCAGCTCCCCTGCGGGTACCTCCAGGACCAGCTCGTCATGGACCTGGAGCAGCAGCTTGCTCCGGAGCCCCTCCCGCTTCAGGGCGGCATGGACCTTGAGCATGGCCAGCTTGATGATGTCCGCCGCGCTGCCCTGGATAGGGGAGTTCATGGCGGTGCGGGCCGCGAAGCTGCGCAGGGCGAAGTTGCGGCTCTTCAGGTTAGGCAGGTAGCGCCTGCGGCCGAAGAGGGTCTTCACGTAACCTTCTTTTTTACCCTGCTCCACCGCTCCGTCCAAGAACGCCTTCACCCCCGGGTAGCGGAGGAAATAGGAGTCGATGTAGGCCTGGGCCTGGGCCCTGCTCAAATTGATGCCCTTGGCCAGGCCGAAGCTGCTGATCCCGTAGACGATGCCGAAGTTGATGGCCTTGGCGGCGCTGCGCTGCTCCTCGGTGACCTGATCCTGGGGCACACCAAAGACCTCCGAGGCGGTCTGCACATGGATGTCCGCCCCGCTGCGGAAGGCCTCCTGCAGGGCCGCATCGCCGGAGAGATGGGCTAAAAGCCGCAGCTCGATCTGGGAGTAGTCCGCGCTCATCAGGTAAAAACCCTCNGGCGCCACGAAGGCCTCCCGGATGCGCCGGCCCTCCTCGGTGCGCACCGGGATGTTCTGCAGATTGGGATGGGTGCTGCTGAGCCGCCCCGTGGCGGTCACCGTCTGGTTGAAGGTGGTGTGCAGCCTCCCGGTTTCAGGTGAAATGAGCTCGCCTAGAGCGTCGGCGTAGGTGGATTTGAGCTTAGCCACCTGCCGGTATTCCAGCACGTAAGCCACAATGGGATGGTCGCTCAGCTCTTCCAAGACCTCCGCGCTGGTGGAGGGGCCCGTTTTCGTGCGCTTGAGCACCGGCAGGCCCAGCTTCTCAAAGAGGATCGTCCCCAGCTGCTTGGGGGAGTTAATATTGAACTCCTCCCCCGCCTCGGCGTAGATGAGCTCGGTGAGCCGATCTAAGCTTTCCTGCAGGTCCTCGGAGATGGTTTTCAGCTTGGCCCGGTCCACCAGGATACCCTGGGCTTCCATCTCCGCGAGCACCTTGGCTAAAGGCAGCTCGATTTCCCGGTACAAAAACCAGAGGCCCTGGTCCTTCAGGCGCTGCTCCGCCAGGGGCGCCGCCTCCTTAAGCAGGTGCAGCAGCCCCACCTGGTACTCCAGGCTCTGCGGATCTAGGCTGGGGGCCGGGAGCTTAAAATAGTGGGCGGCGGAGCCCAGATCCCAGCGCTTTTCCGGATCCAAGCAGTACAGGGCCAGCTCCAGATCGAAGGCCGGCTGCACCGGACCCTGGGGGCCCAAAAGGTGCAGGATGTCCTTGCCCCCCAAGGCGAAGATCTCCCGCTCCTTGAGGAGGGGTAAAAGGCTTTCCAGGCGGTCTTGGAGGAGATCCTTCTCAACAGCCCAGAGGCCCTCCGGGAGCAGCACCAAAAGGAGCCTGCGCTCTGGGGCGTAGTTCAGGTAAATTCTCTCCGCGGCCTCAAGCTGCCCCTTAAACTTCCCCCAGCTTGCTTCCTGGACCTGGGTGAAGCTGAGATCCCAGCTCTCCGCCTGCACCTGGGGGGCCTGGGGCCCTGGACCCTTAGGCAGCCGGGCCAGGAGGCTTTTAAAATCCAGCTCCTGGAACATTTCCCGCACCGCGGCTTCATCCATGGTGGTTTCCCGGCCCAGCTCGATCGCGATGGGCGC
>JGI24714J26587_10003334_pt1 | contig 10074 bp, 6 predicted proteins | sample BioPla4DNA2_FD_26587 | JGI IMG/M metagenome (IMG submission 26587)
CCCCCATAAAGGTCTACATCTTCAATGCTATTGTTAACGCTATACAATAAAAATCCCATTAAGCCAGGCACCATAACTTCACAGCCTTCTTTTACTAAGAAGTCCTCTAGGTGGTTGTTGCCAAGCTTAGAGTATTTTACATATATTTCACCTACGATTCCTACCTTTGGTTTTATTTCATATAGTCTAGGTATTTTATCAAAGGATTGAACGATTTTTTGAAGGTTTTTCTTTATTTCGTTTTTAAGAAATCCCTTTTTTTCCTTAAATTGATTTCCCAATTTTTCTACCCAATAATCTACTACGCTTTGGCTTTGGCCCTTATTTACCTCATAGGGTAAAACCTGGTTGTTCAAAAGCATAAGGGCGTCCCCATAGGTAATTGCAACTAAAAGTTTAACGATCATAGGTAGGGTCAGCCTAAAGCCGCCCTTTCTGCCTAGGCTGCCTAGATCCAGTGCTAATACAGGTATATGGTCGTAGTTTAACCTTTTTAGTGCCTTTTTAATTAGGTAAACATAGTTAGACGCACGACAGCCACCACCTGTTTGAGTCATCAAGAGGGCTACCTTATTCAAATCATACTTGCCGCTTTTCAAGGCATCTATCATCTGGCCTACAACCAGTAGGGCAGGATAGCAGGTATCATTGTGGACATATTTTAAACCTTCCTCCACTACAGAAGGGCCTTCATTTTTTAAAACCTCTATCTTATATCCATAGGCTTCAAATATAGACTTGAAAAGGGAAAAGTGTATAGAACACATATCGGGAATTAAAATTGTATAATCCTTCATATTATTTTGACTCCCTTCCTTGATTTAGTGCTTCCATTAGGCTACGAAGTCTAATTTTTACAGCACCTAGGTTTGTAATTTCATCTATTTTCAATTGAGTGTAGATCTTACCACCATTTTCCAATATTTCCATAACCTCGTCAGATGTAATGGCATCAAGACCACAACCGAAGGAAACCAGTTGAACTAAATTCATATTGGGCTTGTCTTCAATATATTTGGCTGCTGAGTAAAGCCTTGCATGGTAGGTCCATTGATTGAGGACATTGGTTTCTACCTGTGGTAGGTTTTCACCTATGGAGTCTTCTGAGATAACAACAGCGCCAAGTTGACATATGAGCTTATCTATTCCATTGTTGATCTCAGGGTCCACATGGTAGGGCCTACCGGCTAAGATTATAATAGGTAGATCATTTTTGTTTGCATATTCTATATAATGTTTACCCATATTGGCTATCTTTTCCATATGGGAATTATATTCTTCAAAGGCCTTATCCGTAGCATCTTTTACTTCATTTAAAGCAATATCACCATATAGGTGAGATAGGATTTTATGGATTTTTTTCACAAAATCCTTTGGCCTATGGAGGCCTAAATAGTCGTAGATGAAGTTAATACTTTGCAGTTTCTCCACATTGGCAGCTATGACCTCTGGGTAATAGGCAACTACAGGACAATTATAGTGGTTATCTCCTAGGCCTTCATCTAAGTTGTAACTCATACAAGGGTAGAATATGGTGTCTACATTTTGCTCCAACAAGGACTCTATATGGCCATGGACCAGCTTTGCTGGATAGCAAACCGTATCAGATGGGATTGTGTATTGGCCCTTTAAGTATAATTCCCTATTGGATTTGGCAGATTTAACAACTTCAAAACCTAGCTCAGTAAAAAACCTATACCAAAATGGAAATAGTTCATACATATTCAAAGCCATAGGTATCCCAATTTTTCCCCTAGGACCTTTTATAGGCTTATAGGAGTCTAAGACCTTTACTTTATAATCATATATACTCAATTGCTTTATGCCATTTTTCCTAGCAAGAGGCCTTTCACACCGATTTCCACTGATAAACTTCCTATTGTTGTCAAAGGTATTTATAGTAAGGCTGCAGTTGTTGCTACAAAGGCCACAATGGCTAGCCTTAGTCTCATGATAGAAGGACTTTAAGGCCTCCTTATCTAATATAGAGCTTTCACCCTTGGACCTATTCTTAGAATAAATAGCTGCACCATAGGCACCCATAAGGCCTGCAATATTGGGCCTTATAACGTTTCTGCCTATTTCCAATTCAAAAGACCGAAGGACTGCATCGTTTAGGAAGGTCCCACCTTGTACTACAATGTTTTCTCCTAATTCATCTGCACTGGCTGCACGGATAACCTTGTATAAGGCATTTTTCACCACAGAGGATGATAGGCCAGCAGATATATCTTCAATGGTAGCTCCGTCTTTTTGGGCCTGCTTAACAGAGGAGTTCATAAAGACGGTACATCGAGAACCTAAGTCTACAGGGTTTGAAGCAAAAAGTCCTAGGTTGGCAAAGTCCTCAATGCTGTAGTTTAAGGCCCCTGCAAAGGTCTGTAAAAATGACCCACATCCAGAGGAACAGGCTTCATTTAAAAATATATTATCTATAACTCCATTTTTTATCTTAAAACATTTAATATCCTGGCCACCTATATCGATTATAAAGTCAACATCTGGCTTAAATTTCTTAGCAGCTGTAAAATGGGCTATGGTTTCAACTATGCCATAATCGATTTGGAAGGCGTTTTTAATTATTTCCTCTCCATAGCCAGTTACTGCACTGGATTTAATAGTTATATTGGGGTATTTTTCATAAAAGTCCATCAAAAATTCCTTTATTATAGACACTGGATTACCAGAATTGGGAAGGTATTTTGAATAGATAATGTTTTCATCTTCATCGATAATAGTAGCCTTTACAGTTGTAGAACCAGCATCTATACCAAGATATGCATTTCCATTATATTCATCAGGGTTTTTATATAGTACTCTTTCCCTATTATGCCTATCTAAAAACTCCCTATATTCTTCCTCATTGTTAAATAGGGGGGAACTAGATACAAATTCACCTTTATTGGAGCTGTTTTCTATTCTGTTGATGACAGATTCAAGATCTAAGGCTTCTTCTTGTGACATTAGGGCAGCACCTATGGCCACATAATAAAGGGAATTTTCTGGGCATATCCCCTTGGTTTTTAAGGTATTGTCGAAACTACTTCTCAGTTCAGATAGGAAGGTGAGAGGACCACCTAGGTATACAAGGTTACCCTTTAGTTCTCTCCCCTGGGCAAGACCTGCTATAGTTTGGTTGACTACGGCGTAAAAAATACTGGCTGCCACATCTTCCTTTTTAGCCCCTTGGTTTAGCAGAGGTTGAACATCAGACTTGGCAAATACGCCACATCTGGAAGCTATGGTGTATATCTTTTCATGCTTTTTAGCCAATTCATTCATTTCATCAGGGCCTATATTTAATAGAGTGGCCATCTGGTCTATAAAGGCCCCAGTACCACCAGCACAAGACCCATTCATTCTAACTTCAAGGCCATTGGTTAAAAAGAGGATTTTAGCGTCCTCACCGCCTAATTCAATGACTACATCTGCTTGAGGGATAAATTTTCCCACAGCCACTCTAGTAGCATATACTTCCTGGACAAAGGGAATCTTTGCAGATTCAGCTAATCCCATACCAGCTGAACCTGAAACAGATACATTTATGTAATTATCAATATTTAATTCTTCCATAATCCTTTTTAATAGTTCTACAGTTTTTTCAGCGATTTTAGAGTAATGTCTTTGGTAGGATTTAAATACTATATTATCATCATTATCTAATACCACTGCTTTTAATGTTGTAGAGCCTACATCAAGGCCAATTCTCATGTAAATCGTCCTTTCATTAAAGAAAATCATTTTATAATAATGATACCACAGTCGTAAAAATATTCAATATTATTAAAGGCAGGATATAAACCCTGCCTGTTAATAATATCCTCTTTCATATTGGATTGGATACTTTGTTTTTAGCCTGTTTTTATAGGCCATATTTAGGACAAATTGAGGATCACGTAACAGGCCCCTGCCTATGGCCACTAAATCAGCCCTGTCATTATACAATATTTCTTCTATCTGGTCATATTCATTGATTAATCCTACGGCAATAGTAGGTATATTACATTCCCTTTTAATGGTTTCTGAGTGGCTTACTTGATAGCCTGGGAAAATAGGGAATCTTACACTTATTAGTCCACCTGTACTTACATGGACCATATCTATATATTCCTTTACTTCATTGATGATTTTAATCATTTCTTCCTTGTTGATGCCGCCTTCCATGTAATCATCGGCGGAAACCCTTAACAAGACTGGCTTTTCACTAGGCCATACTTCTTTAACTCCTTGTAAAATTTCCTTTAGGAACCTGGTCCTGTTTTCTATGCTGCCACCATATTTATCGGTCCTCTTGTTAGTAAGGGGGGATAAAAATTCATGGATAAGGTAGCCATGGGCTCCATGGATTTCTATGGCATCAAAACCTGCCTTATCTGCCCTTATGGCAGCATCCTTAAAGCTATTAACTAAGCCTTTAATCTCTTCAACTGCTAACTCCCTAGGTTCCCTATACTCGTCACTAAACCTAATAGGTGAAGGAGCCACAATATATTCATCATTAGAAGTACACTTTCTACCAGCATGGGCTAGCTGTATGGCTATTTTACTTCCATAGGACTTTACACTGTCAACTAGGGATTTGAGCCCTTCAATATGGTCATCGCTCCATATACCTAGGTCCTTGCTGGTAATCCTGCCATTGGGCACTACTCCTGTGGCCTCTACGATAATTAAACCTACACCACCTATGGCCCTTGCAGTATAATGTACCCTGTGAAAGTCATTTACAAATCCACTTTCATCAGAAGAATACATACACATAGGCGGCATTACTATCCTGTTTTTTAAAGTCATATTCTTTATCTTATATTCTGTTAAAACTTTCATCTTATCACCATCCTTAGGCTTATATTTACCCAATTTTTTGAAAATATAAAGGCTGATAAGAATTTTCTATGGCTCAATATAATAGCTAATAGTAACATCCTCAAATCTATCAGTAATGAGTTTTTCTATAGGCTTAGTGTTATCGAAGATTAAACTGTCCTTATAATTAATTAAAAAGTGACAAGATTTAAATAGATCCATTCCATAACGGTTAATGGAACTTTCTAAGAAGATATTGACATATTCACTCACTACATTTCTATTTATATTATCGGTATTAAACTTGACTTTAAGAGTAAACTCAAAATCTATTACAAGGTTAATAAATAGGTCCATAGTAGTCCAATTAAATTTAATCTCACCGTCATCAGTATGGCTAGAGTATTTAAAGGGGTCTAATATCAGGTACTTATCCGTAGTTGAGCTTTTACCATGGGCAGTATGGTAGTATTTAAGATAAAGATATTTATTAATAATAGATGAGAAATCAATATCCTCTTCTAAGGAATTATCATATATAAAGAACTTCTTCATGTAGGCTTCAAATAAAGGTTTAACATCTTCCAGGTCTAGCTTCTTGTATTTATGGCCCATACTTTCATAGGCAAAACACTTTTCCTTATGTTCTAAAGGCATACAGCCATACCATTTTTTGAAGGTCCTATAATAATACTTAGTATCAGAAAAGCCACACTGATGAGAGATTTCAGTTATGGTCATATTCTTTAATAATAGGAATTCCGATTTTAGTACCCTTTCATAGTTAATCCTTTCACTGAAACTATAGGTACTTAGGTTTTTCCAAAAATGAGAGAAATATGTTTTTGTGATATACTCCATTGATACAATGTCATCCAAATTAATTTTTTGGGAGTAATTCTCTTGAATATACTTTACAATCCTATGGTACCTATCTAAATGAACTGAGCTTATGAAATCTCCATCCTTCTTTAGGAGCTGGAGCCAGTTAAACTCATATATCATTTGATAAACTAGCTTATGTATCAACATATCATACATCTGGGTAGAAACAGAAGGGTTTAAGCTTTCTGCAAAAATACTGATCAAGAGATTTCTAAAGTGGATTTTGAACCTTTCCTTAGTTTCCAAATCAACTTGACTTTTGCCCAACAACTCTTCATAAATGCTATTTCTAAAGAACATGTATTTAATATAGGGAAATTGTTCTTCGAAATGGTCTAAGTTTATGTAGAATAAAAGAACTATTGATTCATCATCACTTCTTATGGAATGGATAGTCTTATTGTTAATAAAAAAGAAATCCCCTTCATCTAAATGGATTTCCTCAAAATTAGCCTTAATATCAACAGAACCCTTAATAGGTAGGATTATTTCTGTAATATCTTCATGCCAATGGATAGGAAATCGATTGATGGAATGAACTTCAATCTTCAACGGTAGATTTTCTTTGAATTGAATCTTTTGTAGTTTCATACTAGCCCCCCCTTTGTTAATTATATTATACTAAAAAACTAGATTATGACAAAATGAAAAACTCCCCGAGGGGAGTCGAACGAAGGAGTGGTAAATTTCTTATATATCAATACCGCCATCAACTCTTATTAATTGGCCTGTAACAAAGGAGGAATCGTCACTAGCTAGGAAAAGAGCAGCTTTGGCTATTTCTTCTGGTTGGCCAGCCCTCTTTAGTGGAGAACCTTCTACTAGGTGTGGAACTGCAGCTTCTCCACCGATGCCATTTAACATGGCAGTTATTATAGCTCCTGGCAGTATTGCATTGGCACGAATTTCAGGACCTAATTCCCATGCCATGGACTTAGTTAAACCACATAAAGCATGCTTAGTAGTTACATATGCAGCAGGTCCATGATGGGCATGAGCTCCTGCAACAGAACTTGTATTTATTATAACACCTTTACCTTTTTCCTTCATGATTGGAGCACATAATTGGGCTAAATAAAAGGCAGATGTAACGTTTACAGCGTAAGCCTTGTTCCATTCTTCAAAGCCTAGTTCCATTAATGGTGTTAGACTTAACATACCTGCATTATTAAACAATATATCAACTGTACCATAGGTTTCTATAGTTGTATCAAAAATCTTCTTTACTTCATCCATATCAGACATGTCTGCTATAACATAAATGGCTTCATTACCTTCTGCTTTAATTTTATTTACAACTTCTTTAGCTCTTTCTTCGTTTCTACCAGTAACTACTACTTTGGCACCTTCTTTTGCAAACAATTCAGCTGTAGCACGACCCATTCCAGATGTTGAACCAGTAATGATAGCAACTTTACCTTTTAGTTTCATGACAAACCTCCTTAACATAATATTGTTAAATATTTATTATTTTATGTTAATAATATGACAATTACTAAATATTAACAATCGACAAAAATGTGTTGTTATGAATCTATCAAAGACATATTTGGCATAAAAAACATCCTAAAAGCTATACACTTTTAGGATGCTAATTAAAGATTCTTTTATGCTGCTAAATTTAACCTGTTTAAATATTCCAATTGCCATCTTTAAATATTTGGATCTTTTCACCTGTTTTTGTTTCTCCTACTATGGACATGTCTTCAGTACCTATCATAAAGTCTACATGGGTAAGGGAATTATTTACTCCATGTTTTTCTAATTCCTCGTCTGTCATCTTTTCTCCACCTTTTATATTAGTAGGGTAAGCCTTTCCAAAGGCGAAGTGGCAGGAAGCATTTTCATCGAATAGGGTATTTAAAAACACTATATTCGCTTGTGATATTGGTGAATTGAAAGGAACTAGGGCAACTTCACCAAGATATTTAGCTCCCTCATCTATATTTAATAGATCTTCTAAGGTTTCTTTGCCTACCTTAGCGTCAAAATCTATTACCTTACCATCTTTAAAGGTTAGTCTAAATTCATCTATTAGCTTTCCACCATAGTTTAGTGGTTTTGTACTATAGACTACCCCGTTTACTCCTGTTTTTAGTGGCATGGTGAATACTTCTTCAGTAGGCATATTAGGTGCAAATTCAACACCCTTAGAATTTACGGCTCCACCGCCAGCCCAGATATGGCCTTCTGGCAGCTCCACTACTAGGTCAGTACCGTTAGATGCNGTATAATGTAAAGATTTTAAGTTTTTAGAGTTCAAGAAATCAACTTTTTCTTTTAAGTTTTTCATATGGTCTTTCCAAGCCTTAACTGGGTCATCTAAGTTTATACGGGTAGCACTAAATATGGCATCCCATAGTTTTTCCACGGCTTCATCTTCTGTAAGATTTGGAAACACCCTCTTAGCCCAGGACTTAGTAGGTATGGATACTACACACCAGGGAACTATATCATTCATAGTATAGTTTCTAAATTCCTTTAAGGCTATGGAGGAGGACTTGTTGTTGGCAGCTATTTTCTTTGGGTCTATATTTTTAAGTAGCTCTGGGTCTTGGGCAGATATNGAAATATAGCCTGCTCCCTTTTTAGCATAATCCTCTAGGCCATCAGCATACCATTTTGGGAAGTTTTCAAAAACTTCCATTGGAGCATTTTCATATTTTAGCCTTGTGATGACTTCGTCGCTCCAATTTACATGGACTTCGCTGGCTCCTGCTTCATAGGCATTTTTGGCAATTAGCCTTACAAACTCAACACCTTCAATAGGAGCATTGACTACTAAAGGCTGGCCAGGCTGGATATTGATACCAACCTTAACAACAAGCTTAGCATATTCATTTAATTTTGATTGAAAATCACTCACGCTATCACCTCGATAATTATTAATACCTATANTTTATTAAATATACACTGAAAAGTAAATGAAACTAAGGGAATATTAGAAAAGATTGTAAAAAACATTTATTTTTGATAGAATAGAGAAAATGTTAACTTTTTGTCGGGGAGTTTGATACTATTCACTAGCAGTTTTATTTTGAGACAAGACATATAAGTCAGATCTTACCTATGAGGAATTGAAAGCAGCCAATCCTTTCCCCCTTTCTAAAGGGGAGTATAAGATTAGATTCTACCTATAAGGAATTGAAATGGTCCTTCGAATTTCCTAATCTAGCGTCATAAGAGAGATTAGATACTACCTATAAGAGATTTATAAAATATGGGAGGATGGGTTCAGCCTTACTAAAACAGGATTTAATTTTATCAAAAAAAGAAAATAAAATTAACAATTTAAAAACACCAAATTTGGTGTTTTTTCTTTTTTTCTACAAAATACAAGAAAAATCAGAATTTTTGAGAAAAAAGAAGGATTTTTTGTATTTTTGTAGTATATGTATATATAATATTCTAACTACGAAAGCATAAATTAGATAAAACTACCTTACGGAAGGAGGTAAAGTTAAATGAATATTATTAAAGCGACCTATAGTATCAATACACCAATGTTTTTAGGTTCTGCTGATAATCGTACTGCAGAAATTAGGCCAACATCTTTTAATGGAATGATAAGGTATTGGTTTAGAGCCTTGGCATTGGCAGAACTAGATGGAGATATGAAAGAAGTAGAAAGATTAGAGGATATAATATTCGGAAGTGCAAAAGACAAAAATTCANATAAAGCATTATATTCGTTAAAGATTGCTAATAGTAACATCTCTATAAAGGAGAACAAAAATAGACTCAATAAAGAAAATCGCCAAGGGATTGTATATTTAGGATATGGAGTTATTAGTTACAAAAGAGAGGCTAGAGGTCCTATTTATGAGAGAGATTATATAAAACAAGGGGGAAGTATAGAAATCTCATTAATACAAAACGAAGGTATAAAGAATAGAGTATTAGAAGAAGATTTAAAGTTAGCACAAAAATTACTAATTAATACATTAAAAGTATTAGGTATATTCGGGGGATTAGGTTCCAGAACAAGAAGAGGTTTTGGCTCTTTAACCTTGATTGATTTGAAAAACAAGGATGAACCCCTGGTAACAAGTCCCTATTGCGGTAATGTGGAGGCGTTAGAAAATGAAATTAAAGAACTATTAAAAAAGGCAGTAGACTTTGGCAAATCCATCGAAGATATAAAGTATACTGCCTTTAGCAAATTTACTAAAGTAATGATCACAAAAGAATATGATAATCCAATGAAGTTATTAGATGAAATAGGGAAAGAAATGATTAGATATAGAAGTTGTGGTAGAGGATGGAAAATACTAGATGGTGAGGATTCAAGTAAAATATTTGAATCTGATCATGACCTAATATATGAGTTTAGTAATACAGGTAAAATAAAAGAACATCCTAAAAGAGTTGTGTTTGGACTGC
>JGI24714J26587_10003339_pt1 | contig 10070 bp, 7 predicted proteins | sample BioPla4DNA2_FD_26587 | JGI IMG/M metagenome (IMG submission 26587)
TTTTTGCAATTTGCCAAGCTCAGCTTCCAGTCCTTCCATTCCTTTAATTACCTGCTGCTCGCTAAAATTGTGAATAAAATAGCTAAATTGGCTTGTGGCTAAAGTTACTATTATTGCTATTGTCAAAACAAATGCAACTGAAACCCCCAACATCAATTTTACCCCTATTTTTTGATTTCTTAAAAAACTCATTCAAACATCTCCTTCTCTGTATTTTTATATAGTATTTTTTATATATAAATAATCTTTAATATGTATATCGGCACATATTATATAATCTTCATACATAGTAGTATTCCAAAATATAACTGATATGCGGGTTAGAGTAAAGTTATTGTAAGGAATAATACATAAAATATCATATAAAGTTGAAAAAAGATGACATCCTTAATGTTATTGATAAAATTTATCCCCATTGATAAAATAGATAATGTGAAAGTAAAGAAATTAAAGGTTGTGTTAATTTGAAAAAAATAAATTCTTTAAAAATATTCATGCTTCTTATTTTATTATTTGTCTTTTTATTTACTGGATGCAGCGTAAACCAAAGCCCGGATCTTCCCCAAAATACAGAAAAACATCCTGAAGGTGCGGATATGGACATGGATACTAAAAGAGATATAAATACAGATACGGATATGGATGCGGATGCAAATTCAGATATAGATTTAGATAAAGATGTACATTCAGATTCGGATAAAGATGTGGACCTTGATGCGGATTCAGATGTAAATTCAGATATAGAACCAGATATAGATCCAGATATTATAGACAATTTAGTTTCCTCAATGACATTAGAAGAAAAGATAGGACAGCTTTTTGTTGTCGCATTTAGAAAAAACGGTGAAGACAAAAACCTTTATGAAATGGATGAGCATGTTAAGAATCAAATAGAAAAGTTTAAAATAGGGGGTGTTGTATTATTTAGTGAAAATATAAGCACCAGGGAGCAAACATCAAATTTAATTAAAAGTATGCAGTCTGTAAGCAAAATACCCCTATTTATCTCTGTGGATGAGGAAGGGGGACGAATAAGCAGACTTGGAAGCAATCCTGAAATGGGAATTACAAAACTTCCTCCTGCAAAAGAAATAGGTGAGACAAATGACCCGGACCTTGCATACCGCCTTGGAAGAAAGTTGGGAAGTGAGCTTTATAGCCTTGGATTTAACATGAACTTTGCCCCCGTTGCCGATGTAAATACCAACCCCCAAAATCCTGTTATAGGTGACAGGGCATTTAGCTCTGACCCCCAAATAGCAGGAATAATGGTTGAACAGTTTGTAAAGGGGATGCAAGAACAAAATATAAGTTCCGTTTTAAAACACTTTCCCGGACACGGAGATGCTTCTGAAGATTCCCATAAAGGGGCGGTTGTAATAGAACACAGTATTGAAAGACTTAGGGAGATAGAATTTGTCCCTTTTAAAAAAGGAATATCTTCAGGTGTTGATGCCATTATGACAGCCCATATAATACTCCCTGAAATAGAACCGGATAATTTGCCTGCAACTCTTTCAAATAAAATATTAACAGGTCTTTTAAGAGAAGAACTAAATTTTGGCGGACTTATAATAACCGATGCTTTAGAAATGAAAGCCATAAAAAAACACTGGTCTTCTGGTGAAGCATCAGTTATGGCATTTAAAGCAGGTGCAGACATTCTCCTTATGCCCGAATCACTAGAAAAAGCGTATAATACCATCCTTGAGGCTGTTTTAAACGGGGACATTGCAGAAGAAAGAATAGATAAATCTCTTTACAGGATACTTAAAGTTAAATACAAAAGAGGCATATTAGAAGGTATGCTAAACTGACTCTGCATATCCATATAACTCCAGTATTTGTTTGTCCCGTTTTGAAAGTTTAACATTATTTTTATCTCTAAAAATTAAAAGAGTCTGGGCAACAACTTTATCTATCCATCCTGATTTTATAAGCTTTTTGCAGCAATCATAAACAGAATTGTCGTAAAAGGAATTTTCCTTACACCAATATATATACCTCCACATTATTTCAGGTTCTAATTTTTTATTGTATTTATTTGCCAAATTGTATATCTCTGATGTTTTTTTAACATCCCCCTTAAGCATGGATGCCAATAATATTATCCCTGCATATTCATCTGAACAATTGGAAGGGGGAATTGATGTAAACTTTTTGGCAATATTCATATCATAAACAAGTTTATTACCTGAATTTGATAGGTTGTTTAAAATATCCCATCTTAATTGATCATCCAGCCCGTCCCAGTACACACAGGTTTTGTACATCTGTGTAACAAAAATGTTATTTTCACCGGTTTTTAAATAATACATGCACAAAATAATCTTTAAAACTATATTGCTGGACTCCTTTGGTACCAAGTCTCTTGCATATCTCATAGTGTGCTTTAAAAACATACTTTTAAGAAAACCTATGGAGCCTGTTCTGAAGAAATCACTTTTACTATAAAAAGAGCTTACACCCCGGACAAGCTTAACCCTAAATATATAGTTTTTATTAATATCCTGCCGGTGTTTAGAAAAGAGATACACTGCTTTTATAAACTTTTTTCTGTATACATATAATTCTATAAGGGCTATTATGGCACGGGTATAATTTTCATCAACAGAAAGGGCCTTTTTAAAATAGTTTTCCGCAGTATTATATTTTCCAAGGCTGAAATAAAGCCTTCCTAAACAATAGAAGCCATAAGCTTTATTGGGATTTTCCTTTACATACTGCTCATATTTTACTATTCTTATATCTATTTTTTCAGTTTTATTCTTCATATATATCACCATGTATCAAGCTAAGTTTTTCACTGGTTTCTTTAAGATAATCCTCTATTATATCTTGAATACTTGAGTCTTTAATAGCTATTTTTATCTCTATTCTCCTGTTCCTCTGCCTTGCGGTTTCACTGATTCCCAAAGCTATTGGCCTGAATTTTGAAAATCCCACCGTTGCAAAGAAACCGGCATATTTTTTCTCTAGTTGGGGATTTGAACTCATAAGGTAATTTACAACTTCAGCTGAACGCTTTGCAGACAATTCCCTGTTATAACTTGAGGTGCCCACATCATCAGTGTGCCCTTCTATATTTATTGAGTCAATATAGTTTCTTATATCCCTGTCATCTAAAATTTTTTCAAATGCTATTGCAAACTGGTCTAAAAGTTCTCTTCCTTCCGGCTTAATTTCATAGGAATCCGTTTCAAATACAAGACTTTCATTTATAATAATATTTGCATTATCCCCTATGGTGACCAGTTCTTCCCCTCTTGCTGTTGTTCTTCCTAACTCGCTTTCTATAGAGTGTTTTACTTTTTCCAGAATATCCAAACGAAGAACTGCTATTGACTCAAGTTTTGAACGCAATTCATTTAATTCACGGTTGCTGTTTAAAATTATTTTACGCTGCTCATATATTTCCTTTTGTGAATTTGCTAAATCATCTTCTATCCTTTCTGCTTCAGCTTTAACTTTTTCCAGCTCTGCTTTTTGAATGGCTAACTCATTTTCAACATTTTTAAGTTCTAATTCTTTTACTTCTAACTTCGCCACATTATGCAGTAATCTGTTTCCGGTAACCATATTTTGTATATATGCTAATAACATTAGAAAAAACAGTATTAGGGCAATTGTTGACATAACATCTGTAAAAGAAGGCCAAAAATTTGGTGTTTCGTAATCCCGTTTAAAATTTCTTCTTCTGGTTTTCATTAAGTTTCACCTCAATTATTTCTTAAAAGCCTTTTTACATCGTCTAACTGTTTATTTATCTGGGCTGATGCATTTTCATGGTATGTTATCATCTGGTCAGGAAGCATTGTAATTGTTTTAGCTAATAATTTTTCATTTTCCTTAAATTCATCCATAATGGTAAATATTTCTTTTAAAATACCATCCATACTTTCAACTACTTTTTGGGATACAACTTTGCCGCTTTCATCTAAGCTCTTTGAAAAGGCCTCTGCTGTTTTTTCTCCTAACAGGTCAATTTCTTCTCCTAACTTTGTCATTAAACCGTTTATTTTATCATGATATTCTTTTATTTCCTCAGTCCTGACACTTAAATCAGCTTTAATTGTTTCACTTAATTCATTAATTGTAGATACTGTATTCTTCACTTCTACAACTATATTTGATATATCATAAATCACCTGACGGTTATATTCAGTCATTTCCTCCGCAGCATCCTTTATATCTTTAGAGAAATTTTCAATTGAACTGTAGTTTTCAGAAATAATTTCAGATGTATCTGTCAGAGCTTCGGTAACTTTTATAAAGCTTACATCCATTTTCTCTATATTATTCCTGAGATTGTTGTTAAATTCAGTAAAATCCTTTATATTTGATGCAAAGTTTTTGAGGGATAAATCAAACTTTTCTACAGTATTATCCAATGCTTTAGAAGTAACATTTACGTCCATTACCACACTGGTAAGACTTTCCCCAAAAGACCGGACAGTTTGTTTTAAAGTGTTTTCTATTTTTTCTCCAAATTCTACAAATGTCTCCCTCAATATCCTGTTCATCAAATTGTACTCTGTCTCTTTGTCCTTTGCAATAACAAGGGATACTGTATTGTCCAGATACTCTTCAATGCGAACCATTAAAGTCTCCCTGGCTTCTTCCACACTGAATAAAACATTAAAAATGGTAAACAATATTGAAGTGGCTATTCCAAAAAGGCTTGTGGTAAATGCTACCCCCATGCTGTACACAGAAGGAATAAGCTCATTTAAAAAACCTGTGGAAAATGTAGGATCTGTAACTGCATCTGACTCCATTATTTTTCTAAACACAGTTACTAAATCAGTAACAGCCAAAGTCAAGCCAATAAATGTTCCTAAAAGACCAAGGGTTATTAATATTGAAACGGTGTGTTTAATAAACCTTTCAAATACAATACAAGTACGGAGATTTGTATTAAAACAATTTTCTATTATAGCCTGGGTATTTACCTCATTATAATTAACTATAGCAGTGTCTTTGTAGGATTGTGCTATTTTATTTAGTAAAGGGCTTTTAAATTCCCCTTTTTCATTATCTTTATTTTTCTCTAAATCATTTTGGATGGAAATGTATCTTCTTCTAACTATTAAGTTAATGGTACATGAAAATATAAAAACAGAAAGAATGATAAATATTATAGCCACACCTATTGGATCTAAATTTACTATCATGTCGGTAAAAAGACTCATGTATACCACTCCTATTATTAAAATTAGACAACAAAAAAACTTTTTTTGAACTGACTCCTATGCAACTTATGCAAAAACTATAAATTCATTTCAAACCGGATAAAACTAAAGATGAAAACATGATGAAAATATAGTCTTTTATTATTTTGCTATGAAGATTTTAACAAGGCAAGTTTACATTGTGTGGTCGGTTGAATCTAAATATATAATATCATATTTTTTTAAAATGAGATATACTTTTTATAAAATTCATTGGTTATACTCTTTTTTTACTATATCCACCTTATCCTTAAGCCCTTCAGTGGTATATACATATTTATCCTTAGTAACAATTATTCCTTCAAATCCATAAGCTTTTTCCATTATTTCAAGTCCTTCATCTACACCTAATACAAAAATTGACGTTGCCAAAGCATCTGCATCAATGGAGCTTTCTCCAATAACCGTCGTGCTTATTACATTTGCTTCAGCAGGATAACCTGTATAGGGGTTAAATATATGATGATAGCGCTTGCCGTCTATTTCTACATAACGCTGGTAATCCCCGGATGTAACAACGCTTAAATCCGAACCTTCAATTACAGCAAAATATCTGGAACCTTCATTTTGGTACCTTGGATCTTCAATTCCAATTCTCCACAGACCACCTTCCGGCTTGTTTCCAATTACTGCAATATCCCCTCCCATATATATAAGGGCATGTTTTATTCCACCTTCTTCTAAAATTTTTCTAACCTCATCCACCGCATATCCTTTTGCAATTCCACCTAAATCAATTGCCATTCCTTCCATTTCTAAAAAAACCGTCATGTCATCAAGATTAAGCTTTATTTTTTTATAATCCACCAAATTAAGGGTTTCATTTATTTCCTCTTCTGTTGGTATATTTTTATTCCCATTGTTTATATTCCACAGTTTAACCAGCGGATATATTGAAATATCAAATGCCCCGTTGGTCAGTTCCCCATATTCTAACGCCTTTTGAACGACAAAAAAAGTATCCTCATGAACTTTCACAGGTCTCTTCCCTGCATTTTGGTTTATTAATGAAACATCACTTTCTGAAATTGTAACACTCATTTTGTTTTCTATATCGTATATTCTGTTTATGGCCTTTTGTAAAACCTTTTCGGCTTCTTCATCCCCATATACAGTTATATTTATTACTGTATTTAATGCAAATATCTCTTTTTGTATTTTCTTAACCTTAGGGCTGCAGCCTGATAGCATTAATAGCAAAATTATACAAATGATTCTTATAAAAAAGATATACTTTTTATCATTTTTTATTTTTAATATCATTATTTTTCATCTTCCTTATGTTTTTCATTTTGTCTTTCATATTCTTATATTTTCACATTGTCTTTTATATCCTTTTTATTTATTTATTTTTATATCCCTTTTTTATATCCTTATATTTTATCTTTTTACTCATTTTCTCTTATTAGTTATTTTAGTTTTGTATTTAACACATTTTCTTCATATATTAAAATATAATTTCTTTTTTTTAAATATAATTTTTTTATATTTAATATAATTTTAATAATATTTCTTTATTTAAATGATATAATATATCTAAACCTTTGTTAACAATTTTTCATACACAACCTCTATATTTTATAGATTTTCAAGATAAAAAGCGTTTATTTTAAATTTATCTCAAAATAAACGCTTTTTGTCGTTAAAAAATGCCAATATTATTTGAATTTTATTTCTTCTCCTTCCATGTAAACCACAATACTGCTTCCTTCTTTGTACTCCCCCCTGATATACATATCTGCAAGTTCATCTTCAATATATTTTTGAATGGTTCTCCTTAAAGGGCGTGCCCCATATTTAGGGTCATAACCTTTTTGAAGTATAAAATCTATAACCGGCTCTTCTATTTCTATTGTCATATTCTTTTCTCTAACTTCATCTTCTATTTCTTTAAGCATAAGTTTGACTATTTCCTTAAGCTCGTCTTTTTTCAACCGGTCAAATACAATTATTTCATCTATCCTGTTTAAAAACTCAGGTCTGAATATTTCTTTCAAAACATCTTTTATTTTGTTTTCCATGACAGCATAGCCGTCACTTCCAAAACCTATCCCACTTGCCTTGTTACTTGTTCCCGCATTAGAAGTCATTATAATTATGGTGTTTTCAAAATTTACCAACCTACCTTGGCTGTCAGTTATCCTGCCATCTTCAAGTACTTGTAAAAACATATTAAATACATCCGGATGGGCTTTTTCTATTTCATCCAGCAATATAATAGAATATGGATTCCGCCTCACCTTTTCGGTAAGCTGTCCGGCATCATCATAGCCTATATATCCCGGAGGTGCACCAATTAATTTGGCAACTGCATGTTTTTCCATGTATTCTGACATGTCAAATCTTATTAGGGAATCTTCGCTGCCAAAGATCTCCTCTGCAATTGCTCTTACCAGTTCAGTTTTACCTACACCTGTCGGACCTACAAATATAAAGGATGCAGGTCTTTTTTTCTTCTTAAAATCTGCCCTGCTTCTTCTTATAGCTTTAGAAACACTTTTAACCGCATTATGCTGCCCTATTATTCTTTTGTGAAGGCGTTCTTCTAATTTCAAAAGTTTCTCTGCTTCCATTTCAGTAAGTTTTGTAACAGGTATACCGGTCCAGGTTTCTATCACATGTGCAACATCATCCGGAGTAATATACACATCTTTAATCTTTTCTTCCATTTCTTCTATTTGACTTAAAAGCTTGCACTCCCTTACCTTTAAATCTGCAGCTTTCTGATAGTCTTCGATAGAATCTGCCGACACTGCATTTTCTTTCTCTTCCTGTACACTTTTCAGCTCTTCTTTTAGCATATCAAGTTTTGCTAATTCTACATTTTTTATATTAGCCCTTGAACCTGCTTCATCCAATATATCTATTGCCTTATCCGGCAAAAACCTGTCATGGATATACCTTTCTGAAAGATTTACAGTTAATTTTATTATTTCATCGGTTATTTTCACCCTATGAAAATCCTCATAATAATCCTTGATTCCCCTTAATATTTCAATTGTCTCTTCAATGGACGGTTCTTCAATAATTACCGGCTGAAACCTTCTTTCCAGCGCAGCATCTTTTTCAACATATTTCCTGTACTCATTAAGAGTTGTAGCACCTATAACTTGTATTTCACCTTTAGCAAGAGCAGGTTTTAATATATTAGCTGCATTCATTGCACCTTCTGCTTCCCCGGCCCCGATAATATTGTGAAGTTCATCTATAACCAATATTATATTTCCTAATGTCTTGGCTTCTTCTATAATTCCTTTCATCCTACTTTCAAATTGTCCCCTAAACTGTGTTCCTGCTACTACACTTGTTAAATCAAGTAAATACACTTCCATATTAAAGAGTTTTACCGGCACTTCCCTTTGGACAATTTTAACTGCAAGCCCTTCAGCAATTGCAGTTTTTCCCACACCTGGTTCTCCTATTAATACAGGATTGTTTTTATTTCTCCTGTTAAGTATTTGGATAATTCTATCTATTTCTTTATCCCTGCCTATGATCCTGTCTATTTCATTGTTACGGGCTTTTTCAGTAAGATTGTCCCCATAGGTATCTAAATATTTTTTTCTTTTAGTTGCCTTTTTTTCTTGTGTTTTTATTTTTTTGTTATTTTTAAAATCCCTTCCTCCGTCTTTCTCTTCATTTATTTCACTATTTTTTGAATTTTTATTTCCTTCCCTTCTAAATAAATTCTTATTGAATATGCCTAAAAACGGGTTTGCAGAGTTTGTAAATTCCTCCGGCATATTATCAACAAGGTCGCTAATATTCATATCTTGTATAAAATCCTTCATCTGCTTGCTTAAATCATCTATTTCTTCATCAGATATACCTGTTTGTTCAAGTATCTGGTTTATTGGCTGGATCCCATTCTTTTTTGCACAAGAAATACACATTCCTTCCTGAGTTTGTTTTCCATCTATTATTTTTGTTATAAAAACAACCGCTATATTCTCTTTGCAAATAGAACACATCATCATGTTAAAACACTCCCATCTGTAGCATACTCCGTTTTAAAGTATAAAACCGTTTTAGATGCATTAAAAACCAATCTATTTAATCACTATAAAGGTGCATGCGCTGTATNCATAGATTTACATAACACCAATAAATTCCCAGTCCCTCACATTTTTTTTCTTAACTAAAGTATAGCACACCGCAACAAGTGGTGCAAGAATCCAGTTACAGTTAAAATGCATTAATTACAGTTATTGTAAATTTTCAAATTAAATTAGATAATATTTTCAAATTATTTTAGGTCAATTTTACCACAAATTAGTGAATATTTTCAAATTAAAATAGGAACGCGATAATCAAATTTTCAAATTCCAGTAGGATTCAAAATAAAATTTGGAAAAATAAGTATTGCATAACACTTTCAAATTTGTATAATAAAAATGAGCAGATTAACTGCTCTTAAAATTTTAATCAAAATATTGATAATAGAAAACTTTTAAGTATAAATTCAATAAGTTTACAACATTTATTACTTAAACGGTTTATAACCGTTGTACTAAGGCTGCCGGTTAAAGATAAAAGTATTTTAGATATCAAAGTCTTTTTGTCCTTGGTATACGATTTCTTCATCTACATGCTTTTGCTTTATTGAACAAGCATACATAAGGCTTGAGGTTGCAAGACTGTTAACAAGGCGGGGTACGNCTTTTGATGCAGAATAAATAGCTTCAATTGCAGCCTGGGTAAATATATTTTCATGTAAACCGGCAGATTTTAGCCTTGTAAAAAAATGTACCGTCATGGTTAACTTTGCGTTTTACACGTAAAAGAAGCTTTTCTTCTAAAGAGTTTCATCCGGTAATTTCACTTTGTGTATTATTTGTC
>JGI24714J26587_10003351_pt1 | contig 10049 bp, 6 predicted proteins | sample BioPla4DNA2_FD_26587 | JGI IMG/M metagenome (IMG submission 26587)
CTTGAAAAATCCTATGGAAAATTTAAAGCCTTAAAGGGAGTAGACTTAGAAATAGAAAAGGGAGAAATATTTGGTTTTATTGGGCCAAATGGAGCAGGGAAATCTACTACCATGAAAATAGTGTCAGGCCTTTTATCCCCAGACAGTGGAGAGGTTTATGTTGATGGAATAGATGCTATAAAAGAAAATAAGCTTCTTAAAGAAAAAATAGGATATATGCCAGACTTTTTTGGAGTATATGATAATTTAATGGCAATAGAATATCTGGAATTTTATGCTTCCATATATGGAATAGTTGGAGAAGAAGCAAGAAAGTTATCAATGGACTTATTAGAACTTGTAAATCTTTCAGATAAGTACGATGCAAATGTAAATGGACTATCTAGAGGTATGAAGCAAAGATTATGTTTAGCAAGATGTTTAGTTCATAATCCAGAATTATTAATTTTAGATGAGCCAGCTTCTGGAATGGATCCAAAGTCAAGGTTTGAAATGAAAGGTATATTAAAGAATCTAAAGTCCATGGGAAAAACCATTATAATATCTTCTCATATTTTATCTGAACTAGGTGAAATATGCTCAAAGGTAGGAATAATTCAAAATGGAAAGATGGTTTGTCAAGGAACTGTTGATGAGGTAACCTTATNTGCAACAGGTTCTGCTCCANTTACTATAACTGTTATTGATGAAGTTGATAGGGCTATAAAAATAATAAAAGAAGCTCCAACTGTAAGNAATGTNTCAGCAGATGAAAATAGGATAACAGCAAGCATTATAGGGGGAGANATTGAAGCTAANAATTTATTAAAGTCCTTAGTAATTCAAGATATACCTGTAATAAGCTTTACAAAGGCTGCTGGAAATTTAGAGGATGTATTTATACAAATAACAGAAGGAAACAGTGAAGGAGGAGAGGAATAATGAGGATAAATCCAGTTTTAAGAAATGAGGCAAAGATTGCCGTTAGAAATAAAAGATTTACCTTAACATTGTTTTTCTATATTGTAGTAGTTTCTGTTGGAGTAGCCCTATATTATAAAAGTTTTACNAGNGATATATATGTAAATGGGTTACAAATGCAGTCCACTACAACTTTATATGTTTTAATGGCTATAGTTCAGGCTATATTTTTAATATTTATGGTGCCATCATTAACATCAAGTGCAATATCTTCAGAAAGGGAAAAACAAACCTTAGATATATTATTATCAACAAAATTAACTCCATTACAAATTATAATAGGAAAGCTATTTGCTTCCTCCCTTAAGGTGGTAATGTTAATTATCTGCACTATTCCTCTTTATGGAATATGTTCATTAATTGGAGGAGTAAGTATAGTAAATATATTAGAACTTGCTGGCTTTTTTATTGTTAATACAATATTTGTAGGGNCTATAGGAATGCTTATTTCAACTAATGCAAAAACCTCAAAGGTTTCAACTANAATAACATATTTTCTAGTATTATTTATTTATGTTGGAATTCTTATAATTGCCTTTTTCTTATTTATGTTTTCAATGAGAAACAATTATATGAATCCAGATCTTAAGGTGAATCCAATTATATATTTAAGCCCAGTAACAGGTTTTATTAGTTTATTATCAAACCAATTAGGAGGAAGGGAAGCAATGTATTACTTTTTCCCTAACNTTGGTATAGGGGAAAANACAGTATATATTTCAATTGGAGTTCAATTAGTGCTTTCAGTTATATTTTTATATATTGCTTCAGTTAAGTTAAATCCTTTAAAAAAAGAAAGACGTAAAAGAAGAAAGAAATTAAAGGAGTAAAGAAATGAATTCTTTAAATAAAGAAATTTTAACCTTTATAAAAAGAGCATCTAAAAGAATTAAAACAGAATTTATATTAAATTTTGGAATAGTAGGTATTAAATATCTACTATCCTTAATTTTAAGTATACTAATTTTTTCATTATTTATTGTTTTTCCTGCTGTCTACAAAGTAAGTTATTTAATCTTAGCTNTTGGTTTAATAGCAATATTAATTCTTGGATCTTATCTAAGTCCAAATAATAAAAAAGTTGCTTTAATTGTAGATTCAAAGGGGCTAAAGGAAAGACTTACAACATCCTTAGAACTTATTAATGAAGAAGATAATATTTCCATAGCTCAAAAAGAAGATACAGTGAAGCATATTAAAAATTTTAATTTAAAGGAAAAACTTAAAATTAAGATTGATAAGAAACAGCTTTTTGTAGTTTTAGGAATGGTTTGTCTTTGCTTATTAACAACAACTATAAAAACTGAGGCCTCTAATCAGGCAGATTTAATAAGAAAATTCCATAAAACTCAGGAAGAGTTTGTTAAAAAGGTAGAAGAAGAAAAAAAGAATATTGAAAAGCTTGAAGAATTAAGTCAAGAAGAAAAAGAAGAAGTTAAAAAAATATTAGAAGATGCTAAGAAGGAAATTAAAGAAAGTATAGATAAAAAAGAATTAGATAAAGTTCTAGAAAGAATGGAATTAAAGCTTAAAGAAGCAGAAAAAAATAATAAAAATGAAAAAGGCAAGGAAGCCATTAAAAATTCAAGAAAAAACTTACTAGAGGAATATAATAAGGAAAAGCAAGAAGCAGCAAGAAAGGATATAAGTAAACTCACAAATGAGCTTATTAAAAATAAAGCAGTGAAGGAGTTATCAGAGGCAATCTTATCAGAAGATAAGGAAAAGTTAGAAAAGGCTCTTGCAAATTTAAAATCCTCTATGGAAGATATGAGCAGCAGTGAATTAAATTCACTNTCCAAAGCCCTTGCTAAGGCNGCCAATTCAGTAGAAAATGAAGATTTAAAAAATTCCCTTGAAGAAGCATCAAAATCAGTTTTAGATGGTGAACTTGATGAAAGTGACTTAAAAGAAGCTATTGAAAATGCTCAAAAAGATGCTAAAGGAAGCAGCAGTGAGAATGAAGGGGAAGAAGGCCAAGGCGAAGGAAATGGTGAAGGTGAAGGTCAAGGCGAAGGTCAGGGCGAAGGAAATGGTGAAGGTGAAGGTCAGGGCGAAGGCCAAGGAGATGGAAATGGTGAAGGCCAAGGAAATGGTAATGGAAGTGGCCAAGGCCAAGGATCAGGCCAGGGTCAAGGTTCTGGAGGAGGCCAGGGCTGGAACATGGGAAGCTCTGAAGGAACTGAAAATGATATAGATAATAAANCAGGAGAAGAGGTTTTTATACCAGGAAGAAAGGTTGGAAATGATGAAAACTTAACTGGAGATAAAAATCAAAATGGAAATTCTCAAACTGTTGAAAGTGAAAATGGCTTTAACTTAGATGGAAGTAAAGTAAATTACGAAAAAGTAATTGGAGATTATACAAACAGTGCTTTAGAAGGAACAAATAATAGTAACCTTCCAGAAAGCTTAAAGGATATAATAAAAAATTATTTTGAAGGGTTAAATTAGAAGGTGAAATATATGGAGATAAATGAAAAGGACATATTAGAAGTTTCAGAAAGAATAAGATTATGTGAAAAGGAAATAGCTAAGGGCATAATTGGGCAAAAAGAAATAATTAGAAATGTTTTAATTGCAATTTTTTCCGATGGCAATGTTTTGCTTGAAGGTATGCCGGGAATGGGGAAAACACAATTAGTAAAAACCATAGCAAAGGTTCTAAACTTAAAGTTTTCAAGAATACAGTTTACACCAGATTTAATGCCAGCAGACGTAGTTGGTACAAATATAATTGTAAAAGAAGGAGATAATACTGTTTTTAAGTTTGAAAGGGGACCAGTTTTTACAAACCTACTTTTAGCTGATGAAATAAATAGGGCAACTCCTAAAACTCAATCAGCCTTACTTGAAGCCATGGGAGAAAAAACAGTAACAGTAGGTAAAANAACTTACGAAATGGATAAACCCTTTATGGTTTTAGCAACTCAAAACCCTATAGAGCAGGAGGGGACTTATCCCCTTCCAGAAGCTCAACTAGACAGATTTTTATTTAAGCTTTATGTAGATTTCCCAAACTTAGAAGAGCTTAAAGAAATTATGAATTTAACTTTAACTAATGATGCTCCAGCTATAGAAAAGGTTATAGAAGGAGAAGAAATATTAAAAATAAGAAATATAATAAGGGAAGTTAAAATAGCAGATTCAGTGCAGGAATATGCCTTAAANCTTATTTTAGCAACTCATCCAGAGTTAGAAGACAGTCCAGAGATAGTTAAAAAATATGTGGAAGCGGGGGCAAGTCCAAGAGCAGCTCAGGGAATAATTGCTGCATCAAAGGTAAGGGCTGTTATGGAAGGAAGATTAAATGTAGCCTTTGAAGATATACAAGATCTTGCAAAACCAATATTAAGACATAGACTTATATTAAACTTTGATTCTATAAGCGAAAACCTAAGGGCAGAAGACATTATAGATAAAGTCATAGAAGAGCTAAAGGTTGTGTAATTATGGCTGAAAAAATATTTAATGAAGATTTCTTTTCCAAACTAAACCAAATAAATTTAAGTATTAATTTAAAGTTGTCTTCAGGAACCCAAGGAGGCAGAAAGTCAAAGGCTAAGGGAGTTTCTGTAGAGTTTTCAGATTATAGGGAATATATGCCTGGAGATGACTTTAGAAGGATAGACTGGAATGCTTATGGAAGATTTGATAAGTTCTTTATTAAAGTCTTTATGGAGGAGCGAGAAGGAATATTCAACTTTTTCCTAGATAAAAGCAAATCCATGGACTATGGTAAAGAAAACAAGAAAAATATGGCCCTAAAAATTGTAGCAGCTNTAAGCTATGTAGCCTTAAACAATTTAGACAGGGTAAATATTAATCTTATGGATAGCGGAAATATACAAGTTTTAAAAGAAGGTTCCGGCAGCAGGGCCTTTCAAAGGATAATAAAAGATTTAGAAAATATAAGCTTTGGTGGAAGAACTAGCTTAACTGAAAGNATAAAGAAAAGNCCAATAAAAAATAGGGGAGTGTCTATTGTAGTATCGGATTTTTTAGATAACTTAGGCTTAAAGGACTTAGAAGAAGCTTTGAAATACCTAGCCTATAAAAAGCAGGAAATAATTTTAATACAAGTTTTAGCCCAAGAAGAAATAAATCCAGAACTTAATGGTGAGATAACCTTTATAGATTCTGAAACAAAAGAAAATATAAAAATGAGTTTAACACCTAACTTAATTAGGGAATACGAAAAAACACTTTCCTCTTATAAAAAATCTATAGAAAATTTAGCAAAAAAATATAANGGAAAGTTTATTAGTGTAAATTCATCTATGGAAATTGAAGAAGTTATATTAGGTGAACTTTCAAAGAAAAGAGTATTGTATTAGGAGGGAGTATATGGGATTTACAGCTTTATGGCCCTTATTTTTATTAATAACAATTCCTCTTTTAATACTGCTTTATATATTAAAAAGAAAGTATAGGGAAGAGGTAATTTCATCAACCCTTCTATGGAGTGAGGTTTATAAAAATACCAGGGCAAATACACCTTGGGAAAAATTTAGAAAAAATATTATGCTGCTATTGCAAATACTAATATTTTTAGCTTTAATTTTATCCTTAATGAAACCCTTTTTAAACTTTGGCGGAAAGAGCTATAAAAACCTTATTATAGTTATTGATAATACTGCCAGTATGAATATTCAATATGGTAATAGTACAAGGTTAGAAGAGGCAAAAAGATTATCTAAGGAATTAATAAATTCTACTAAGGAAGAAACTAATACCTTTATAATAACCTTTGATAATAGTCCAAAACTTCTTCAAAAGGAAGAAACTAATAAAGAAAAAATTACAAAGGCTATAGAAAGTATAGAAAAAACTTATTATCAAGGGAATATAAGTGACTCTATAAACTTTATAAAGGCAATAGGGCAAAGCATAGAAGAAGACTATGAAGTTATTTTATTTAGTGATAAGGAAATATCCTTAGGAGATTTAAATGGTACAGTAGTATCTTTAGGAAATACCGGTTTAAATGGATCTATAGATAATATTTCCCATAAATTTTTAGAAGATAAGATAAAGGTAATAGCTACAGTAACTAATAGAGGAAGTGAAGTTTATGAAGGTGATTTTTCCTTATATGATGGTGATAAGCTTATAGCCGTTGAAGCTTTAAACTTAAATGTAGGAGATAATAAAACCCTAACCTTTGATATTCCTTCAATAGATAATGAAGTTTTAAGGGGAGAACTTTCAAGACATGATTTATTAGCAGAAGATAATGTTTATTATCATGTCCTAGGAAATAAAAAAGTAAATAAAATTTTATTAGTAACAGATCAAAACTTATTTTTAGAAAGGGCTCTTAATAACATTAGAAATTCAGAAGTTTATAAAACTAATAGTTTATCAAATTTAAGCAGGGGCGATACTTATGATCTATATGTATTTGATAATGTAACTCCTAGTACAATGCCTTCTAGTGGAAGTATCCTATTTATTAATCCAAGTTCCAATGAATATTTTAAAGTTCTAGAAGGGGGCCAAGGAAGTGAGGCAAAGGCTGTAGAGGGGGAAGTATCTAATTATTTAGATTCATTAACCTTTACTTTAGCAAAATATAATGAAATTGATGTGCCTTATTATGGAAGAAGTTTCATAGATGTAGATGAAGCCACTGTTGGATTTAAAGGAACGATAAATAATAGAAATATTGCAGCCTTATCCTTTGATCTTCATAATAGTGATTTCGTATTAAAAAAGGAATTCCCAATTTTAATTTATGAACTTGGAGAAAACTTAATTTCCAATGGAATGACAGGAAAGAGCAACTATAAATATGGAGAAAAAATAATAGCTAATGGAAACAATTTAGACAGTGTTATGACTATTACCTCTCCAAATAAAGAAAGTTTTGAAATAAATTCTGGAGAAGAAGTAAAAGGTAATATACAACTTGGTGTTTATAAATTAGAAACTGAGAATGAAAAAGAATTATTTTCAGTAAATTATCCATCTGAAGGCGAAAGTGATACTAGTAAAGGAAGTATTGGAGAAATTAAAAATGCAACTAAGGAAATTAACTTANAAAGAGGATTNNACTTAAGTCCAATATTTATACTACTGGCAATTTTAATAGTAGCTCTAGAGTGGACTATGTATAAGAAAGGTAATTAGGAGGCAAAAGAATGAAGATAGAAATAGGAAACTTATACTTTTTAATATTGATTCCCCTTGTTTTTGCCTTTATTTACTACAGTTATAAAAAATATAAACCTTTTTCAAAAAATGAGTTAAAAATTTTTATTAGCAGAATTATTATTTTTACCCTATTAATCCTAGCCTTTGGAGAAATAACCCTAAGTATAAAGGGAAGAAATATATCTACGGTATTTTTACTTGATCTTTCTGAAAGTGCAGAAGAATTTGAAGAGGCAGGAAAGGATTTTATTTCCCGGGCAATAGAAAATATACCAAGGGGGAATAAATCAGCTGTTATAGTATTTGGAGATAATTCNAAACTAGATAAGGGCTTAAATAGAAAAAAGATATATGACACTTTAGGGGAAAGGCCAGTAGTTACGGCTACNAATATAGAAGCTGCCATAGAAAATGCCCTAGCTATTTTTGAAAAGGNAAGCGCAAAAAGGCTAGTCTTATTAACNGATGGAGAAGAAAATAAAGGTGATATATTAAAATCCATTCCTATTATAAATCAGGAAAATATAGATTTTAAGGTTTATAAAATTTCTGAAAAGAAGGGTGATGAAGTTTATGTAGATAGCATAACTGTTCCAGATAATATATCTGTAGGCGAAGAATTTTCAGTTTCCATAGATATAAAATCAAATTATGCTACAGATGCAAAATTAACCTTATTTTCAGGAAGAAACAAGGTTGGAGAGCAAAATGTAAAAATACAAAAGGGTTCAAATTCCTTTGTTTTTAAAGATAGGCAGAATTCAGGAGGTTTTAAAAGTTATAGGGTATTAATAGAAGCAGACAATGATGAAATAAAGGTTAATAATGAAGGAACAACCTTTACAAATGTAAGTGATAAGCCTTATGTTCTTTTGATCAATGGAATAAATGGAGATTCACAGGCTTTAGAGGAAATACTAACAAGGTCTGGAGCCAATGTTAAGAAAATTGGACCAGGTTCAGCTCCATCAACCCTAAATGAGTTTTTAGAATATAAAACAGTAATCTTAAACAATGTTCATATAGATGATTTAGCAAAAGGTTTTGTAGATAATATAGAAACTTATGTTAAAGATTATGGAGGGGGACTAGTAACCTTTGGGGGAGAAGATGCCTATGCCCTTGGAGGATATAAAGATACTAATATAGAAAAAGTCCTTCCAGTTTATATGGATAAAAGGGGAAAAAATGAAGTGCCTTCTATAAGCATAAACTTGATTATAGATAAATCAGGAAGTATGTCTGCCGAAGGTGGAGGAGTAAGTAAGCTTACCCTGGCAAAGGAGGCGGCAGTTAAAGCCCTAGAAAATTTAAGGGAAATAGATGAAATTTCAGTAATTGCCTTTGATGATACTTATGATCTAGTAGTTCCTCTTCAAAAGCTTACCAATAGGGAAGAAGTTGAAGGTCTTATTTCAGGCATCCAAATAAGGGGAGGAACTTCAATTTATCCAGCTTTAGAAGAAGGGTATAATATTCAAAGTCAAAGTTCTGCCAAGATAAAACACACAATATTATTAACAGACGGGCAAGATGGCTATAGCTTAGATAATTATCATGATTTATTAAATAAGTTCAATAGTAATAATATTACCTTATCAACGGTAGCAGTTGGAGAAGGAGCAAATGCAGAACTTCTAAATAGCTTATCTTCAATTGGAAAAGGAAGAAGCTATTATACAGATATTTATACTGACATTCCAAGAATCTTTGCAAAGGAAGTTTTATTATCAGCTGGAACTTATATAATAAATGAAGAATTTACTCCTAAAATGCTAAGTGCCCATGAAATATTATCAGGAGTTAAAACTTCAGAGGGAATACCAAGTCTGCTTGGCTATATAGGAACTTCCATCAAAGAAAATGCTGTGGAAATTTTAAGTTCTAACCATGATGAGCCAATTTTAGCTGCTATGGAACATGGTATAGGAAGAACAGTAAGCTTTACTTCCGATATAAACGGACAATGGAGCAGAAATTATTTAACTTGGGAATATGGTCCTCAGCTTATAAAAAATATGGTTTATTATACAATTCCTAAATATGATGGGGAAGGTACCTTAAATATATTCCAAGAAGGAAATAATGCTGTAGTAGAATTTTATAATGATAATATAGATAAAGAAGGAAGAGTTACAGGAGTTTATAATGGTGAAAATGGAGAAGAGGGAGAATTTGAATTAACCCAAGTTGAACCAGGAAAATACTCTGCAGAAATACCTTTAGAGTCCTTAGGTTTTTATAACTTTAATATAAGGGAAGAGCTTAATGGAGAAGTAACAAGCAATTATAAAGGCGGCTTTGCAATGCAGTATTCAGATGAATATAAGTTTAACTTAAGTGGAGATAAATTAGATGCAGTAGTAAAAGATACAAATGGATCCTTTATAAAATCACCAGAAGAAGTCTTTACAGGAAAGTTAGAAAAACATTATAAGAATATAAACTTAACAACTCCATTATTATTAATAGCCCTATTCTTATTTATGTTAGATATAGTTTATAGAAGACTAAACTTAGATATTGGAATATTATTTAAAAAGCTTAAAGAGAAAAAAGAGCAAAATAAAGAACTTAAAATAAAAGAAAATAAAAAGGCAAAAGAAAAGGTTAAATTAGAAAATAGAAAAGAAAAATCAGAAAAGAAAAATGAAACTAAAAAGGAAAACTCTCTTAAGGATAAGGTTCTTGTAACAGAAGAAGTTAAAGAAAAAGACAGTAAAAAGGTAAAAGAAGAAAAGAAGGCTGTTAAGAGGAAAAAGACAAAGAAAAAATCAACGCCTGAGAAAAATGCTTTAAACACTGATATGCTGCTTAAGAAGAAAAATGAGAGAAATAAAATCTAAATTCAGTTTTCAGTTTTCAAGTTTCAGATTTCAGTTATAGTAGAAAAGCTTGAGGTTTTAGGACTTCAAGCTTTTTTACAATATAAA
>JGI24714J26587_10003352_pt1 | contig 10049 bp, 8 predicted proteins | sample BioPla4DNA2_FD_26587 | JGI IMG/M metagenome (IMG submission 26587)
TCATGCCAAGATCCCCTCACCAGGGGATCTTGGAAAACAGCTGAGCTCAGCATATTGTTAATATGGAAGGCAGTAGGGAGGGATGTGGTGGAAAGCAGCAGCTGAAATATTGGGCCGCAGCCAACAACATGAATGGAGGGATGAAATTGATGAAACTGGTTAAGCGTAGTGTGCCTATCGTGTTGTTGCTTACCTTTGTTGTGGTGTTGGGCGTGGCCGGCTTGGCATCGGCCAAGAAGCCTTTGATTGGGGTATCCATTCGCAGCCTGTCCGAAGAGCGCTGGGCCCGGGAGAAGGACATCATGGAACAGCTGGCCAAGGAAATGGGAGCAGACATCATGTTTACAGATGCCAACCACGATGAGAATCTCCAGAACTCCCAGATTGAGAACCTGATCTCCCGTGGGGTAGATGTACTGATCATCATTGCCCAGAACAGTGACGTAGCTGCCACCGGAGTACAGATGGCAGCTGAAGAAGGAATCCCAGCCATCGCCTACGACGTAGCTATCTTCCATCCCGACGCCATCTACCTCTCCTTTGACAGCGTCAAAGTGGGCTACGAGATGGCCAAGGTCATCGTGGACCTGGTTCCCAAAGGCAACTACATGTGGCTCGGCGGATCCCCCACCGATGACAACGCCTACTTGGTACGCCAGGGTCATTTCCAAGTTCTGCAGCCTCTCATTGACAAAGGCGATATCGTCCTCGTCGGCGAGCAGTGGTGCACCGCTTGGAGCCCCCAGGAAGCTATGATGCATACTGAGAACGCTTTGGTTGCCAACGATGACAAGATCGACGCGGTTGTAGCTTCCAACGACGGTACCGCCGGCGGCGCAGTCCAGGCACTCATGGAGCGCGGTTTGGCTGGCATAGTGCCCACCTGCGGTCAAGACGTTGACCTTGCCGCTGCTCAGCGCATCGCCGAAGGTACCCAGGCAGTATCCATCTTCAAGGACGTTAGGGTCTTGGCCCGCACCGCCATTGAAGCCGCCATGGAGCTCGCAGAAGGCAAGAAGCCATCGCAAATCAACGGTAAGTATCGCAACGAGGAGCGAGGCATTGAGCAGGACGCCATCCTTCTCGATGTAGTGCCCATCACCAAGGACAATCTGTACGAAGTGATCATTCTTGGCGGGTTCCACGCCCTGGAGGATGTGTATCGCAACATTCCCAGATCCGAATGGCCTGACCAGAAGTAGTGTTGGCTATGTCTAAGGGTAAATTCTAAGGAAAGATGGGTGGACTTATGCCAGAACAAAAGAAGATTCTTCTGAGGATATCGAACGTAAGCAAATATTTCCCGGGCACCAAAGCCCTGGACAATGTGAGCTTAGATGTCTATGAGGGGGAAATTCACGCCATTTGCGGCGAAAATGGGGCTGGTAAGTCCACCCTCATGAAAATCTTGAGCGGCGTCTACCCCGAGGGGAGCTATGAGGGGGAGTTCTATCTACAGGGTACCAAATGCCAGTTTGGAGGGGTAAAGGACTCAGAAAAATTCGGCATACGCATCATCTATCAGGAGCTGACCTTGGTGCCCCAGATGACCGTGGCGGAGAACATATTGCTGGGAGCTGAGCCCAACAGATACGGGATCATTAACCAAAATCAACTCTACAGCGAAGCTGAACAGCTCTTGAAGGACTACGACCTCAATGTGCCCTGCAGTGTCAAAGTCAGTGCCTTGGGCATCGGCCAGCAGCAGATGGTGGAAATCGCTAAAGCCCTCTCGGGGAAGGCGCGGCTCTTGATTTTGGATGAGCCCACTTCTGCCCTGACTATTGGTGAGACCGAAACGCTCCTCCGGATCATCAGGGAGCTCAAGGGAAGGGGCGTCACCTGCATCTATATATCCCACAAACTGGACGAGGTTTTTGAGATAGCAGATCGGATCACGGTACTGCGCGACGGCAAGCTAATCGGTACAGAGGAAACCTCTCAGCTGGATCACAACAAGGTGGTCTCCATGATGGTGGGACGGGAGCTGGAAAGCCAGTATCCTCCGCGCGCGAGGCAGGTGGGGGACGTGGTCCTCTCTGTGAAGAACTGGACAGTTGTCAAGGAGGGGCGGGCTTCCCGCCCGGTTGTACGGGATGTTTCCTTTGATCTGCGTAGGGGCGAAGTATTGGGTATCGCGGGCCTCATGGGCTCCGGCCGCACCGAATTGGTGCAGAGCATTTTCGGGGAGTACGGCAAGCGAGTTTCCGGAGAGCTGATCCTCAACGGTGCCCCCGTGACGATCAATTCTTCCCAAGATGCCATCAAACATGGGCTGGCTCTGCTGGCCGAAGACCGCAAGCAGCTGAGCCTAATCCTCAAGCATCCGATCTTAACCAACGTTACCCTGCCTTCCCTGCAGGAGCTGCTGCGCCGGGGCGTGATTGACCAGAACAGGGAACTGTCCGCGGCCTATGACTACCGGGATCGCCTGGCCATCAAGGCTCCCACGGTGCACACGGTGGTGAATGAACTGAGTGGAGGCAACCAGCAGAAGGTGGCCATTGCCAAGTGGCTCATGACCGACCCGCAGGTGCTGATCATGGATGAGCCCACCCGCGGCATCGATGTGGGCACCAAGTATGAAGTGTACAGGTTGATGAACGACTTAACCAGTCGGGGCGTTTCCATTATTATGGTTTCTTCTGAGCTCCCCGAGGTGCTGGGGATGAGTGACCGGATCTTGGTCATGCGCGAAGGTACTGTGGCAGGCATTGTGGACAATGACCATGTGAGCATGGAAGAGATCATGCTGCTGGCAACAGGAGCAGCTTAAAATCCAAATCATCTTGAAAAGAAGTGATGCATGTGAATTTGGGAGACGTTAAACTGGGCACAAAGGAGCGCTCGAGGGTGAAAGGCCTTCTGGCAGTAGATATGCGTTCCTACACCATCGTCTTGGCCTTGGTGGTCTTGTGGATCGTCCTCAGCTTGCTGAGCGACGGCGCCTTCTTTACCCCCCGCAATCTATCGAACCTTTTTAGGCAGGGTTCCGTAGTGGCCTTTATTGCCGTGGGTATGGTATTGGTCATCGCGGCAGGCCAAATCGACCTCTCAGCGGGATCCCTGGCCGGTCTGACGGGAGCCATAGCCGCCCTCATGCAGGTGCGCTGGCTGCCGGCCCTGGCCCAACGCACTGGATGGACTGCCCTGGCTTCCGGTTGGCCCGCGGCCATCCTGGCCATCTGTGCGGCAGTGGCCTGCGGAGTGGCACTGGGCGCGGTGCAGGGGGTGTGGGTNGCTTACGGAAAAGTNCCGGCGTTCATCGTTACCCTGGGCGGTTCCCTAGTTTTTCGGGGCTGGCTTTTGGGCCTTACCAGGGGAGTGAACATCGCACCCATGGATCCCAAGTTTCAGCTGCTGGGCCAAGCTTACCTTTCCACTGGGTTGGGAACAGCCTTGGGCGTGATCGCAGTGGCAGCTGTCATAGCCTACCGCATCTACTCGCGGATCAACAGGCAGCGCTATGGGCTTCCCGTTAGACCCGTGTGGCTGGAGGCGNTGGCTACGGTTGGAGTCTGCGCCATGATCATCTTCTTCGTGACACAGATGAACAGCTACCGCGGCATCCCTGTCCCGGTGATCCTCCTCTTGGCGCTGGCCGGCGTGTTTACCTTCATCGCCACCCGTACCCAGTTCGGCCGCCATGTTTATGCCATTGGGGGCAACATTGAAGCCGCTCGCCTGTCGGGAATCAATATCCGGCAAAGTATCTTCAAGATCTTCATGGTGGTGGGAGCCATGGCCGGCGTGAGCGGAGCCGTGCTCAGCGCAAGGCTGAACGTGGCCACCGCCAACGCGGGATCCCAGTTCGAGCTGAATGCCATTGCCGCCTGTGTCATTGGGGGCACCAGCTTGGCCGGGGGTGAAGGCAGCATCCCCATGGCCCTCATCGGTGCGCTGATCATGGCCAGTGTGGATAACGGCATGAGTTTGATGAACGTGGAATCATTCTGGCAGCAGATTATTAAGGGGCTGATCTTGGCCACCGCGGTACTCATCGATGTTAATTCCCGCAAAGGGCAGGATTAAGCAAATGCTTAGTTTCACAACCGTTTTAGCTTAGTTTTGGCAGGATTTTCTTGGCACAATGTCAAAACTTAAAGTGTTTAGGGAATTTTGAATGGTGGAGGAAGTCGTTTGGCGGGTAATCGATCAAGGCGCGCCAGGAAACGCCACGTTACCATCGAGGATATAGCGCGTCATCTCAATATCTCTAAGGCCACTGTGTCTCTNGCGCTGAACAACAGCTCCCTGGTCGCGGAGGAAACCCGGCGGCGGGTGATTGAAGCGGCAGAGCAGTTTGGCTATCGGCCCAACTACTTTGGGGCGCGCCTTTCTAGGGGCAAGTCCGATATGATCGGCCTGTACATCCTGGGGGGCACTGAGGAGCAGTGCAACTGGATGCTGCCCTCCAGCTGGATGTTTTACCATCCCATCCTCAAGGCGGTGAGTGAAGAGCTCTCCAAACACGGTTACCGCTTTAACTTGGAAGTTGTCAGTGTGGAACAGGTGATAAAACAGGGGGTTATNTCCTCGGTGATCCAGGAAGGCTCCTTGGATGGGATGCTCTTGGTGGTGCAGGATGATATTGATTACAGCTTCCTGGAGATAGTTGAAGAGAGGCAGTTTCCCTTTGTGGTGCTCAATGCCAAGGTCTCTGAGACCATCAGTTCAGTAAAGATTGACAATGCCCTGGGCGCCAGTAAGGCGGTGGGGCATCTGCTTGAGCGGGGCCACCGCACCATCGCGCATTTGAGCGGGCCGGAAAAGGACAGCAACGCCATTGAGAGGCTGAAGGGTTTTCGGGACGCGGTTCTTAGGGCTGGGCTGGAATGGAGCCCTAACCTGCTCTATTACGGCGATTGGAAGCGGGAGTCAGGCTGGCGGGCAGCAGAAGCGTTCTTGCAGCTGGAAAACCGGCCCACAGCCATTTTTTGTGCGAACGATCATATGGCCATTGGGGCCATGCAGATGTTGGAGCAGGCGGGTCTGAAGGTGCCCCAGGACGTTTCATTGATAGGCTTTGACGATACAGAATTGTGTCAGGTGGTGGTGCCCAGGTTAACTACAGTGAGACAGCCGGTGGGCTTAATGGGTGAGCTGGGGGCGAAAGCGGTGCTGCAGCAAATTGACGCAGAGTCCTTCCAGGTAACCCATACAAACCTGGAGCCCGAGCTGATTGTTCGGGAATCCACGGCATATGTAAGTCATTGATCCATATTTCCTAAAACGAAGGAGGATGTAGGATGAACAAGTTTTTCCCTGAAGTCACCAAGGTAGCATTTGAAGGCAAGGGAAGCAGCAACCCCTTGGCTTTCCGCTACTACGATCCCCAGCGCAAAGTAGGGGACAAAACCATGGAGGAACACCTGCGCTTTTCCATGGCCTATTGGCACACCCTGTGCGGTGGGGGCGTGGACATGTTTGGCTCGGGAACAGCAGTAAGGCCTTGGGACAAACTGACCAACCCCATGGACATCGCCAAGGCCAAGGCGGAGGCGGCCTTTGAGTTCATGACCAAGATGCAGATCCCCTTCTTCTGCTTCCACGATGTGGACATTGCCCCTGAAGGAGAGACCCTGCAGGAGACCTTCAAGAACCTGGATGAGATTGCAGCCCTGCTCAAGGACCTGATGAAGTCCACCGGCATCAAGCTGCTCTGGGGTACAACCAATCTGTTTACCCATCCCCGCTTTATGCATGGGGCCGCAACTTCCCCCAACGCCAACGTGTTTGCCTACGCTGCAGCCAGGGTCAAGAAGACCATGGAAATCACCAAGGAACTGGGCGGCGAAAACTACGTGTTCTGGGGCGGCCGGGAAGGCTATGAGACTCTCCTGAACACTGACCTGAAGCTGGAGATGGATAACCTGGCACGGTTCCTGCACATGGCCGTGGACTATGCCAAGGAGATCGGCTTTACCGGACAGTTCCTCATCGAGCCCAAGCCGAAAGAGCCCACCAAGCATCAGTATGATTTCGATGTCGGGACTGTGATCGGCTTTTTGAAGACCTACGGCCTGGATGAGTACTTCAAGATCAATATCGAGGCTAACCATGCCACCTTGGCTGGGCATACCTTCGAGCATGAACTGCGTACGGCCAGGATCAACGGCATGCTGGGCAGCGTAGACGCCAACCAGGGCGATGATCTGCTAGGCTGGGATACGGACCAGTTCCCAACCAACGTCTACACCACCGCACTGGCCATGTATGAGATCCTGCTCAACGGCGGCTTAGCCCCCGGCGGACTCAACTTCGACGCCAAGGTGCGCAGGGGTTCCTTCGAGCCCATCGATCTGTTCTACGGGCATATCGCCGGTATGGACGCCTTTGCCCACGGGCTGCTCATCGCCCACCGCCTGCTGGAGTCCANGGAACTGGAGAACTTCATCGCCGAGCGCTACAGCAGCTACACCACGGGGATCGGCGCCAAGATCGTCAAGGGCGAAGTGGGCTTCAAGGAGCTCGCCGAATACGCCCTGGAGAATCAGGAGATCAAGCTCGCCTCTGGACGTCAAGAACTCCTGGAGACCATCCTCAACCGGTACATGTTTGCAGACTAATTGAGCGGTTAGCGAAATAGGCAGGAGTGAAAGGCGGGTTGTGAACATGAAGTACCTCATTGGGCTGGATGTGGGCACATCGGCGGTAAAGGCCCTTTTGGTCACCNGCGAAGGTGCCATCGTGGGAAGCTTCACAGTGGAATACCCCTTCTTCTCGCCGCAGCCTGGCTGGATCGAGCAGAATCCCGAAGATATGTGGCGNGCGTCCGCGGAGGCTGTGCGGGGGGTTTTGGATAAGTACTCTGTTTCCCCGGAAGATGTAGCTGGTTTGGGTCTGTCGGGCCAGATGCATAGCTCGGTGTTCCTCGATGAGAAGTACGAGGTGATCAGGCCGGCCATCCTCTGGAATGACGTGCGGACTACGGCCCAGTGCCGCTCCATTGAGGCAGCAGTGGGCATGGAAGTCCTCCAGGAGGAAGTGTGCAACCCTGTACTGGAAGGGTTTACCCTTCCCAAGGTAGTGTGGTTGAAGGAGAACGAACCGGAGAACTACGCCAAGCTGAGCTGGCTGGTCCTGCCCAAGGACTATGTACGCTTCCGGCTCACGGGCAACGTGGCCATGGAGGTGTCCGATGCCGCCGGGATGCTCATGATGAACGTGCGTCAGAGGGTCTGGTCCCGTCCCATCTTGGACAGCCTGGACATTTCACCGGACATCCTGCCGCCCATCGTGGGTTCATCGGAAGTTGCCGGTACCATCACCGCAGAAGCGGCGGAAGCCACGGGCTTAACGCCTGGGACCCCTGTTGTGGGCGGCGGAGCGGACAACGCCTGCGGGGCGGTTGGCTCCGGTGTAGTGGTTGCTGGACGGGGTATGGTGAGCTTGGGCACCAGCGGAGTGGTCTTGGCCCATCTGGCTAAACCCAAGGTAGTCACCGAGGGGACAGTGCACATGTTTAACAGCTGCGTGCCAGGGGAGTTCTACATGATGGGCGTCACACTCTCGGCAGGCCTCTCCCTGAGCTGGCTGCGCAGCCGTTTAGGTTTGGAGGACGTGTCTTACGATGTGATGACCAAAGCGGCAGAATCCGTTCCTCCGGGCAGCCGGGGCCTGGTGTTCCTGCCCTACCTGACTGGGGAGCGTACTCCCCACGGCGATGGCAACGCCAGAGGCAGCTTCGTGGGACTCAGTGCCACCCATGAACAGGGCGATCTGATTCGCGCCGTCATGGAGGGTGTGGCCTTTGGCTTCTGCGACTCCGTGGAGCTGCTGCGTTCAGCTGGCTGGAACGGTACGTCCCTGCGGGCACTGGGTGGAGGTGCGAGATCGCCCCTCTGGAAGAAGATCATCGCCAGCGCCACCGGTTTGACCCTGGACGAGATCAACATCGACGAAGGGCCTGCCCTGGGTGCGGCCATTCTCGCCGGGGTGGGTACGGGCATCTACGGCAGCGTGCGCGAAGCCTCCGATGCCATCATCAAGGTGGAGCGCTCCGTGGAGCCGGATGAGGAGTGGCGCAAGGTTTACACCGAGCTTTACCAGGTGTATAAAGACCTGTATCCAGCACTGAAGCCGTCCTTTGACCGCTTGGTGCGCTTCAACTAATTGAGTCAGAAGCACAAACGAAAGGGCTGGGTTTGCACCCGGCCCTTTTTTGATCTCATCGGCAGAGAATCTGTGTCAAGGATTAGGCGATAAGTAGTGTTATGCCCATATCCTCGATGTATTCTTGCCATTCTGGGGAAATGCGTGAATCGGTGATCATGACATCAAAGTCGGAGAGATCGGCGAAATGAGCGGGCCGGATCTTATCAAACTTCGTGGAGTCCATAACCAGGATCTTGGAACGGGCCGAGCCCAGGGCGGCGTGTTTGGTTTCAATTTCATATTGGTTTACACACGTGACGCCAAGTCTCTTGCACACCCCTGCCGCGGCGATAAAGGCCTTGGTGGCGCANGTGCGGTTGATCAGCTGGATGCCCTCGGGGCTGGCAAACATCTGGGAGTTATGGTGATAGTACCCGCCAGCAAAGATGATCTGGACTAGGGGTTTTTTGTAGAGCTCAACCAAGGTGTTGGCTGTGTAGCACACTACGGTCACAGGCAGGTCGTCCGGCAGCATCTTGGCAATATACTCCGCTGTATAACAAATTGATGGTAGAATACTAACAAATACTCCCGCCGGATACAAGAGTCACAGCACGCGCGTTGGATACTTGAAAGGAGATTCATGCATGAATCGCAGTTGGATTCTAGGCAAAGTGGATCACACGCTACTTACGCAGACAGCAACTTGGGAAGAGGTTAAGGGGCTTTGCGAAGAGGCCATCCGCCACAAAACCGCTTCCGTTTGCATACCACCAAGTTTTGTGAAGAAGGTTGCCGAGGTCTTTGGCGATCAACTCGCCATCTGTACAGTGGTGGGTTTCCCCAATGGCTACAACACCACCGGGATCAAGGTTGCCGAGACTGTTCAAGCCATCAAAGACGGTGCGGATGAGATCGATATGGTGATCAACCTGGGAATGCTCAAGGATGGGCAGTATGATGACGTTCGGTCCGAGATTGCCGCCATCAAAGAGGCGTGCGGGGACAAGGTCCTCAAGGTGATTGTTGAGACCTGCCTGCTCACGGATGAGGAAAAGGTAAAAATGTGCCAGGTTGTCACTGAGGCTGGTGCGGACTTCATCAAGACCTCCACGGGCTTTTCTAAAGCCGGTGCCACATTGGAGGATGTGAAGTTGTTCAGCCAGCACGTTGGGGCAAATGTGCAGATTAAGGCAGCCGGAGGCATTGGCAGCTTCGAAGATGCTGAGCAGTTCATTGCGGCCGGCGCTTCCCGCTTGGGTTCCAGCGGATTGGTCCGCCTAGCGGAACAGGAAGAAAGCGGAGCTCCAGCCGGACAACTTCCTGAATACTAGAGCAGCCACAAGAGCCGTGCTTCGGCTGGCTGCAGCGAGGGTGATCTTTACCAACAATGCACTCATATTCTTTCTCCTAAGGATTATATCCGCTATCGTCTCACAGGCAGTGTGCACACCGATCCCGTGGACGCATCGGGAACCCTCATGTTCGATGTTAAGCGGCGGGCTTGGTCAGGAGAAATCCTGGAGGCCCTGGAACTGGATGAAAACCTCCTGCCAAACGTGCTCAGCTCGGAACAGGTAGATGACCTTGTGCTGGCATCGGTGGCCGCGGAGTTGGGGATTGAGCGAGTCCCGGTCGTAGCCGGCGCCGGTGATCAGGGTACGGGTGCCCTGGGGAATAGTCTGGTGAACACGGGAGAAGCTTTTATCACCGTGGGGACCGGCGGACAGGTGCTAACCAGCCTCGAGGAACCCCTCATCGACTCGGCGGGCCGTCTGCAGACTCTGTGTCATGTATTTCCCTTCGGGGTTGGCTCCGGCTGGTACAGCCTGAAGCCTAAGGGCCACATTAAAGTCTTTGGCATTAAGCGGTTTGGGGTCAGCGGCTCCGGTTCCGATGTTGCTAAGCATCTGGGCTTTACCGTTGAGGCCCTCACGCAGCGCATGCTCGAC
>JGI24714J26587_10003357_pt1 | contig 10041 bp, 8 predicted proteins | sample BioPla4DNA2_FD_26587 | JGI IMG/M metagenome (IMG submission 26587)
GGAAGTGATAAAGTATCAAGAATTATAACATTTATGACTTCATCTGCAAAAACTGTAATAAGAGATGTTGCAAAAATACTATATTCTTCTGAAATGGATAAAAACCTTGGAACAGTTATCACAAAACTAATTCCAAAAGCTCTAAATATAACTATTGATAAGGCTTTAGAAGAAAGTCCTGAACTTAATAAGTTATATAAAAGCGATAAGAAAGTACAAAAGGTAATTGATATATCAAAAATTATAGAAGGATTGCCAAAAGCTATTTCACAACATGCCTGCGGGGTAATAATATCTGATAAATCATTATATAATTACTGCCCACAAGTTTTCATAGAAGATGAAGATACAGGTATAGTAGCTCCTACAACTCAATTTGTAATGAGTGAATGTGAAGAAATTGGACTTTTAAAAATGGACTTCTTAGGACTTAAAACTATGAGTATTTTAAGGGAATGTGTTACTGATATAAATAATATCTATGGAAAAGATATGAAAATAGCAGATATTCCTATAAATGATGTAGAAAGTTATAAAACAATTTCAAAGGGTAAAACCACAGGAGTATTCCAATTAGAATCTGCTGGAATGAAATCCTTTATGACAGAGCTATATCAAGATATAAATAAAAAAATAAAGATAGTTAAAGATAAGAAATTATCTAAAATAGAAGAAGATGAAGAATTAGAAAGATTAGGTGACTACCTATTTGAAAGATTGGTAGCGGGTATATCATTATATAGACCGGGCCCTATTGATGAAATTCCTAACTACATTAAAAATATGATTAATCCAGATAGTATTGTTTATGATACAAAGGAACTTGAAGATATTTTAAATGTAACTTATGGAATTATTGTTTATCANGAACAAGTTATGGCCACAGTAAGACAATTGGCTGGATTTAGTAGAGGACAAGCTGATACTATAAGAAAAGCCATGTCAAAGAAAATAAAATCCTTACTTGATGAATATAAAGAGTATTTCTTATATGGTTCTGGTGATAAAATTGATAAGAACACAGGAAAACCTTTGGGTATAAAAGGCTGTATAAGTTTAGGAATAGATAAAGATACTGGATTAAAAATCTGGGATAAGATGGATAAGTTTAGTAGATATGCCTTTAATAAGAGTCATGCATTAGGATATGCAGTTGTTTCTATAAGAACAGCTTGGTGTGCAACACATTATCCAATGATATTTATGAAAGCCAACTTAAATGCTTTTATAACAAATAATGATAAACTAAAACCTTATTTAGCTTATTGTAATAGAGAGAATATAAAACTACTTCCACCTTCAATAAATAATTCCAATGATTATTTTTCAATAGAAGGAGAAGAAGAAGGCATTAGATTTGGTCTTATGGCTTTAAACAAAATAAAAAATTTATCTCAATTAATTCTAACTGAAAGACAAGAAAGAGGGTTATTTTTAAATTTTGAGGACTTTGTAAAGAGAATGACAATTCATCAAAAGTTAAATAAAGGACAAATAGAAACATTGGTTTATTCAGGAGCTTTAGATGAATTTGAAGGTACAAGAAAAGCCAAAGTATCTATTATAGATGTACTAATAGAAAGAGCTAAAATGGCTAAGAAGAATATTTCATCTGGTCAATTAAGTTTATTTGATTTAGCACTTGAATTAGATGATGAAGAAATAGATAAGACTATAAAAGATTTATCTACTGTTAAAACACCTGATATGAAGGAATTTGAAATGGATATTCTTCTTGAAAAAGAAAAAGAATCTGCAGGTATTTATATAACTGCCCACCCATTAGATTTCTTTGAAAAGCAGCTAAGAAAAAGCAATATAAAGGATATTTCAGAATTAAAAGAATCTGTTGAAAATTCAGAAGAGGGTATCGTAAAAGAAAGCCTTGAAGGACAAAAGGTTTCAATAGCTGGAATTATAACTGAAACTATCTATAGATATACTGCAAAAGGAGATATGTTTGTAACTTTTACAGTTGAAGATAGAACATCTGAATTAGGTGTAGTATGCTTTACTAAACAGTTAGATAAAAATAGAAATTATATAGAAGAGGGAAAAAAAGTAATTATTACAGGGAAGTTCTCTGTTAATGATTTTGGCCCACAAATTATAGTTGATAATGTAATTGACCTTGAACACCATAGAGATTATACAGAAAAAATATTCTTATATGTTGATGATGATAGGGAAATGGCAAATAATCAATATAGACAAATAACTAACTATTTAATTTCTAAGAAAAATATAAAAGGAGAAACTTCCGTAATATTTGTTCAAAAAAACAAAAAGGTTCTATTGAAGTTTAAGATTGATTTAAATTTAGATAGTTTATCTTTCATACAAAATATATTAGGAAGTAAAAATGTAATCTTAAATGAAATGAAAAAAATTTCATAATAAAAAGAGGTGGTTGTTAAATGACAACTACCTCTTTTTATATTTATTAAATTCTATGTTTTTTTAACATTTTAGAATTTGCATATTTATATTTTCTTTTAATGTTAAATATATCCCAGAATAAATAAAACAATCTTTATCTGTTTTAATTAAAGACATTTTATTTAAATTTAGATTAATTATATACTTTATTATTATTTTTTCTTTATTTATATTTGATAAACCTTGACTTCTTGCGAAGGAATACCAATAAGTTTCATCTTCCATATCTCTTTTTAATAATTATCCATTATAATTTAATAAATATTTATATGCAAAAGGATAGTTTTCTTTCAAGTATTCCTCTTCCATAATTTCATATTTATTTTTAATCTTATTGTATAGATAGGGGAATATTATCATTTTTTCATCATCATTTAGAGTAGAACCCTTAATTATATTCTTTAATATATCTTTTTCTATTTTATATCCATTAAATAATACTAACTTATCGTTATCTTCTATATTTTTAGTTTTATGAACATAAATCTTATCTCTATTCGTACATATTCCAAATTGAATATCACAAATTTCTTCTAACTTAATAAAACTCCAATACTTGAAATAACACATAAAGAGATATGTGATGAAATCTTCCCTGAATATGATTTATTAGTTGATAAAGAGGGTGTAGTTGAGTTAAAGGATTATGTATTAACAAATAATTATAAAACTGTATCAGTAAAGTATTTTATCTTTAAACATTGTTGAAAATATTGTATAATATATTTAATGTAACATATATTGTATGAATTAATTGAATATTAGGAGGATTTTATAATGAAACAATATTTATTATTTAAATTAGATGACAATAGACATTGTATTGATATAGAAGAAGTAAAATATATTTTAAAATATTCAAAACCTACAAGCATACCATTATCAATTCCAGAATGTAGAGGGGTGGTAAGTGTTAAAGGAGAATTAAAAACAGTCATAGACTTAAACTTATGTCTATATGGTAACGAAATTGATTTAACAAAAGATACAGAAAATTTAAAACTATTATTAATTAATAACAGTAATAAATGTTTCCTTGTTAGTGATGTAAACGAAATAGTTACAATAGATGATAATGAAATAAAGGAAGTAACTCTAAATACAGTATTATGCAAAATGGCAAAGTATAAAGATGATGTTTTTACCATAGTAAATGCTAAAGATGTATTAGAGAATTTAGAAAACTAATATTTAAGGGGAGATATTTTTGTTTGGAAAGATTGGGATAACAGGAGATATTCATGGAGATTTAAACTTAACAAGAATTAAAAAAGCTATTAAAGAAAAATATGATTGTTTAATAGTGACAGGGGATTTCGGTTATATATGGGATAACTCAAAAATGGAAATTGATGCATTAGATAAAATAGAAGAAATGCCAATAACTATATTATTTGTATCTGGTAATCACGAAAATTTTAATTTATTAAAGGAATATCCTATAAAATATTGGAATGGCGGCAAAGTTCAATTTATAAGAAAAAATATAATTCACTTATTAAGAGGACAAGTATTTTCTATTAATGAAAAGAAGTTTTTTACATTTGGTGGTGCAAAATCTATTGATAAATTTATGAGAAAAGAAAATATTGATTGGTGGAAAGAAGAAATGCCTACATTAGAGGAAATGAATGAAGGTATTGATAATTTAAAGGAATGTGGAAATAAGATTAATTATATAATAACTCATACATGTTCAGATGAAATACTCCCCCAAATAGTTAAATTTTCTGAAAATGATGAATTAACAAGATATTTTTCTTTTATTAAAAATAATGTAGATTATGACAAATGGTTCTTTGGTCATATGCATATAGATTATCATATTACTAAAAAGGATAGTTGTTTATATAGAAATATAATTGGATTGGAAGATTAGAAGAGGTTATCCTCTTCTTTTATATTTCAAAATAAATTGACAAAAGTATAATATAAAATATTATTTAACCATATATTATATATATAGTTATTTAAAATAGGTTAATTTATAAAAAATAGAATTATTATTTTTAGGAGGTTGTGTTTTTATGAAAAATGAAAGAACATATTGGAATGAGGAAGGACTTTATCAAGAGGAAGTAAATAAATTAGAAGATTTAAAACCTGACAGGGGTTATACTAACAATGAATATATGAATTTATTTTTAGCAGTTTCTCACCTTTATTATGATGTTTATAATAATGGTGGCTGCAATATTAAAGATTTTTATATGAAAGATATAGAAAAGTATATAAAACCATTTATAGATGAAATAAAATCTATTAATTTAAATGTAAAACCAAATACATTATTAAGAAATCTTAAAAATTTAGAAAAGTTAGAAGAATTTATAAATGAAACTATCTTATTCATTAAAGATAAAGATTTATCTTATGATAAATATATAATTTTTTATGATTATGATAACGAACAGTTGTCAAAGAAAGAAATAAAAGGATTTAGAAAAATTACTTTTGGAAATAAAGAAGATTATAATGAATGGGTTAATAATAGAATTAATTCATGGAATTATAAAATGATAGGATAGAGGATTAACTTAAAAATATATAAATAATAATAGTAAGGTAAGTTATATTAGATATAACTTACCTTATTTTTTTATGTTTATAAATTTAAGAATAATTTTTATTAATTATTGATATTGCAGTATAAGTTAAAAAGTTTTCAAAAACTATATAGGATTTAAAATCTAATAATATCTTATTTTTATATTTATAAACTTGAACCCTCCCTCCACTTTATAGAAGTGGGGGATTCTTTTCTTTTTTAGATAGATTTAAGTTTCTTTTACATAAAGACTTTCATATACATTTAAATCTTCGTTTATTTTTGCAATTTTTCTAAAACTACTTTGTCCACTATAAATATAATAAAAGTTATTATATAAATCCTTTGGAACTTCATAAGTTAAATCTTTATAATTTGTTTTTCCATCAAAACTTAGTATATAATTGCAATTTACATTTCTTAAGAAATTCCATAATTCATCTAAATTAATACTTCCATAATACATTCCTTTTGTATTTGCATAGGGAGGGTCTAAGTATATAAAATCATTCTTCTTTGGTTTTATATTTAAATAAGATTGATTTATAAATTTTACATTGTATTTGTTTAAAACATATGACCATTCATTTACTATTTTCTCTAATCTTTTAGGAGTTATACCATTTCTTCCTAAATGATAGGTATTATTAAATTCATTTTTCTTATTATATCTTATCAACCCATTAGTAGTGGTTCTTATTATGAACATAAAATCTAATGGATTTCTTGTCTTATTAAATCTATCTCTAATGAAGTTAAAGTATTTTTTCTTATCTTCTATGTCATTTAAAGAACTTAATTCTTCCCATAATTTTTTATAATGACATATTACTTCATTAGGATTATATTTTATTTTATTCCATAATTGAATTAAATCATTATTAATATCAGAACAAATATAATTCTTAAATTTTAAATCTGAATGTAATACTTGAAATAATACAGAGCAGCTACCACAAAAAGGTTCAAAGTATGTATCATACTCTTTATTTAAAATCATTGAAACTATTTCTTCTGATTGTTTTCTTTTAATTCCAGTCCATTTTATGGGTGTTTGAAATTTCATTACACATCATTCCTTTATAAATTAGTTTTTATAATTTATNAAAGTTAAATGTTTTTTAAATAAAAAAATTGAATAAGGATTTTATCTATTTTTATTGATTATTTCATTTTATTTTTTAATATAAAATATTATTTTATTTAATTTTATAATTTTTCATAAAACCAAATATTATTTTAATTTATTTTGCATTATTTCATATCCTTTTAGGTTATTTTATATTTTTTTATTTAATGAAATAAGTTTTGTTATTATTTTATATTTTAAAATATCTTTTTATATTAAATCAAAATACTATTTTATTAATCATAATTTTAATATTAAAAACAAATTATTTCTTTGTAAAATTGGAATCTAACAAAAATTAATCCATAAATAATATTAATATATATATATAGGTTTATCTTTCGGGAGAGTTGTGGCAATTCTGAATATTCTGAAAATTTATAAAGAGTATTAGGTAGTAATAATTATCAAATATATAATAACTATCTTATTTGTTTTTATGTTAAAAGTATTTTAAATATGTGTATTTTGCACCAGAATGAACCAGAATTGATTTTAAATATAAATTCGATAATTATATCAAATAAAATAAAATGAGTTTGTAGAGGGTTTTAGAGGGGTTTAAAAAGGTGTTTAAAATCCAATACATATTGATATGGTTTTAATAATTAATTTTGTATTATATTTCTCTTAGATATGTCCTTATTTCTTACCACAATGAACCACAACTGATTTTAAAGTGAAAGACGATAAACTAATCGAGTGATTTGAAAAACGATTTTAAAGAGGTATTAGGAGTGTTTTAAAGGGTGGTTATAAAAAATATAAAAAATATTGACTATATAAAATAAATGAGGTTGCAATGTATTTATAGTAAAATAAAGGAAGGTGTTAATATATGTTTGGTTTAAATTTGGAGTTTTAATGTAAATTTTGCAAAGAAAAGTAAATACAAATAGTTGGAATAACAAGTGTTTGCAAAATAAATGATAAAGATTTTAATTTTGTTCTTGTTAGGTGTGAAAAGTGTAATACTATTCATTATATTGTAACAGAGGGAACTATAATTGATGAAGATACAGAAGAGGCAAAGTTAAAAGAATTTGAAAGAGTTAATAGTTTATTCCCAAGAAGTAATTCAGAAGAACTTAGGAATTTTTATTTAAAAAGTAATAATTTTATTACAAGAGATGAAGGGATTTTTATTGAAGAAGAGATAAAATCTATTGAAGATTCAGGTGTTGTATTTTTCTAATAAACAAATTATAAGAAAATGAGTTATTGTTATATTTAATAACTCATTTTTTTTGTTTTTAAAATATTTTCTTTAATTAAAGATTATAATATATAATAAGAAAAAGGTTTAAATTGATTAATTTATTAAAAAAAGGGGTGTATTTTATATGCGTATTAAGTCAAATACTAAAAATAAGGTTAAAAAAATGTTAGAAGGGAAGATTTTTGATAATCCAATGATTTTCATAACTGAATTGCTGCAAAATTCTTATAGAGCAAAGGCTAAAAATATAAGAATTAGTATCAATGAAGATGTTATAGAATTTGAAGATGATGGTGTGGGTTTGAAAAATCCTGAAAATTTATTAACTTTAGATACTTCCGAATGGGATAGTACAAGTGAAGGGTTTGGAATAGGTTTTTGGAGTGTTTTAGGTGTTCCAAATATAGAAAGTGTAGAAATTTTATCTAAAAATCATAGAATTTACTTAGATGTAGAGAAATTAAATGAAGATTTAGATGTTTTAGTTGAAAAAACAGAAGATTATTTTGATGGATTTAAAGTAATCTTAAAAAGTAATTATTTTATGACTTGGGAATATTCAATCATTGAGGAAATACAAAAAGAGGGAAGGTTTATTCCTATAGATATATTTATTAATGATGAACCTTTAAAACAAGAAGATTTATTCCATAAAGTTTCTGGTGAATATACAAAAGTATTTAATAATAGATTATTTACTGCAAAATTATCAGTATCAGAAAAATCAGGAGCTTTCCCAGAAATATATTATGAATATAGACTTGTGGAAAAATGTTATCATTTCCAATATGTTTCAGGTGTTATTCATTTAAAACCGGGAGCTGTTCAACTGAAAGAACCTGATAGAAAATCCATTATATATAATGATGATTTTTATTCTTTCCGTAAAAAAGTTTTAGAGTGTATTCATACTTTATATAAGGATTTCATAAAGGATATATCGGAAGATATTGAAAAAGTGGATAAATATTCAGATGCTATAAAGAATTATCTAACAACTAAAGATTTTGAAAACTTTCTTTATATAGATAAAGATGTTATTAAAGTGGATTTATCATCTATGGAAAATAATGAAAACAAAGAAGAATTAGTTGAGGATAAGGATAATTTTAATGAAAATGATGAAGTGCCAATTGAAGAAGAGCCTATAAATAGTTCAAAAAGCATAGATTTAAGTAATTTTGAAGTTAATGATAATAAAGATATACACATTATCCAAAACAAAACAGGTGGGATAATAAAAGAAGAGAAAAATGCATCAAAAATGAAATTAAAGGACTTTATAAAGAAAAATCAACTTTCTTTATGGGTAAATTCTAACGAAATAGATAAGTATTCTGATTTCATTGGATTAGCTAAGTATTATGGAATAGAAGTTTTAGTTTCTAAAAATTCATTATTTGAAAATTTCTTTATTTCTAAATCAATACCTCATATAAGAGAATTAGAAGATTGTATGACTTCTGAATATAAAATTACAAATAACAATCCAAAAACAAAAAAGGAAGAAAGTTTCTTAATGATGTTAGAACCAATAAGAAAAGAATATAATTTACCTGCAAATACGTTTAAAATAGGGGATATTTATAATAAAGTAACTATAAATATTAATAAAAAGCAAAAAGTAAATGTATTGAAAAATAAAATTAATGAAATAAATATATATGGTGTTACAAATGGTTATTCAATTGTATTTGATAGGAGAGCTATGAATTTAAAAAAATTTAATATTTCCTTAGATAAAGACAATCCAATAATAGGCAAGAATGAAATGAAGTGTTTATTGTACAATATATCAACAATAGCACATGAATTAGCTCACTTATTATATAAAACAACAGATAATACAGATTATCACTTTAAAATGGAACAAAAGTTAATTAGTGAGATAGGACAAATATATATGAATTATTAAACATTAAAAAGAGAGTATAGTTAATTATCTATACTCTCTTTTTTTTATTCAATATGTTGTTCTTTTGGATTACATTTAACCATATTTGGCATTAAAACCTCAATTATAGGTGAGTTTTTAATATAATCTACATATTTTGTATCACCTCTGCCAATTGCTATATCTAAAGCTTTATTTACTGCTTTTTCTCTTTCATTTGCATTAAAATAAGCCTTATTACTAATATTAGGATTATAACAATTTGTTACACTTAATGATGTACCACCATGATTATTGCCAAGTCCAAAAACATGTATAACATATCTTGGTTCATTGGTAATTCTCCAAACAGTATCATCTATAATAACAAATCTATTTAAATAATTATTTACTTTATCTAACATAACTTCCCTTGTTTCATCTTCTTTAAATCCATAGAAAGAACTATAATTTAAGAAAGAATACTTAAATTGTTCAATAACATTTCCTTTTAGATATTCTGTTTCATCAGAACAATACATTATATCATCTACTCTGCGATATAAATTGTCATTATATAACCTATATTCACAATCATCTACTCTAAATGCAATAGGAGCTAAATCCTTATTTATTTCTTTCACTTCAACGGAAATAACTTCTTCTATTGTTTTGTATCTTAATTTCCTATGCCTTTTCGTAGGAAGATACCCTTCTTGATATTTTATTTTTAAGTCAAAAAATATAATAATCCTTTAATTCTAATATTTATAGTTGAAAACTGAATACTTTTCAACGGTTAAAGGAAAATTAAAAGTAGCTGTGTAACTCAA
>JGI24714J26587_10003368_pt1 | contig 10024 bp, 8 predicted proteins | sample BioPla4DNA2_FD_26587 | JGI IMG/M metagenome (IMG submission 26587)
AAAAGTTGGCCTACTTTTTCAACTTTTTCAACCGCTTTTATGGTGATTGTACTACCTTCAAATCTTTTATGCTATGTGCCGGTATCTTTTACGCTTACGAATCTACCGATAGGTTTGGCCGAACATCTCTGCATCTCGCTTCATTAAGGGGAGATACTGAAATCGTCGAGCTGTTACTGGAAGCCGGTGCAAACGTCAATATAAAAAACAAATTTGGGTGGACTCCGCTGCATCTCGCGGCACGGGAGGGACATATTGACATTGTCCAAATGCTTCTGGAAGCAGGCGCGAATATCGGGGCTAAAAATAAATTTGGGCGGACTCCGTTGGACTATGCGGTAAAACACCGGCATACAGACATAGTTCGCATGCTGGTCAGTAACAAATACCAGAGGGACGAAAATGAAAGTTGAGAAAAAAGACAATCTAACAGCCGTTGTTGTTCCTGCAGGTAAAATTGATGTTACTAATTCAAACCTTTTTAAAGAAAAACTTACCCAACTTTGTGATGAAGGCTTTAAAGACATTATTATTGATTTTACAAATGTAAATGCATTGGATAGCTCAGGGATAGGGAAACTGCTTGTATTTTATAAAAAATTAAAGGATAAAGGCGGTACATTGAGCATTATTAATATTAAACACGAAAACGTTCGCAACCTTTTAGACATGATTTGTCTCGATAAAGTAATTAATATCGTTTGGAACTAGCCGGTTCCGGGTAGGCAGAAGAGTGAAATTCTACGAAAAGAATTCAGGAATCTCGCTTCCTTTTTCTTCATTACAGAGCGGTTGGTCATGCAGATCGTACAAGATTCTGCAAAGCTCCAGCGGTTCCCGGGTAAAGTCGTAAAAGCAGATAAAAAGAAGATCCAGACCTTTTATGCATGCGGCAAGGTTTTTCTCCCAGATAAGTGTTTGCTTGGGTGTCAGGGAAAGACTGGAAGTATCCAAAATAACCCGCAGCGAGGTAAAGTTATTCTTTGTGGTTTCGTCCAGGTTGGACTTTAAATTTTTTTTTGTTTCAAACTCCAGCATTGCCCGTTTCTCAATATAATACAGCAATTTCTTCAAATTTTCCCATCGCGTTAACTGGTTTTCTTTAATTATAAACTTTGCAGTAGATTTGACGTTTAAATATTCGGGAAGTTTTTCCAGAAATATTTTTTCAGTTTCTTCATTAAAATAATAAAGAATCCTTTCGTTATTCAACACTCCGGCTGCACTATAAGAAACAGCTTTTATTGCTAAATGGGCATTTCCGCTATAAAACTCACCGTAGTGCCCTCCGGTTAACAAAAATCCGGGAAGATATCCAGCCGGGACAAGCTTGCAGAGGTCCCGGGGCCATTCCAGCATTCTGGAAATGGTTTTATACTTGTTTAAGCATGATACAAAGTGATCAATGATCAGAGGGTCATAGTGAGTCCCCTTTTTTTTGAGTAACAAATCAATGCTTTGATCAATGGTTCTACCTTTGTCTTTTATCCGACCGGTTGTCATAAGGTCAAAAGCATTGGCAACGGCCAGGATTCGAGCTCCTAAGGGTATTTCCTCACCTTTAAGGCCATCGGGGTAGCCGCTTCCGTCAAACCTTTCATGGTGATGAATAATGATGGGCAAAAGCGCTTCCGTTTTTTTTAACGGTTTAATTATCTCCGCACTCCAGAGAGGATGTTGTTTATAGATATTCCATTTCTCTTCGGGCAGTGGGTGCGGTTCATTCAAAATATCTTTGTCAATTTCGATTTTTCCGATATCATGCAGCAGGGCGGCATATTCCACCCGAATTGTTTCACGCCGGGATAATTGTAATGATTTACAGAGTAATTGAGCGTAAACCAAAACCCTTTCGCTGTGGCCGTATGTAAATTTGTCTTTGGCATGGATAACGGCCATTAATGTTTTTATAGTATCCAAAAATTCCTTTTCAGTTTTTAATTTTTCTCCGCTGATGCGATCAAAAATAGAGTAATAAAGTTGAACCCTGTTTCCCCTGGTTATCTTGACTTTATCAAGGGCCTCATTGGCTTTTTGAATAAGTTCCTGCATATTTTTTGCCTGGTCGGGGAAGAGGGCGACTCCAAGGGATGCGGATACTTTACGGTCAGAACCGGGAATAACACTGTGAAAAGCCTCAATTGCTTTTCTTATTTTTTCCGCCTTAGCGATTATCTGAGTTGTTTCACGTGCCGGAGTTAGAATTACAAAAGTATCTCCTCCAAAGCGAGCGGCAAAATCGCTCTCCTCCAAAAAAAGTTGAATGGTTTCAGCAACTCTCTTTAGAACCATGTCCCCGGAATAAAAACCGAGTATCTCATTGTACATGCTAAAATTATCAAGATCCAGCATGATTAAGCCCAATTTTCCTTCAGATTTGTGAAATTCTTGCATTGTTTTCCCCAGTTGCTCTTGAAAAAAACGGCGGTTATATAGTCCTGTCAGTTCATCCCGTTTAATAAATTCTGTAAGTTGTTTTCTCAGGGAACGTTCTGCTGCGCCCATTTCTCCAAGCAACCAGCTAAATAGAAAAAATAATGGAATGAGTACTAGATCAATATGAAGAAAATTTATTGGTTCCTCGTTGATAAAAAATAAACTTGTGGAAACGAATGTATTTATTAAAGAACTAATGTAACCTGTTTTTGCACCAAAGCGGAGGCTATACAGAATTACCGGCAAAAGTAACAGTATTTTTAAACCGCTCTTTATGGGACCGCCGGAAAAAATGAATAAAATTATTACAACTTGGAGTATTAACATTTCTGCATGTTCCGGGATAAGGGAATGGAACTTCGCCATTTTATCCAACAGTATACTTACGAAGTAAAGAATTAAGTTGAGTACAAGGGGAGCGCAGAAAATAAAACAAATATAATAGTAGGGCAAATCCCAATTAAAGTAATTAATTACAATGGCAAGCGTGGAAAATAGGATAATGAAAATTCTTACTATAGGGATAAAGTCAGTTGCTGCCGGAGGTTCTTCATAATTGGGAGAATGCATTAGCGTGCCTCCTTTTAGCGAAGAAAACGGTCGATTTTAACGGCATAGGAAATGTAAGGGGTGAAAGGAGTAGCGAAAATATATTAAAAAAAGAATTTTCCGCTTTGAATTCACAAAAAATTTGAAAAGTAATTCTGCTGGTTTATTCTACCTGAAAGGAGAAAAATCCTTTTTATAAAGAAAAGCTGTCTTCAACAATTTTTCTGAAATAGAACGCATCTTTTATTTTTTTTGTTGAATATTTTCTTCAGCCTTGGAAAAAGTATAAAGGGTGAAAGCAGGGAGGAAACCACTGAGGAAACCACTAGTAAAGGAGACGGAATATGTATACAACAACAATGAGCCCCTGGCAAAGCGGTTCTTTTATGCCCCAGCAAAGCTTTGCCTCCCAGTCGTTTTTACCGTTGCAGTTCTCTCCCCAAATTCAAGGCTATAGCATACCTTTGCAAACAGGGGCAATAAATATTTCCCCTTGGGCTTATCAGGTTCCCTATGCTAATGCCATGATCTCTCAGGCCGGAATACCGGTCTGGCAATCTCCCTCTCCCATTATGAGCGGACAATACAGGCCATTAAGCTTCTTCATGGGACAAAGCCAGCTTTCTTACAGTCCCAGTGGTATGACGACTGGTATTAATACGGTATCAGGCCTGGCACAACCAAGGGTAGAATTGGCGGAAACTAATAACGATGTTATTGTAACAGCTGATCTCCCCAATGTGGATCCCAATAATATTTATATTACGGTAACGGACGATTCCCTTTCTATCTCCGCTCTTTCCATGATGGGCGGCAGCACCAGCAGTCTGCACCGTACTATTGCTCTTCCGACCAGCGTCAGGGCAGAACATCTAGACGTTAGTTATACAAACGGTATCCTTGAATGCCGTTTGCCCAAATCTGACCTGGTTGCCAGGCGGAGAGTAAAAGTATAAATACGACCGTTTAAGTAATTCTTCTTTCCTTTCCTGCTTCACCCATTTCATTTAAAGTGAGGTTAAAAAATGTATTACCAGGTTCAACCGAGAAACGCGGGAAATCCTGTAGAAAATTTTCATTTAGTCCCAAAGATCGATATCCTGGAGTCCTCTGATGAAGTTATTTACATATTTGAAATGCCGGGAGTCGAAGAACAGTCCGTAAATGTTGAAGTGAAAGACGGTATGCTTTATGTAGATGGAGATGCCGTTTCAGGATTAGAAAATAAATCTTACAATATTCTCTATCAAGAAAGAGAAAACATTAGAAAGTACAGAAGGGTCATGTCATTGCCCCTGGAAGTAGATTCAGAGCAGGCGGCAGCTATTGTTAAAAATGGTATGCTGACTGTCCGGTTCCCAAGGAAAAAAGGGGGAAAACGCTTACCAATCAATCAGCCACAGCAATATTCTGCTCAAAATCCCTATAATCAAGCTTTGAACATGCAGAACGTTCAAAACATCCAAACCCCGCAAAGTTAATTAATCAGGTTAAAACTAAACATAAACTTTTAAAAACCAGGTATTAAACCTGGTTTTAAAGTTGTGTTTTAAAGTAGACCACTTTTTATTTCCTGTTGTTCGACGATAACCAAATGGTTTTTGGCTTCAAAGAAAAACGGCTTTAGGTAGATATCCGGCAGATAACCGGATGAACCATCAAGATGGCGATAGCAATTCAATGCTCCGGTTATGGAAAATTCACGGCAACTGTTGCTTTTCTTTTTGACTGTAAATGTAATGGTTTTTCCCCTGCCTTTTTTGTATTAAGGTATGTTATTAGCTTTTTACATGTTTCCATTTCTGACTAATTATTTCCATTCTTACCGGAGGAGCATTATTTCCCTGTTGGGCGAGGCGTATTACCCTTCCTTCAAAGATAAAAGCATCAAGCCTTTCCAAGCTTTCAATAATCCCGCCTGTGGCCTCAAAATCAACCTGCCGTTCATGGTCTTCAAGTAAAAGAGCAGGGTTAAAAGGTTCGGTTAGCTGCAAATCTTTCTCATAGTTTTCATAGAGAGTCCACATGGCTTTTTCTACTGAAGGAGGCGGCACCGAAACATTAAGGTTAATTCTATTTTTCGCTTCTGAACGGGGAATCATATAACTGTGAGCATATAATTTTTCTGTTAAATTTTCGATAATACTATCTACATGTTCTGAAGATACGTCCCCTTGATGCATTTCCAACAGTTTTCTGCCCAGGGAGCGTATCAGAGCATAATTCCTGTAAACATTGCCCAGTGCCAGAGGATGAACTTCTCTGGATAAACGCAGAAATACCTCCAGAGCTTGTTCGGCATTGCTTAATCCCGCCATTTCTTTCGCTAAAAGTATATAAGAAGATACGTCTTCCACACTGACCGGTATTCTGGCGGTTGGATGCTGCGGGTCTTTGGGATTAAAAGCATTTGCTACGCTGGGATCAATTGGGCTTAGCTCCGACAGTTTTCCCATGATAATTTCATCCGCTCCCAGAGATATTAGAGTTCCCGCACTATAAGCCCTAAAAGGAATTAGCACTTTGAAAACTGAACAGTATTCACGAATTAAACTTACCAACCGGTAAGGGGTTAAAAGGTCGCCTCCACGGGTGTAAAGAAAAAGAGTTATCGTCTTTCTTGGTCCTATTAGCTCCAGGTGGCGATAAAAGACCCGGATAATATCGGGGGCGATACGGGTGCCGAGATTTTCTCTGTCTCCGGTTATATAACAGATTATTGCGGTTTGAAGTTGTTCTTCCAGTTGTGCAATTAAATTTATACGATTATTATGTCCCATTTTATTCCTTTTCTTAGTTGATACATTTTATTTTTCCCCAGGGAAAAGCAAAATATTTAACAAAGGGTTTGGCTAATCATTCCATGGGAAAGGAAAACCTGCAAGTTTATATAAAAATTATCTATCGTTGACTACTGCTGGCTAATACATAAATGAGAGGTATAACAATACTCAATAAACAATATATACGATATTTGCGTCAACTTATTTCTTGCTTTATAATAAGCAAAAAATTTTAAAGGCATTTTTGCATACAGTCATGCCATTCCTCAGCTTCCCATCGTAAAAATACTGTGGAAAGAGAGGAGGAGTAAAATGATGAAAAATAAATTTTTTGTGTTATTAATCAGCTTATTGTTCTTATTAGGCAGCAGCACGGTAGATGCTGCTGCGTACAAACAGCAGCCCAATGGTGAAGGAACGGCAATAGTATCTTCAATAATTAAAGTAAGGGCAAGAGGAGAGATAAAACCGAAAACAAAGATGCGAAAAGAAGAAAATAAGGATAGTAAGGAATGTATGGAGCTGTCTCCTGAGGAAATCGACCTTTTGGCCCGATTGGTTCGTGCAGAGGCTGAGGGTGAACCATTTCTGGGGAAGGTGGGAGTTGCAGCGACTGTATTAAACAGGTTAGAAAGCGATCAATATCCGGATACCATTCCGGAAATTATTTATCAGCATGATCATGGTTTTCAGTATTGCCCGGTCCGGAACGGGCAAATTAATAAAGCCGCTGATAATATTTCGGTAAAAGCAGTAAAAGAGGCAATCAAAGGCAAAGACCCCACCGGCGGAGCGCTTTCTTTTTATAATCCCGCCAAATCCGGCAATTACTGGATTAGGACGAGGATTTTCTGTAAGCAAATTGGTAACCATATTTTTGTTAAATAAGTTGAAAAAAATGCCCGTGTACCTTATCAGGTATATCGGGCATTTCAAATTTTACGAAATTTTTTTTAGCAAGGCCATATCGGTAAGCATCTTTCCTGTTCCCAGAGCAACGCTATCCAAGCAATTTTCTGCCAAAAGCACCGGCATTTTTGTTTCTTCAGCTATTAAATGCTGAAAACCTCTTAATAGAGCTCCGCCGCCGATAAGAATAATACCATTTTCTAAAATATCCGGTATCAATGATACCGGCGTTTCTTCCAATGTCATCATTATTGCTTTTCGTATAACCGAGATTCGTTCACCCAAAATTTTTCCGATTTCAGGAAACTTAATATCTATTTTTCGCGGCAGCCGGGTAACAAGGTCGTTTCCGAGTACTTCAAGGTAATTTTGCTGAAACGAAGGAGGAGCCAAACCAATTTTAATTTTGATATCTTCGGCTGTCCTTTCTCCGATTAAAAAGTTATACTTTTTTCTGATATAATTAATGACGGCGTTGTTCAAGTCATCTCCACCTACGCGGACTGAATTCCAGCAGACTATCCCTCCCAAAGATATAACGGCTACTTCCGTTGTTCCACAACCGATATCCACGATCATACTGGCGCTATTTTCTTCAATGGGCAGATTAGTACCAAGAGCTCCGGCAATAGAATTTTCTACGAGATAGACCTCTTTTGCACCTGCTTGTTTAACAGCTTCAATAACAGCTCTTTTTTCAATCTCCGTTACCTGGAGCGAAACGTTGACAACAACCCGCAGTGGAAGAAAGAGCGAATGGCCGCTAAAAATTTGCGCAAAAAAATGCTTCAGCATTATTTTTGTATTATGGAAGTTAGAAACTACACCGCGCCTTATAGGTTTGACAAGAATTATATCTTCAGGTGTCCGCCCAATCATTTTTCGAGCGCTTTCTCCGACTGCCAAAACTTTTCCTGTTCTTTTTTCTATCGCCAGAACAGAGGCTTCTCTTAAAATAATTCCTTTACCTTTCATATAAATCAGAGTATTGGCGCTTCCTAAATCAATGCCTATACTTCTGGAAAGGTAATCATAAGAAAAGGCCATGGCAGAGATTTCCTCCTTATTCCAGCTTTTTGTTAAATTATATCAGCCTGCAAATGGTGCTACAACAAGAAGGTTTTCCCAAGAGGACTTATCATCCTAAAAAGAATAAACGTGTTTGTAATGGTATTTATTTCTTAGCTTGCAGGAAACAGATAAATGTTAATAGAATATGCAAATAATAAAATACTTCTGCAAATTTATTTCATCTATAACTCAAATGATCAATTTTTCCAACTGGTTTGAAAGCTTTTATTTTGAGAAGAGGTGAAAGATTGCTTTCTGACTCCCATTATCAGAAGTTAGATTCTGCATATCAAAGATTAACTGACTTAGCAGATAAAGCAAAACGATTGCCGGAGGAAGCACGAAAAGTTGTTCAAGCTGCCTTAAGTGAATTATCTTTAATTCATCTGGAGATGCAAACTCTTTTAGAAGAGTTCAGCCATCATAATGATGAATTGGCTGCCAGCCGCGCTGCACTTGAAGATGAGCGGCGCCGCTATCAAGAACTATTCGAGTTTGCTCCGGACGGTTATCTCGTCACTGACAAAAATGGAATAATTCTGGAAGCAAATAGCGCGGCTATTGATCTTTTACAAATAGATCGCCAATTGATAGCTGGAAAGCCTTTGTCCTCTTTTGTAGTTGATGAAGAAAAAGAAGCCTATCATCGTAAATTAAAGGAACTGCAAAAAGGTAAGATAAAAAAAACAGTCGACTGGCAGATATCCTTAAAACCGTGGAAAAGTGAGCCCTTCCCCGCTTCATTTACTGCCGGGGTTGTCTGTAATACAGAAGGGAAAGTGACCGGACTCCGTTGGCTTTTTTCTGATATTTCCTGGAGAAAGAAGATGGAAGAAGAGATCCTTAAAACCGACAAGCTTGAGTCAATCAGCCTTCTTGCAGGGGGGATCGCTCATGATTTTAATAACCTTCTGGCAAACCTGATGGGGCATATTTCTTTGGCCAGGCTTTGGAAGGATAATCCTGAAAAAGTAGCCCAAAAATTGGATCTTTCGGAAAAAGTTATTGTGCGGGCAAAGGAACTTCTTCAGCAGCTTTTTCAGTTTTCAAAGAAAGATTATCCCCATTGTAAAGTTTTTGCCTTAAGCAAAATTATTTATAATATTCTGGATTTATCTTGTGACAATTCTCAGATTAAATATTTTTGCAATTTGCCTGCTGACTTGTTGCCGTTGGAAGCTGATGAAGCCCAAATCAGCCAGGTAATTCAAAATATTATTATTAATGCTAAGCAGGCAATGCCGGACGGCGGGATCATTACGATCACTGCTGAAAATATTTTTACAGAAGCAATGGAAAACTATTTTTTGCCTCTTGCGAAAAGGGATTATTTGCGAATATCTATTTCAGATACCGGCATCGGGATTCCGGAAGAGTTAAAAATGAAAATTTTTGATCCTTTTTTCACAACAAAAGAAGAAGGAACAGGTCTGGGTTTGGCAACTTCTTATTTCTTAATTAAAAAAAACGGTGGCTATATTACGGTGGATTCAAAGCCCGGAGTTGGAACGATTTTTTATCTTTATCTTCCTGCCTGGCGTCAAAAAAACGAACATATTGAAAAGAAAGAAGAGGACTTTACCAATTAAAACCATCGCTTTAGAAAATCCCGTTCGATAGTTTTTTTTGCCCATGAAGCAATTTTTAACGGTTTGGTCATTTTTATCATGGGCATTGTTTTTTTGTAGTAGTTTACCGATAGGTAGCGAGCTTGGCCGGATCCGGTATAGTATATGCAAACCCCTTTTCCTGTATAGCGGAAACGTTCTTTTTTCCCCTGGATAATAGAAGCGAGGTTCCTTGCGACTACCTCGGCCTGAAAATGGGCAAAAACACCTGCTTTAGGGGCAAGGACCCTGGAGACAGGAATGCGCAGCGCTGTTGCATCTCCAATAGCGTAGATGAGTTTATTTCGTGTTTGAAGGGTCTGGGGACTTACCTCCACCCAGCCGTCTGCGTCCAGAAGGCCGGAACCGGCTAAAAAGGAAGGGCCCCAGTGGGATGGGATGCCGAGGAAAAGATCTGCCTTAATGTTAATTCCTTGGTCAAGGCGGAGGTTACCCTCCCTTAGGTCAAGCACTTTTGCCCCTGAATACAGTCCTATTTGGCGCTGTTGCATCATTTTCCTGATGCTTTCCCCCACCAGCGGATGGGCAACAGGATTGGGATATGGCTCCGGAGTAACCATCAAAAGTTCTATTTTCTCCCTCAAACCCCTGTTTCGGAAATAATCGTCCAAAAGAAAAACAATTTCATATGGAGCTGTCGGACATGTA
>JGI24714J26587_10003369_pt1 | contig 10022 bp, 7 predicted proteins | sample BioPla4DNA2_FD_26587 | JGI IMG/M metagenome (IMG submission 26587)
GCCGATCATGCAGCTGCCCAGCCCCAGAGACTGAGCCGCCAGCATGGCATAGGTGGCAGCTACTATGCTGTCCGCCGGGTCGGCATAAGGTGAGGCATGGAAGTACATCGCCAGAGGGGCATGGTATAACAGAACATCCTGACCTTTGGCCTTTTCTTGCACAAACAGATCCACCGCGGGGCGGATGAAGGTATCAACCGATTCCGAGTATTCCTTGCCGAAAAAGGGCTTGAGCAATGCGGTCATGAGGGGAGAAAAGAACCAGCGTGATTTCCTGATCACAGCGATGATATCGTCAGCGAACTGCTGCACTTTGTCAAAGCCGTCCAGGATCAAAACCTCCACATCGCTGGGCGGCAAGCCCATGGGAGCGGTAGACACGGCCTCAATAATCAAAGCGATCTTTTCCGGTTCGACTCTTCTATTCTGAAAACTGCGAACGCTGCGCCGGGACAATAACAGGGCATATAACTGCTCATAGCCGGGAAGGTCAGCCTTTTCCGGCATGGGCAGCACATCCTGAGGGTTTATATCGCGCCCCCGGACCTGTATGCATTCCTGCGGACAAACACACATGCAGTGCCCGCAGCCGATACAGCCGAAAATACGCTCCTGGTCGATTTTGAGCTTCCCATCCGCCATAAACAGCGGCTGGCCTTTACACACCTCAGCACACCGGCCGCAATGAATACAAGCGTTGTAATCGACCTCAACCGTGACTGCGGTATTGAAACGGGCGGTTTTTATAGCCATGCCTTCCTCCCCGTTCAGGTTGCCTAGCATCATTGGCAAAGTATGCTGCGGATTGCTATTTCCATGCCTTTACCCACTTGTGCACCTGATTCCAATGCTCTACACGAATGACATTATTGGCGTTCACATGGCGATTATAGGGATAGTCGAACATGATCACCGGTATATGGCCGCATATTTCACTGACCAGGTCGTGATGGTCTTCAATCATGAGATTGACCCGGTTTTGCTGACAAACCACCAGTTTGCTGAAATAATGCATATTCCCTGTGGCGTTGAGGATCAGCCGATCATACGCAATGCCGTTTTGGTCCAGCCATTCCCGGGTGATCTTTTCCACCTCCGGATACTGCCGGTTGCGAGAGGTTATTAGTATGATCTCATGCTCTCGCTTCAACTCCTGGATCACTTCCACAGCCTGCTCTTTGGGCAGCATGTCACGATAAATGCAGCCCAGGTAATGGGAAAGGAATTCTTCCGCCACCGCTTTATCCCAGCCCAGGGTATCTTCCAGGTAGTAATAACGCGGGTCGGGTGTAGTATTAAGCCCCCGCTGTTCGCCAAATATCCTGGCATAATGCATGATCGTCTCGGTGGTGTGGGTGATGGTGTTGTCTATATCAATGCCGATAACCATTAACCGAAAAACCCCTTCTCCCCTTGAGTACAACCCCAATACTTGAATAGCTGCAGGTCTAAGCCTCTCCCTTCATGTTAACACAAAATCGTGCCGTCAGGATGCTGTTGCGTCCGGGTGATGATGTGGCTTCTTAGCAATTGGGGGCTTACAGCACAGGGTTGACATTGATGTGCTGTTTGGTGGTGAGGGGATTCTGCCCCATTATGGGTGTGCAGCACCGAATTGAAAACACTTATGATATCAGATAACAGCTGTTAGCTGATGTACCCGGGATGGAAAAGGAAATGCTGTATTTTTACCAATGCCAGGGGTATGGCAGTAAGCAGACGGTAATGATTAAATAGCTTTATTTCACTGTAGTTATTATATTAGAAGCAGCTGTTTCCCGGTTCTTATTCTTGTTGAACATTTGCAGGAATTTTTCCGCCAGCACGGGATCAAACTGGGTTCCGGCATTCCTGGCAATCTCCTCTAAGGCTTCTTTTACCGACATGGCTTTGCGGTAAGGCCGGTCATTAGTCATGGCGTCAAAAGCATCGACTATGGCCAAAACCCGGCATTCCAGGGGTATATCTTCGCCTTTGATGCCCAGGGGATAACCGCTGCCGTCCCAGCGCTCATGATGTTTTAATATCAGGTCTGAAATATTGCTCAAAAAGGGAATCGATTGGGCGATGCGATAGCCGATTTCACTGTGGCGCTGCATTTCCAGCCTTTCTCTTTCGGTTAGAATTCCCGGTTTAAACAACAGTTTATCAGAAATGCCCACCTTGCCGATATCATGGAACTGGGCCAAAAGCTGCAGATTGGTCAGTATATCAGCCCCCAAACCGGCATGTACGCCCAGTTTCCAGATTAATTCACGTATCCGCTCGGCATGGCCTTCAGTCAGAAAATCGCGGGCCTCCAGGGTCTTCATCATGCCCTGCACCATACTGCTCCTGAAACTCTGGATATGGTTGAGTTTTTCCCGTTGCATACTGTCGTCGGCCTCTTTAAACAGCTTATTGATATCTACCGCATCGGGACCCGACACCGCAAATCCAACCGAAATACTGATCATAATCTGGGGATTTTTGCTGTTATATTGCCTTACCGCTTCATTCATGGACGCCCAGATCTCCAGAACCCGATCTCTGTCATTATGAGGTAGTAAAACCGCGAATTCATCCCCACCTATGCGCGCCGGGTGCAGTGATGGACCCAGTGCAGAGTGTATCAGTGCGGCCGCTTTAATCAGCACCTGGTCACCGGCCTCATGCCCATAAGAGTCATTGATCAGCTTTAACCCGTCAATATCGCATATGATGATGCTGCAGCCGCCTTTTATCTGCTGCATTTGCTGCTCGAAATAGGTCCGGTTATAAAGCCCGGTCAGGGGATCGTGCAGGCTTAAATACTCGAGCTGGCGCTCCTTGGTTTTACGCCGCCTTATCTCCGCCTGCAGCTCTCTGACCATGGTTCTGTCCTGGCAGATGAGTAAAATCCCTATCAGTTCGCCGCTGTTGTCCCTGATGGAAGAGGCGCTCACATTGACCGGCAAAACCTGGCCCTGCTCGATGTTGAGAAAAAGCTCTTCTTCCCAAACATGATCGGGCTTGCCCTCCACCTCCCGCAAAATATCCTGAAAATCCAGATTGATAATGCGATTGATCGGTTTCCCCAGCACTTGCTTTTTTTCATAACCTAAAGCCCGTTCACCAGCTGGATTCATGTCTGAAATTTCGCCCTGCGGGGTGCAAACCAGCACAATTTCATTGATTTTCCCAATTATATCTTCAGCGCTGATAAGTGCAGATACGCTCATAAAGCGGTATTTATGCCTGACATACCAGATGACAAATATCATAATAAGAAATATGAATTGATCGACGCTGGGATAAGATGGTATGGTCCTGGCAAGTACTTGGTCATTAAATACCGCGATAACGAAGGTAATTACTGAAAACTTGAATATTATGGCAGATTGTTTTTTTTCCCTTTTGGATTTGGCGGTGCGTTTCCAGTTGAAAAGCAGTATCAAGCATAGCAGCACATAAAAGTAAATGTAAGCGTATTGGATTTGTTCCATCAGCAGGTAAGTCGGATGGTTCTGCAGCGAGTAATCATTGATAAACAGTTCGTATAAAGTGAAAAGTATCCCGGGCAGTAGTACCGCCAGCTGTTTGTAAGGTTTATCCACATATCTCCCTTTATGGCTGACAATGAACGACATAGTCAACAGCAATCCCGGGTAATTCAGCCAGCCTAATTCCGCCATTTGGTCAAGCAGATAGACGTCGGCAGGGCTTGAGGAGCTTGATACCATCATCTCGAAGAAGCTAATATGGGCAAATGATAAACATACCGCCAGAAAAAGACGATTGAGCTTTTCACGGGGGTTAGTATTATAAGCATGAAAACCCATGAATAAGTATATGATTAGCACGGTATAATTGAGCAGGATTAACAGCATCCACAAACTCCCCAAAAACAAATGGCAAAAACAAATGGCTTTTATGTTAACGTAATATTAATATTAACGTATATTGTTATTTATCGTAAAGATTGACTGAAAATATTAATTATCGTAAGGATTAAGCAAAAGTCGCAGGCCTTCCTCAATATGTAAAAAGAAGCCGGATTATGTCAAATATGCAAAATATAAGGAGGCGATCATCAGACCGCCTCCCGGGCTTTTAACGCTCAGAGGGGAAAGCGAGTTGGGCAGCCAACCGCCTTTACGCAGCGATTAATAGCAGTCGTTTCTTCCCGCCCGTTTGGCCAGGATATAAAGACCGCTGATGGCAGCAGCGTGCAATGCCCACCAGCCAGGCTCCAGGAAGCTAAAAGTGCCGGGGTCGGCTTTATTATTGCCCATGATTTTCCTTATCATGGAATTACGGCGATCCATTATATCGAACAGCAATGTGCTCACTCCTTTCTTTAGCAAGCAGTTGCCTGAATCTACAGCATTATTTTTCCCCGCAGGCGGTTTAAACCCTTAAGCAAATAATGAGCATGCTGGGGTACTATGGAATATTGGACTTGAAGTAAGAAAATATTTATGTTATCAATGGCCTTAGACTGGAAAATAGTACCTGCCACATTTGCTTAAAAGCAATAAGAAAAAATGAGGTTTGACATGGATAGTGCCGAAAAAGGCAGGCTGAGCATACTGCATGGCACCCCGGGGGTGGGCAATAACAGCCTGAGACGCATCATGGCTGAGTTTTCAGATCTTGAGGCTTTTTTTTCCGCCCCCCGCTCAACTTTAGAGCGCTTTTTGCCGCCCGCTGCAGTTGAGGCCTTTATAGAGAGATGCCGAGGCCTTGATCCGCTTAGCATAGGTGAGATGATGAACAGCCAGGCGGTTGATATCGTTGTGCTGGGTGAGGAGCGTTATCCTGCCGCCCTGAAAAACATACCCAACCCGCCGCAACTGCTCTACTGTCGCGGGCAGGTTGAGTTGGGGCAGGGGCCGGGCGTGGCCATCGTAGGCTCGAGGAAGGCCACTCAGTATGGGCGCAAAGTGGCCCGGGAGTTGGCTTATCAATTGGCGGAAAAGGGCTTGACCATCATCAGCGGACTGGCCCGGGGAATAGACAGCCAGGCTCACCTTGGTGCCCTGGAAGCTGGAGGCACCACCATCAGTGTGCTGGGAAGCGGCATAAATATCGTCTACCCGCGTGACAACCTGGATTTATACCAGCGAATATGCCAAAAGGGATTGGTAATCAGCGAATTCCCCTGGGACGCCCCACCTTTGCCCAACCATTTTCCCCTGCGCAATCGCATTATTTCGGGGCTTGCGCTGGGGGTCCTGGTGGTGGAGGCCAGAGAAAAGAGCGGGGCTTTGATCACCGCTGATTTTGCCCTTGAACAAGGCCGCGAGGTGTTTGCTGTTCCCGGCCCGATAAAGAGCCCGTACAGTGCCGGGACCAATAACTTGATAAAACAGGGCGCCAAGCTGGTGACCTGTGTGGAGGATGTTCTGGAGGAGTTCCCGGGGTGGGCTATGGCAGCCAAAGAGGATAAAAGCCTGGTGCAACCCCTCTTGCCCATGTACGCAGAGCAAGAAAGCCTGGTTTTAATGCATTTGGGCTATGAGAAATGCCACCGCGACGAACTCCTGCGTTTAACCGGTTTGAACCACAGCGATTTAAGCTTGGCCTTGCTAAAGCTGGAGTTAGAAGGTATAGTACAATCATTGCCGGGCAATTACTATGTAAAGCTTGGCTAGCATTAACAAATACACTGGAGAGGTGATATGATTGGCGGGCAGCACCCTGGTCATTGTGGAATCGATCGCCAAGGCCAAAACATTGGGAAAATTCCTGGGGAAAACCTATAAGATAAAGGCTTCAGTAGGGCATATCAAAGACTTGCCCAAAAGCAAATTGGGCATCGACATCGAAAAATCCTTTGAACCCCAGTATATTACCATCCGGGGCAAGGGGGATATTCTTAAAGAAATAAAGGATGAATCCGCCAAAGCCAGCCGGGTGTTACTGGCAACTGACCCCGACCGGGAAGGCGAGGCTATCGCCTGGCACCTGCAGAATGCCATAAAGATACCTGAAGGCAGCAAATGCCGTATCGAGTTTCATGAAATAACCAAGGATGCGGTGATGCAGGCTATCAAGAAATCGCGCCCGGTAGATATGGACCGGGTCAACGCGCAGCAGGCCCGGCGCGTATTGGACCGCCTGGTAGGATATAATCTCAGCCCTTTGCTGTGGAGCAAGGTTCGCAAAGGCCTGAGCGCCGGCCGGGTGCAATCGGTGGTTGTGCGGCTGATTTGCGAACGGGAAGAAGAGATTAAACAATTCGTGAAGGAAGAGTACTGGACCATATATGCTGATCTGGCTGACCAGGATAAGCATCTCATCACTGCCAAGTTGAACTCATATCAGGATAACAAGATCGAGATCAGCAATGAAGAGCAGAAGGATCAGATTGTAAAGGATTTGGAAAGAGTCTCTTTTTCGGTAGCCAGAGTAGAGAAAAGGGAAAAACGCAAGAAGCCCAGCCCGCCCTTCACTACCAGCACTTTGCAGCAGGAGGCCAGCAAGCGCTTGAATTTTTATTCCAAACGCACCATGAAGGTAGCGCAGGAACTGTACGAAGGCCTGGAGATAGGCAAAGAGGGCACGGTTGGCCTGATCACCTATCTCAGAACCGATTCCACCCGTGTAGCCAGCGTCGCGCAGCAGGAAGCCCGGCAGTTTATCGCGGCACAATACGGTTCTGAATACGTACCCTCAACGCCCAATGAATACAAGAGCAAAAAAGGCTCGCAGGATGCCCATGAAGCTATCCGCCCGACCCTGGTGTCGCGTACCCCGGAAAGCGTCAAAGACAGCCTGACTCGCGACCAATACCGGCTCTATAAGCTGATCTGGGAGCGCTTTGTGGCCAGTCAGATGACCCCGGCGGTCTATGACAGCGTAACCGTTGATATCAAAGCCGGAGAGTACGGATTGCGCGCTACCTCATCACAGCTGAAATTTCCGGGGTATAAAAAGGTCTACACTGACAGTGAAGAAGAGGATGCTGGCAAGCCCCTACCGGAGTTGACCGAGAATCAGGCTTTAACCCTTAAGGCCCTTAACCCGGAACAGCATTTCACCCAGCCGCCGCCGCGTTTTACCGAGGCCAGTCTGGTGAAATTGTTGGAGGAAAACAACATCGGCCGCCCCAGTACTTATGCCCCAATCATAGATACGATTCTAAAGAGAAACTATGTGGAAAGGGTAAATAAGCAGTTTGTTCCTACAGAATTGGGATTCATTGTGGTGGATCTTTTAAAAGCCAATTTCCCTAAAATAATGGATGTGGAATTCACGGCTCAGATGGAGGAAGAGCTGGACCAGATCGAAGAGGGCAAATTGGATTGGCGTCAGGTGGTAGCCGATTTTTATAAGCCGTTTGCCGAGGATTTGGAAAAAGCCAAAGCACTGATCGGCAAGGTGGAGATAAAGGATGAGGAAGCCGGAAAATCCTGCCCCAAATGCGGCCGACCGCTTTTTATCAAACACGGGCGCTTCGGCAAGTTCCTGGCTTGTTCCGGTTTTCCCGACTGCCGGCACACCGAATCCATCAATGAGGAGGTAGGGGTAAAATGCCCGTTGTGCGGCGGGAATATCGTCAGTTTAAAGAGCAGGAAAGGTCGTCGCTTTTTCGGCTGCAGCAACTATCCGGACTGCAATTTGGTATCCTGGCATCAGCCCACCGGTGAATTATGCCCCCAATGCGGGCAGGTCATGGTGGAAAAGCCTGCCGCCGACAAATCCAAACGAGCGGTATGCCAGAACCAGCAGTGCAAATATATCGAGAAATGAGGAAGCACGGTGCAGATTGATGTGATTGGCGGAGGCCTGGCCGGATGCGAGGCAGCGTACGCATTGGCCCGACAGGGCATTGCGGTCACCATTTGGGAGATGCGGCCTGACAAGCAAACCCCGGTTCATCAGAGCGGGGATCTGGCCGAATTGGTTTGCAGTAATTCCTTGAAATCCGAACAACCGGACACCGCCCAGGGTTTGCTCAAAATGGAGATGAGGATCCTGGGTTCTCTGTTGCTGGACTGTGCTGAGATGGTCAGGGTTCCAGCCGGCTCGGCCCTGGCGGTTGACCGGGTAAAGTTCAGCCGACTGGTAACCGAGAGGATAAGGCAGCACCCCTTGATAAGCGTTCGCAGAGAGGAGGCAGGCTCCATACCGGCGCATCCCTGTATCATCGCTACCGGCCCACTGACCTCAGAGGCCATGGCCCTAGCCTTGCAGGAGATCAGCGGCGAGGAAAACCTCTATTTTTATGATGCGGTAGCCCCAACCGTTACCCGGGCCAGCCTGGATGAGCAAAGGGTCTTCAAAGCCTCACGCTACGGCAAGGGGAGTGCGGATTATTACAACTGCCCGATGAACAAAGAGGAATACCTGGCCTTTTACCAGGCCTTGCTGGAAGCCGATGCCCTGGAGCCGCACGCTGCCGATCAGGGGATGGTGTTCGAAAGCTGCATGCCTATCGAGTTCATGGCCCGCCGCGGGGTGGATACCCTGCGTTTTGGCCCCATGCGCCCGGTAGGGCTTGCTGACCCGGAAGGCGGTCCGCCTCCTTATGCGGTAGTGCAACTGCGTCAGGAGGATCAGGAAGGCAATCTATGGGGGCTGGTAGGCTTTCAAACCCGCTTGCGCTGGGGCGAGCAGGAGCGGGTCTTTCGCCTCATACCGGGCCTGAAAAACGCTGAATTTGTGCGCTACGGGGTGATGCACCGCAACACCTATATCAACAGCCCCAGATGTTTAAATGGCGATCTGCAGTTCAAATCCCGCCCGGGTCTGTTTTTGGCCGGACAGCTCACCGGTGTGGAGGGCTATATGGAATCGGCTGCCAGCGGTATATGGGCAGGGATAAGCATGGCCCGCTATCTTCAGGGAAAAGAGCCCTTGACACTGCCGCGTACTACCATGCTGGGGGCCCTCATTCATCATATAACCACTGTAAGCCCCGGCAAATTCCAGCCTATGAATGCCAATTACGGTCTTTTGCCCGATATGCCACAGAGAATTAAGGACAAAAAGCGAAGAAATCAAGCCTATATGACCAGATCCCTGTACGATTTGCGCAAGTTTTCTGAATTGTTGTAAAACGCATTGTAAAAGTCTGCTATTTATGCTAGCATTTGTGCTTAGATAAGCAATTCAGGTGAAGCCTTATGATTTCGGCTTATATTGATGATTATATAAACCACCTGCGGGTGGTTAAAAATGCCTCCCAGCTCACCCTGGTCAGTTACCGCACTGATTTGGAGCAATATTGCAGATATCTCGCCCAGCGCCTGGGCACCGATGTCGNGGAACTCAGGATAAACGCCATTGACCACAAGTCGGTGCGCGATTATCTGGCCTTGCTGCAGCATCAGGGCATGCAGCGCTCCACTGTGGCCAGAAAGCTGGCCGCCCTGCGCTCCTTCGTGCGCTACCTGTGTCGGGAGAACTTACTGCCCAGCAATCCTATCGCCGCGGTAGCCACCCCCAAACAGGATCAGCGCCTGCCTAACTTCCTGTATCCCATTGAAGTAGCGCGGCTGATTGAAGCCCCTGATATCTCCACCCCTCTGGGCGTGCGCGACCGTGCCTTACTGGAACTGCTCTACGCCACGGGTATTCGGGTGTCTGAGCTGGTTGGTCTGACGGTTGCCGACCTCAACCAGCAGCAAGGCCTGGTCAGGGTAAGCGGTAAAGGTGGCAAGGATCGTATCGTTCCTCTGGGCCAACAGTCATCAGAATGGTTAAGCCGCTACCTGAAGGTGCGGGCAAGCCTGGCCGGCAAAAGCCGCCAGGCCTCCAAAGCATTGTTTTTGAACAGGTTTGGCGGGCAGTTATCAGTTCGGGGGGTAAGGAATATCATTAATAAATACGTTGATGCCCTGGCCATCAACGCCCGGGTCAGCCCGCACACCTTAAGGCATACTTTTGCCACTCATCTGCTCAACCAGGGGGCTGACCTGCGCTCGGTGCAGGAACTGCTGGGGCATGTGAGACTGTCCACCACGCAGATATACACCCATCTGACCAAAGAGGACATCAAGCGGGTTCATAACCGAACCCTGCCCAGGAGGTAGACATGTTTCAGGGTACAACCA
>JGI24714J26587_10003378_pt1 | contig 10007 bp, 11 predicted proteins | sample BioPla4DNA2_FD_26587 | JGI IMG/M metagenome (IMG submission 26587)
CTAGGCAAGTCTATATCAAGATCTATTTTGTTAGTGTCCCTACGTGTTGCTTTGACATTGATAATTGAAGGCATTGTATTTTGGCTTTTTGGATATAGGCACAAAACATCATGGTTGGCTTTTCTAATTATAAATTTACTTTCCCAAGGTACTTTAAATATTATGCTAAATGGAGAATCTCCAATAGCCAGCTATGTAATACTTGGATTAATATTTGGAGAAATATTTGTACTAATATTTGAAAGCATTGCCTTCTTACGCTTTGTAAAAGAGCACGGCCGTTGGAGAACCTTTTTTTATGTACTTATATCCAATATATTAAGTCTAGTAGCAGGTGGATATGCTATTACCACCTTGCCAATATAGTAAAAAAGATGTTATAAATATAGAATAAGAAATCAGTTTTTATTTAAGCATGGAGGCTAAATATGAGTAAGGAGAAATCATGCGGTGCTGTTGTATACAGACAGTCCCATTCTGAAATAGAGTTCTTAGCTATAAAGAGCAAAGCACATGGGGATTGGGGTTTTCCAAAAGGACATATGGAAATGGGTGAATCTGAACAGGAAACTGCAAAGCGGGAAGTATTAGAAGAAACCGGGCTAAAGGTATCTTTAGTTGATGAATTTAGAGCAGCAATTAAATATACTATGCCTAATGGGAAAGCAAAAGAAGTAGTATACTTCATAGGTAAAGCATCAGCAGGGCATACTGTAAAGATACAAAAAGAAGAAATTCAAGAATATAGATGGCTTAAATTTAATGAAATACTTCCGTTGATAACATACGAAAATACTAGGGAAGTTTTAATAAAAGCCAAGGATTTTTTGCATTCTTTGCATTCTTAATATACCTATGTATATATCTATAGCATAAGGAAGATATGATAGAGTGAGGTAGAATGGAATATAAATATTGCCAAAATAAGAATTTTGAAGATTTAGCCTGTGGAAGGGTTATCTACTATAAATCAGGTATGACCAATTTTCCTGTGAGACTAGCCCAGGAGATTTATGGACGGTGTTTAAGTTATTTACAAGAAAAAGAAAATATTTGTATTTATGATCCCTGTTGTGGAGGCGGTTATTTGTTGACAGTATTAGGCTTTCTTAATATGGGATCTATTAATAAAATTATAGGTTCTGATATTAGTGATGAAGCAGTAGATTTGGCATGGCATAATTTATCCCTGTTAACAGAAGAAGGACTTGAGAAGAGGATCAGGCAGTTAGATAATTACTATATACAGTTTGGGAAACAATCACATAAAGAAGCAATAGACAGTGCAAAAAGACTTATGAGTATAGTTAAAGAACATGAAAAAAGACCAGCTTTCTCTGTTTTTAAGGGAGATATTCTTGCAAAAGAAACTTTAATAGCTAAGGATTTTAAAGCTGATATAGTAATAACAGATGTTCCTTATGGAAATTTAGTGTCATGGAAGGGCAGTGGGCAGGATCCTATAAATATTCTGCTAGAAAACCTTATCCCTATCCTAAAACCTGGTTCCGTTGTAGCTATTTGTTCAGACAAAAAGCAAAAGGTCAAAGCAGAAAATTATAAACGCTTAGAGAGACAGAGTGTGGGCAAAAGGAAATTTGAGATATTGACTCCATTGATTTAAGGTGAATATATATGATATTTAGAAAAGCAACTGAGACAGACCTAAATCCTATAATGAATATAATTAGTCAGGCACAAAATTATTTTAAAGAACAGGGAATTGACCAATGGCAAAATGGCTACCCCAATAGGCAAACTATAAAACAGGATATAGAAAATGGGAACTCATATGTTTTATTAAAAGATGATATTATTGTTGGTACTGTAGCCATTATACCAGGTGTTGAAAAAACCTATGAATCTATTTACAATGGTGAATGGAAGAGCACTGGTGAGTATGTTACAATACACAGGATAGCCATTGATTCTAGATATAAAAGATTAGGATTTGCAACCATGGTCTTGGACAAGGTGGAAGAAATGTGTAAAAATATGGGTATCAATAGTATTAGAATAGATACTCATGAAGAAAACCTACCTATGCAGAATTTGTTGAAAAAGAACAACTATGAATACTGTGGTATAATCTATCTGGAGGATAAAAGTGAGAGACTAGCATTTGAGAAAATATTATAATTTGGTAATATGTTATACAAAGAAGAAAGGATATTTTATGTATTAATAAAATTATATATAAAACTTTGTGTTTGATGGGGGGATAAAAATCAAAGCATTTATTTTTGATATGGATGGAGTAATAATTGATAGTGAGCCCTTACATTTTGAGTCCGATAGGATGGTAATGAGAGAGTTTGGGGTAGAGTTAACAGATGAAGAGCTAAACCGCTTTGTTGGAGTAGCAAATCCACAGATGTGGGCAGAGCTCAAGGATAAGTATAATATTGACCTATCAATTGATGAACTATTGGAAAGGCAGCATGCAAATAAGTTAAAGCTGCTGGAGGAGATGGAACTAGAAACTATTAGTGGCATTGATGAATTAATTTCAGATTTACAGAAAAAAGGCATAGCTATTGCTTTGGCATCTTCATCTTCAAAGGAATTTATTGAGTTGGTTTTAAAAAAACTTGGAATTACTGAGTGTTTTCAAGCTATTGTTAGTGGAGACGATGTTGAGAAGGGGAAGCCAGAGCCAGATATATTTTTGAAAGCTGCTGAACTCTTGAAGGTATCTCCAGAGAATTGTATAGTGCTGGAAGATTCTGGTCATGGAGTAAATGCAGCTAAAAAGGCTGGTATGAAGTGTATAGGGTTTATTAATTCCAATTCGGGAAATCAAGACCTATCAAAGGCTGATAAAGTTGTTTCTACACTAGTTGGCCTAGAATATGACAGCCTTTATGCAAGCAACTCATAAAAAGATTGTGAGGGATGAAAATGAAGTCATATAGAAAAGAACTGGTTTTTAATGTTCCTTCCCGTAGAGCATTTATTAATATAACTGATTCCTTCCCGTAGAGCATTTATTAATATAACTGACCAAGTTCAGGCATGTTTAGATGAGAGCGGAATTGAAGAAGGATTAGTGCTAGTAAATGCTATGCATATAACAGCCAGCGTATTTATAAACGATGATGAATCGGGTTTACATCAGGATTTTGAAGTTTGGCTTGAAAAACTAGCACCTGAAAAGCCATATAGTCAGTATAAGCATAATGGTTTTGAGGATAATGCTGATGCACATCTTAAGCGTCAAATTATGGGTAGAGAAGTGGTGGTGGCTGTAACCAATGGACGATTGGATTTAGGTCCGTGGGAACAAATATTTTATGGCGAGTTTGACGGCAAGCGTCCAAAGAGGGTACTAGTTAAAATTATAGGAGAATAGAGGTAGTTAAATGATATTATCTGGAAAAGAAATTAAGAGAAGGTTAGGAAAGGAAATAATTATTGAGCCATTTAATGAGAGCCAATTAAATCCCAACAGCTATAATCTTAGACTTCACAATGAACTACTAGTATATGAAGATCATGTTTTGGACATGAAAAAGGAAAACAAAGCAAAAAAGATAATTATTCCCGAAGATGGGTTGATATTAGACCCAGGAAAGCTATATCTGGGTAGGACTATTGAATATACAAAAACAGACAAGCTGGTTCCAATGTTAGAAGGCAGATCTTCTATCGGAAGGCTAGGATTATTTATCCATGTAACAGCTGGATTTGGGGACGTGGGCTTTAGTGGATACTGGACGTTGGAGATGTTTTGTATTCAACCTATTAAGATATATCCGGGGGTTGAGGTTTGCCAAATTTACTATCATGCTATTGAAGGAGATTATGAAAAATACAGTAGCGGCAAATATCAGAACAACACCGGAATACAACCTAGTTTGCTGTTTAGGGATTTTGAAAAGAAATAAATGAATGACTATTGAACGTTGACTTCATTACTAATTTGGAGAAAACTAGGCTTATTACACGTGAAAAGCCTAGTTTTCTCTTTATAGCATTAGATATTATTTGATTAGTATTTTTCTAATATAGGCTGAATTTGTTCGTGCTTCATGGCCTTTAAAATGCTAGGTACCATCAATTCAAACTTAGCAACTAGGGAGTTGGGTTTTTCTATATAATTGTCTTGACCAAAAGGAATAAAGTAGACATTTTTTGTATTTAGCAGGGCTGCTATACTTTTTGCGCTGATGCCAAGACCATCATTGGTGGCTATTCCTAATAGCACAGGTTTGTTATTTCTAAATAATTCTTTTGCCACCATAAGCACCGGTGTATCTGTAGCTCCATCTGCTAATTTTGATAAGCTGTTTCCTGTACAGGGAGCAATAATAAACATATCAATAGGTTTTTCAAATTTGTTAAGAGACTCTGCGTCAGTCATGTTCTGTATAGGTGGCCTACCTGTAATATCTTCCATTTGTTTTAGGAAATCTTTAGCTTTACCATATCTAGAATCTGTAACTGCTACTTGATAAGAAACAACAGGAACTACTTCCGCTCCTTCATCTACTAGTTTTTGTAGTTGTGGGAACACCTGATCAAAAACACAATAGGATCCTGTAAATCCAAAGCCAAGCTTCAATCCTTTTAATTTCATGAAAACCCTCCTTGATTAATATGCAGTTGAGTGAGCCTGGAAAATATATATGAAATAAAAAGTCAAATAATACCTTAATAAATTTTTTATATTTTAGCAGATGATTTTTATGGGTAATAATGGTATTATAAAAGATAAGCCATAAAGAAGTGGTTGCCAGGGCAATCAGGCAATACCTGAAAAAATTATGATTAACAGTAAAATCTTTGCTAATGGGAAAACTAAATTTTGGTCATTTAAATCAAAGTCATTGGAAGAAGGGATATGAGATATGAATCAATTGATTTGGCATACTAAATCAAAAGAAGAGGTAGAAAAAGCTCTGGAAACATCTTTTGAAAAGGGTTTATCAGAAGAAGAAGCAGCTAAGCGCTTAGAAAAATATGGTTCAAATGAGCTGGAACATAAAAAGCGCAGAACCATATGGAATATGATAATTGATCAATTTAAGGATTTTATGATCATTATTTTAATTGTTGCAGCTATTGTTTCTGGCCTGTTGGGTGAGATAACAGACGCCATCATTATACTGGCCATTGTAATTCTAAATGCATTTATGGGAGTAATACAGGAAAACAAGGCAGAAGAATCCCTGGCAGCATTAAAAAAGATGGCAGCCCCTCACGCAAAGGTAAGAAGAAATGGAAGGCCAGACGTAATTGATGCTGCTAAACTAGTTCCAGGAGATGTAGTAGTTCTGGAAACAGGAGATTTTGTACCAGCAGACCTTAGATTAATAGAAACTTCAAATTTAAAAATAGAAGAGGCAGCGTTGACAGGAGAATCGGTTCCTGTTGAAAAGGATAGTGCAACTTTACAGGATGGGGATATTCCCCTAGGGGATAGAATCAATATGGCTTATTCTAGCAGCATAGTTACATATGGCAGAGGAGTAGGAATAGTAGTAGAGACGGGAATGTCTACCCAAATGGGGAGAATTGCCCAGATGATACAAGCTGAAGAAGGTATGGAGACTCCTTTACAAAAACGTTTAGAGTCCCTGGGCAAGATTTTAGGTCTAGCTGCATTAGGAATTTGTGCCTTGATATTCATAGTAGGAGTTTCGTATGGCAAGGATATATTCCAAATGTTCCTTACTTCAGTAAGTTTAGCAGTAGCCGCTATACCTGAAGGTTTACCTGCTATTGTTACAATAGTTCTAGCATTGGGAGTACAGCGTATGGCCAAACGCAATGCTATTATAAGAAAATTGCCTGCTGTAGAAACCCTGGGTAGTGCTACAGTAATTTGCTCTGATAAGACGGGTACTTTAACCCAAAATAAAATGACTGTTACGCAGCTATATTATAACCAGGAGTTTAAAGATGCAGCTGGTGGAAGTGTTAATGGCAATGATCATCTAAAGCTACTCTTGGCAACGGGTATTTTATGCAACGATACCCAAATAAAAGAAGATCAAGAAGGACCCAAAACCATAGGTGACCCAACTGAAACAGCCTTGGTGGATTTAGGGTTTAAATATGGTATGGACAAGAGGTCTATGGACAAAAACCTTGAAAGGGTATATGAGATACCCTTTGATTCCGAACGCAAATTGATGAGTACAGTTCATAGGGTAGATGGGGGTTTACGTGTATTTACAAAAGGAGCTACCGATGAATTATTGAATAGATGTAATCGAATTTTGTTAAACGGAAGTGTACAAGAGCTGACCCAAGACCATATAGTTCAAATACAAAAAGCAAATGAAACCATGGCCTCCCAAGCACTTAGGGTTTTGTCCATGGCTTATAAAGATATAGAGGCTATTCCCGAAAAAGAAGATGAAGCACAGTTAGAGGATCAGCTAATCTTCGTAGGGCTTATGGGTATGATTGATCCTCCTAGGGAAGAGGTCAAGGAAGCCGTCAAATTATGTAAGAGAGCTGGTATAAAACCGGTTATGATTACAGGAGATCATAAGATAACAGCAGTAGCTATTGCAAAGGAACTGGGCATTCTTGAAGAAGGCGATGAAGCAGTGACCGGCGTTGAAATTGAGGCAATGAGCGATGAANAACTTAAAGAGCGAGTTAAGCGCATATCCGTTTATGCTAGAGTTGCCCCTGAACACAAAGTAAGAATAGTCAAAGCCTGGCAGGAATGGGGTCAAATTGTAGCCATGACTGGAGATGGTGTAAATGATGCGCCTGCTCTTAAACGTGCGGATATTGGTGCGGCCATGGGTATAGTCGGAACTGATGTTGCTAAAGAAGCGGCAGATATGGTGTTAACTGATGATAACTTCAGTACTGTAGTAGCAGCTGTAGAAGAAGGGAGAATTATATTTTCAAATATCTTAAAATCTATTCAGTTTCTATTATCCTGTAATGTTGGTGAAATACTGCTGCTATTTATAGCAACTATGCTAAATTGGGAAGAACCCCTATTGCCCATACATATCCTATGGGTAAATTTAGTTACTGATAGTCTTCCCGCTCTAGCTTTAGGTGTAGATCCTGCTGAAAAAGATATAATGGATCAAAAACCTAGGGATCCTAATACTGGTATATTTAATAGAAGTTTAATAACAAGAATATTATATCAGGGAGCCATGGTTGGATTACTATCTCTAACAGCCTTTGTTATAGGTCAAAGGATAGACGTAACCACTGGACGAACTATGGCATTTGCGGTATTAGCTTTAAGTCAGCTAAGCCATGTATTTAATGTACGTTCAAATACAAAATCTGCATTTAAAGTTGGACTTCTTACAAATACAAAGCTGTTGGGTGCAGTAGTACTTTCAGCCCTACTTCAAATTGCTGTTATTACTATTCCTGGCTTATCCAATATTTTTAAAGTAAAGGTACTAGGCCTTCAGCAGTGGTTAATAGTAGCAGCCTTATCCCTTGCTCCCTTGTTAATAGTAGAAATTGAAAAACTTATAACGTCTAATTTTTCAAAATCTAAATAATCATTTACATGTAAGAAATTGATATAAAGGAGCTGTTGCAAAACTAGTTAATCTATTCTAGCAGCAGCTCTTTTTTGTATCTTTTATATTGGTATACAAACATTGCGAGGGATAGATAAATATATTAAAATGTAGATATGTGAAAAACTTTATAAAATATGTATATATAAGGAAAGGATTAAGATATACATGAAGAAAAAAGGATTATATATACTGGACAAAAACTCTTATGAGCTCATATATGGAGCTGAAGAAAGAAAAGATATTGAAAATCTAGTAGAAATAATAGCCCCTGTACAGGAAAGTAATGTTTTAGAAGAGTATCCTGAGATACTCAAAGATGTAGAGATAATTTTTTCAGGCTGGGGCGGCCCTAAAATAGATGAGAAATTTTTGGCTGCTGCTCCAAATCTAAAAATGGTTTTTTATGGGGCAGGTTCCATAAAAGGAATTGTTACAGAGGCTTTCTGGGATAGGGGTGTGCGCATAACTAGTGCCTATGCTGCAAATGGGATCCCTGTTGCTGAGTATACTCTTTCTCAAATCTTGTTTTCTTTAAAGAGAGGTTGGCACTTTGCTTTATCTATTAAAAATCAAGGACAATATCCTTCAAAGATAGAGGGAATTATTGGTGGATATGGAAGCACTGTAGGAATTATATCCCTGGGTATGATAGGCCGTTATGTATGCAATTTACTCAAACCCTTTGATTTAGAGGTTATTGCCTATGATCCCTATGCCAGCCAAGATCTAGCGCGAGAATTGGGTGTTGAATTGTGTTCTTTGGATGAAATTTTTCAACGTTCTGATGTTGTATCATTACATACCCCATGGCTGCCAGAAACTGAAGGGATGATTACTGGACGACATTTCAGTTTAATGAAAAAATACGCTACTTTTATAAATACCGCCCGTGGTGCTGTGGTAAGGGAAGATGAAATGATTGAAGTGCTAAAGGAACGTCAGGATCTGCAAGCAGTTTTAGATGTCACTTGGCCAGAACCTCCAGAGCCTGGTTCTCCCTTATATACTTTACCTAACGTAATTCTAACTCCCCATATTGCAGGTTCTTTGGGTAAGGAATGTAATAGAATGGGTAGATATATGGTTGAGGAGCTAATAAGATATCTTAAAGGAGATAAACTCCAGTGGGAGATTACAAGGGACAAGGCTGCAAAATTGGCATAAAAATAATTATGGAAAGGGTCATAGCTATGTTACGTGGAGGATTGGTATCTATAACCTTTAGGCATCTTACGCCAAGGGAAATAGTTAATCTGGTAAAGAAAAGTGGCTTGGAGGGCATTGAATGGGGTGGAGATGTCCATGTACCTCATGGCAACCTCTCAGTAGCCCGGCAGGTAGCCACTATGACAAAGGAAGAAGGATTGGCCATTGCAGCCTATGGTTCTTACTATCGGGTTGGATGCCAGGAGCAGGATAATGTACCAAATTTTGAAGCAGTTCTAGAAACAGCATTGGAGCTGCAGGCACCTTTAATTCGAGTATGGGCAGGAAACAAGGGTTCTGATGAAGCTGATGAAAGCTTTTGGGACAAAGTAATTGAGGACTCCATAAGAATAGGAGATATGGCGCAAAAGGAAAATATTCTAATAGCCTATGAGTATCATGGAGATACTTTAACTGACACATTGGAATCAGCTCTGAAACTAATGAAGCTAGTAAATCATAAGAATATACGTAGTTACTGGCAGCCCTTATCCCATCATGGCTTAGAAGACCGCTTAATCGGTTTAAAACAAATTTTACCCTGGTTAGAAAATATACACGTATATCATTGGGCTTCTTATACAGATCGCTTTTCCCTTGATGAAGGAAGTGAAGAGTGGTTTAAATACATGGATATTATAAAAGGTTTACCAGGTGAGCGGTATGCTCTAATAGAATTTGTGAAGGACGATCGAGAAGAAGCCTTTTTGCAGGATGCAGAAACTTTAAAAAAATGGCTATACGGTAAATAATAAAAAGTATTTAAAGAGGTTAGAGGGAAACATGGTTTAATTTTAAAATCCCAGCTATTGCTGGGATAGGTTTAGCTTTTTATAAGAACCTGGGGTTATTCCCTCTAACTTCTTGAAAATACGAATAAAGGCATTGCTATCATGAAATCCTACCAAAGTAGCAATATTATATATTTTTAGATTTGTTGTCTCAAGAAGTTCCTTTCCATGCTTTATTCTAGTTTTATAAAGATAATCAATTATGCTTTCTCCAGTTTCCTCTTTGTATTTCATAGATAAATATGAAGGTGCATAGTTAAAGTAATCAGCTAGTGTATTTACATTTAAGTCAGCATCAATATAGTTATTATCTATATAGTTTTGAATTTGCTGGCTGATACTTGGAGTTTTTTGCCTGCTATTAATAAAATCACATACTTCAAGGTACATATCAAGTCAGTAGTGTTGCAGAAAAAAATTTACTGAAAGTCAATGGATAATAAGTGCCTATGCTTCAAATAATTACCTGTTGATATATAATAAAACTCCT
>JGI24714J26587_10003388_pt1 | contig 9994 bp, 6 predicted proteins | sample BioPla4DNA2_FD_26587 | JGI IMG/M metagenome (IMG submission 26587)
AGCAATACCAGCTTTAAAAGAAATATCAATAATAGTAGGATTTTTACGTCTGTTAGATATAGCTTCTTTTACAAGTTTAAGTTCTTTTTCATCTAAGTGCTTTAAATCTCTTATTAAGTTGTCTCCCTCTTCAGCAAGATAAGAATACTGCTTTTCATTTCCAAAAACTCTAGCTATCTGGTCTGCTAATTTAGAGTATTCATCATCACTTAGAAGTTGTTTTGTGATTTTATACTTTGATAAACCTCTTTCTTCATAAGCAATACGTTCTAATCTAGCTTTTTCAATAACTCTTGCTGCTTCGCTAGTATTTGTAGAATTAAGATTAATTCTAGGTTTACGCTTTGTAAGTTCAGAAAGTCTCTTTATTTCGTCTATGGTTTTTACTTTCTTACCAGTTTCTTTAGAAATTACAAAGCCTTCTTTGTTAAGTTTAAGTCTTTTATAATACTGTTTTAAAAGTTGATTGTAATATTCTTTAGCTGATTTTTCGTCTAAGCCTTCAATTATCTTACGTTGTGCTTCAGTGTATTCTTGTCCAAGTTTTTTATGCAAAATTTCTATGTTATTCTTAGTGCTTTTTGTTATTAGATTATCTCTATTATAATTGTCAGAAAGTTTTTTAATAATATCTTCTATTGAACTGTTTGATTTTGAACTAGAAGCTCTGGTTTTCATTATTTCTACCAATTTGTTTTTACGTGTTCTTAAATCACTAAGCTCTTTAGATATGGCAAGTCTTTGCTCTTTTGACACATCATCTGATTTGTCTTTTATAGCTTTTAAAGCGTTTTCTTTATCTTTTATGTCTTGATTTACTTTTTTAAATTCATCATCAATATCTAGTTTGTGAACTTTTTCTCCAACTTCTTTGGCTATAGTTGTATCTTCTACACCACTTAGATATTTAGAAAATCCGGGAATAACTTCATCTAAACGCTTTATATACACATCAGAAGCGGCTTTAAGCTCTGTAGCTTTCTGTACAGCTTCTTTAGCGGACAAACCAGTATACTTAGAAACAATTTCTGACACTTCATCAATAGTTTTATCATAATAAAACACAGGGTCTGATAACAGTTCTTTAGGCATTTTGTTTAAAATATCATCACTAAACACACCATACTCTTCAAGCATTTGTGAGAATTGAGAAGATTTTAACTTGTCAAATTCATCAAGCATTTTTATGTTTTGTTCAAGCATATCTCTTTGTTCTACAAGTTCATAAAGTTCCATTTTTGAACGAACATCATCTGGGTTAAGTTTTCTTATTTTATCAATTTTTTCGTTAAATTCTTTAACAATTTCATCAGCTTGTTTCTTAAACTTATTCATCTGACCTTTGTTATAATAAGCGGCTTGTGACAAGTATTCTGGATTTAGCATTTCTTTTTTGCCAATGACTTCATAAGTTGAATATTCTTCTATTGGAGTTTCTATAGCTTTAGTTATAGCATTTGCTTCGTTATCATCTATCTTCTTTGACCATTCAAGTACATCTTGATATGCTTTTTCTTTTTTCATTATACGTTCGTTTGGTCTTATCTTTTTAAGTCTTTCAGCGGCAAGTGTTTCTAAGTACAACTCTGGATTTTCTTCTGCAAGTTTTCTAAGATTACTAGAACTACCACCAGCAAATTTATCAAGTATTGATTCACCAACTTTAGATTTACCAATTAGTTTTTTTAGTGGGGTACCAGCACCGTAAAGAGTTCCAGCAGGATTTAACACTGTTAATGCTGCTAATGTTGGTAATTTTGTTTTGTTAGAGTCACCAAGCTTTCTAAGTGTATCAGCACTAATAAGTTCTTTATCTTTATAGTAAATACCTTTGTAATCTGGCATAGCACCAGTTCTGCTGTACATTTTCTTTAAAAGATAATCAGCACCGGGTTGCAGTGCTTTGTCATAAGCTTCTAACATTTCAGAATATATTTTACGTGCATTATCAACACTGTCAGCTTTTAAAATAGCATTTGCAACATCATCTATGTATTTATTACCTTTGCTAGTTGACTTTAAACTGTTTGCAATACTTTTTATTTCATCAAGGCTTTCTACCTTTTTAACTTTGTTTATTGTATTGTACAAATCTTCTAAGCCATTTGCTTTACGTACAGCGTTTAATGCTTTAGCTGTATCAGCGGCTTTATCTATACCTTTAATAGCGTCTGTACCGCCCATAACGGCTTTAGAAGCCTTTCCTAGACCAGATACACTATTCATTGGGTCTAAGAATATAGAAGCAACTATATCAAGTGCTGTTTGGCTTACAAGTTGTGCTTTTTCATCACTACCAGTTATAGCTCTAGTAGCCCAATAAACAGGTTGTGCTTTTGTTATAAAATTACCAGTAAATCTTACTGGAGCTGATTTTGCGTTCTGCGCAGTTTGAAGCACATCAACAAGACTCCTTTCTTGTTCTGCCATCTTGTCAGAATAAGGAGCAAACAAAGCACCAGCGGCGCCTTTTAACATACCAGAAGTCATATTTAAAGGTGCTTTTAATAAATTTAAAGCAGCAGAACCAACATCTTCAGAACTTAGTATATCATCTATAGATTTTACGTTCTGTTCAACACCGCCCATTATACCAGACCAAATAGCATTAAGCGGAGAGGTAAGGATTTGAAGTGCCTTACCGCCCACTTTAACTGGTGTGCTATTTATGAACTTTTGAAAGAAGCTAGGTTCTTGAACTTTTACATTGTTTTGTGCAAGTTGTTTTGTATAATAGTCTATTTGATTTGCTGGATTTTGTAAGCCTTCTTTTGATATATCCATTGATTGACGTATATAAGCATTTCCACTAGACATATCCTCAAGAGTAGGCACATTTTGCCCTGTCTCTGCCATTCTCATTAACTTATCATAAGAAGATATATTTTCGTTATACATATCATAATTTTGAAAATCTTTATTTAACAAACGGTATAATGAATTGTTTTTAGCCATAGCNCACCCTCCATTCTAAATTATGCTGTTGGCGCTTTGCCAGCATTTTTTAATCTTTTATATACTTCTTGCCAGTACGGTAATTGTTGTTCAGTTTTAGTAGAATTTGTATTCTGTTTTTTAAGTTCATCTTGCCATTTATTGTACGCTTTAGTAGCAAGTATCAATAATTGATTGCCTATATTTTTATATGTTGGGTCGTTAACCGAACTATACACAAGACCTAGTTTACGTAATTGATTATACTTTTCTTGATAACTAAGAGTATCATCATTATAAATTTTTGAAGCTTCAAAAATAGCATTGTTATAAAATTCTTTAGCTTCTTTACTCTTAGCGTCATTATATTCTGATTTCTGTAAATTAAATCTATCTCTTTCAAGTTGCATATTCTGTTCGTATCTTTGTTGTTCAAGCGCTTGTGCTGCTCTTTGAAGTTCTAATTGTCTGTTTCTATAAGCTTGTTCAGCAGCGGCATTTTGCATTTGAATTTCTAATTGTCTATTCTGTATGCTTTTAGCAAANTCTCTATCTTCTAATTCTCTAGCTAGAGCAAGTATAGCACTTTCTCTATCACCAGCCATAGTTGATAAAACATTATTAGTGTTTTGCTGTAATAAAGCTTTTTGAGCTTCTATATTATTTAACACACCAGCACGTTCTAAGTTTATATCNCCAACAAGTCTATTGTTTATCTGGTCTGCTTCTGCAAGACTAGAAATTACACCAGTACCTCTAGTAAGTCCTCTACCAATAGCCGCATTAGATATATTATTCTTTAANTTTTTATTGNTTAAATTTTGATTATATACTGCTTTATCGTAATTTTGATTAANACCAGNAATTTGATTTTGTAAAGCTTGNTGATTTGAAGCAAGTTCGTTCAATATAGCAGTACGCTTTGCATTGTACGCTGGGTCGTATTGAGCTTGCGCTAATTGTTTATAATTTTTTGCCATTTTATCACCTCTTTGTTAATATCAAAACATTGATATACTTCATAAGACACACCAGTAAGGGAATTCTGTTTTTGACATTATTAATCATCTATGTTTATAAACTCTTGTACTTAACTCTATTATACCATATAATGTTATTCTGGCTACAGTAGATGAAGTAACTTTTATAACATTCCATTGACCTACTTTGATGTGTTCTGATATATCTATATCGTTTTGAGTAGCATTAGAACCACTCATAACGTTACCTATGTTAGTACCATTGATTTGTAATCTAACGTTGTTAGGGGAAGTAGACGACACTTTTATACCTTCGTTAAGAGGGTGTGTATGTGCAGATACTGTAGCAGATAAAGCAACATTATGTGTATGTCTTGTATCTATATATATATTATGATAATGATTCATATTATGCTCGTGTTGAAGTAAATATAAATCAATAGCAGAAAATTGACCATAGCGAAGGTCATTATATGAAAACGCTGTTATAATAGCTTCTTGAACTATATTATTATGGCGTCTCCAAACAAATACTGGCGCATCACCGGGCGGTTTAGTAAAATTCCAATCGTTATCATAGTCAGAGAAATAGGATGGGTCTGTTGTGTTTGGTAAAACAGGCGGTGGTATAAAATATCCATCTGATGTATTTCCCCACACTTCAACTTTAGCTGTTGTTTGTGAACTTGCACCAGATGTTACAGTAGAAACATTACCTCCAGAAGCTATATCTACAGTTCCAGACACACCAATGGTTTGACTTCCTGCTTCCGCTACACTGCTATCCATTCTGTAGTTTGTAACAATCGCATTAAGTTTAGCACTTTTAATCTTCTTTACATCAGCTGGTACATAGAATCTAACTTCAAGAGGATAATTAGCGTCTAAGTTCCCTTCACCAGTTATTTGGAGAGGATATGTGTAAAGCTGTTCTTGTACACCTTCTGACAAATCGATAAAATCTAAACCACCAGTAATTTTACTTACTATTGCTCTTATAGTAGAATTGAGTTTGTTTAAACTTTGTGGACTTGTATCTCTTATATCTTCTATTTTTAAAGCCATAATATACCTCCTAATCTTCATCTAACTCTAATGTTAGAGTAGGACTTTTAATGTGTATTTCTGAACCATTAACATTTTCTATTTTGATTTGCAATCTTCTGCCAGAATTATTAATACGTCTTTTATATTCTTTTTCTTCGCTAGTTAACGTAAATACACGTTCAACGCTTTTCTTATCAGTAGTAATAGTAAATTTAACATCTCCATTTCCCCACCCACTAAAATAAAGATATTCAGTGTATTTTCTTATATTTTTAGCTCTACCATCATATATGCAACTTTCCCAATATGAATTTATAGGAGTGCCATCATAAGTATACACATCAGAAAACTTATAAACATAGCCAGTGTCATTAACAAACAAAAGCTCATTCTCGAACTCTATAAAACCATTTATGTTTATATTTTTTCTTATTTTATATATATTAGTAGTTGGGTTGTATATAATAAGTAAATTGTTTGTAGTAGAATTTCCATTAGGTACAGCTAAATAATACTCTCCATTATAAAATATGCCACATGAATTCGATAAAGCAGATTTGTTAAGTCCTCTTATAACATCTTTAATCTTTTCTGACACACAATCTACATTAACACCGTTATAAGCGTATATACCATCAGTATCTAAGAAGAAACACCTATTAGCTCCAAACACTATTGACTTATCAGAGATAGTACCATTTGACGTAAACAAAGTTCTTTGTTCATAATTACCCGGATAAGTACCATACAACTGTATTATTTGCTTGTTTTTAAATATAGTTAATTCACCAAACAAAGTTCTAAGTCCAATTATAACTCCACCATCCCAAGTTGGAAACTCTTCGTAACCACCATGCATATTTGCTTCGCCTTCTTCTATTGGGTATGTCCAATCTTCAACATCAGCTCCGTTAACTCCAGCAGTAGAATAATAAACTCTGTTAGGATTTTCAGCGTCACCAGCAATAAAAACTCTATCTTTATACATTTCAATAAACTTTCCTTTTGGAGCATAAGTTCTTATTGTACTTTCTGATTGGTGTATATCTCCGTTAGCGTCTACATAATGTTTTAATTCGCCTGTTTCTTCATCATAAACAGGTCTTCTGTTTAACAAAGTTCTAACAGTAGTACCATCATAAGCTTTAAGATTGTCTACTCCATTAGCGAATATAAAAGCCTTTTCTCCTTTTACTTCAAAGTTTATAAAGTCAAAATTAGACGTATTATAATTAGATAATATAGATGTCATACCAGAAGAAGTAAGTTTATATATATTGTTATTGGAAGCCAACATAATAACACCGCTGTTACCAACGTAATTTCCACCAATAGCGTTTATAGAACCATTAACTTTATGTTGTGAATATTTTGTATATCCCTTACAAGTACTTAATAAGCCATCTTCTGTATCTACGTTATAAGAGTTAGGAGACTCGTTTAATCTTATAAAAGAAGCATTTCTTGATTGATTAACGCCACCAGCAAAGTTGTGTATATAAAAACTATTCATCTTCACTCACACCCCTATACACATCAGAGACACCCTCTTCTGTATCAATGTCTGAAATATAAGAGAATTCACTTTTTACGTTTTCATATTTAGTATAAAGCCACTGTGCTTGTTCTGTTTTCTTTCTATAATCAAAATATTGTGCTGCTGCATATAAAACAATTGCTTTTTCTAATCTCTTATGCAAATCAAGTTCTACGTTATCATCAACAATCATATCTCTTTCAGCTTCATATTTTATAGTAAAAGTCCCTTCTTGGTCTGTTAGTATTACATTACCAATACGTTTAGAGTTTTTAGAAAGTTTTGGTTCTATAGAAACAATTCTTAATAAGTTATCTGGTAATTGAATTAAACCATTTACAGAAGGAGCATAAGTAGTTTCTATACGTTTATCTATGTTAGACAAATCAGAATAAGCGTATTCTATAGCGTCATTTATAATAGCGTCTATTTGTTCATCTTGGTCTGGTTCGTTTATAAAGTTTTTAATAGACTGCCTTAATTGCGCTCTGTTCATCATATCACCTCTTTTATTTTTAGGCGGCAGTTACGCCGCCTTTGTTTGTTCGGAATATATTCAAATTGCGAACTAATAACTATATGTTAATATATAATGCAAAAACTTCTGTGTACCTAAACCACTTACAGTCATTGTTCGTGTTGTTGTGTTATACGTGGCTGATAGTTCTGATTCACCAATGTTTGTTAAGGTTATTTTGCCAGTAAGAGTTATATTAACATAAGCTATTTTACTTGCTTCATCACTTATTATACCGAAGTAGCTACGGTTGCTTTCAGGTAAAATAATGTTTGCAGTAGTTGAAGAATGATAAACAGAACCTCCTAAAGTTCTGGATAATTTTCCTTCCAATGCTTTTATATTATCAATATAACTTTGTTTAGTAGTAGCATAAACAATATTATTTGGTTCCGTACTAACAAAATTTGCATAATCATGTTTTATACTAATATCTGTAGGAGTAACACCAAGCACATTAATATATACACAAGCGTCTTTAACATTTGATTTAACATAAATATCAATATCTTCGGAATTAACAACGTAACCAACGTTATCTAACAAGTTGTTTTCAGATATTCCTAGTTGTGGGAACTTAGTCAACCTTATACCAGTATCTGTTAATGATACACCATATTTTTCAATTATTGGTATACTCCATGCACTAATATAATAAACCTCAAATATCATATTAAAAGAATTTATATAAACAGTTGACAGTCTTGGGATTGTCATTACCTTAGCATAATATCCTATGTCTGGTGCTGGTGCTGTATATTGCTCATATTTCATTAGTTTACACCTCCATTATTAGTGTATGAATTAACAAATTTGTAGAAACTATCATAGTGCATTTGTTCTGGATACCACATCCAAACTTCATCAATTAACCCACTATTCATATTTTTATTTTCAAATAAACCGTAATAGAACAATTCAGCTACTTTGCCTTGTCCATCTGTACCCCAACTTGGATAATTATATAAAGCTGGATTTCTAAAAGCTTCCCAATAGTGTTGTATCCCACATTCGCTTAATATAAATGGCTTGTTTGGGTATAGTGATTTGCAAAGATTTATAACTTTGTCCATTTGTTCCCAAGCATAAATACTATCTTGGTATGTTGTTTTATTTCCTTTATAGCCTATTATAGTGTAGGTATTTCTGAAGAAACAATCATATTTAGTCACTCTGCTAGGATATTTATAAACTGTATCTAATATTTCTAAATCATTTGCAAATGTAACCCCAACTTTAAAGCCTAAGTTTCTAATATATGTCGATAGTTCATTTATTAAATTTTCATTTTTTATATCAGAACCATTATATATATTTGGTACTTCATTTAAGTATGTGAAATATGGTATATCTAAATTTTTAAACTTTTGAGCAACTTGGAAAACTATTGTTTTATATTGCTCAAAACTATCACTATAGCTATCAAATACTTCTTGAAGACAATGCATTTTAATAGCTGAAACACTCATACCAACTTTTTTTATTTCACTTATTGCATATAAAAGTAAATCTAAGTTCTCTTTGACATATAAAGAAGTTCCGTTATTTTCAACATGAACACATAAAGTAAAACCATCTACACCCATTCGTTTGAATAAAGGTATATCTGTATCTATAGTTTCTTTTGTTGTATTGTACCACCAAGGAGAAACATTAAGTTTAAATTTTAATTTCCTTATATTATTCGNANTTTCANCCAATTGCGAATCAAACTTATACAATCTATCGTCTAATTTATCCAATCTATCGCCTAAAAGTTTCTCTCCTTTTCTGGCGGCTATTACCTCTCCATTTACATTATTCTCTAACGCACCTTTGTAAGCGTCTTTGAGAATTGTAACATCATCTATCAGTTCAGTAAGTATCGGAAATTCGTTTGTTTCATCTATTGGTGTGTCAGATGTCATATCCTCTATAACATCATAGGTAAATCTTGCAACAGTAAGTCTTTTGCCATCAGTACCATGTAGAGCAACACTACCTTCATATTTTTTGCCAGCAACGTATAATGCGGCAGGCGGTAATATAAGTAAAACATTGTTGTTATTTATTTCAAATACTGGGTTGCCATCATAACTCATACCGAAAGTATAAGTCTTGCCATCTGGTCTGCGTATATTTAACACAGCATATTGTATATCTGTCATTGGTACGTTTATATCATCATAACATTCAAATAATATTTTAGCAGTTTTACTATCATGCTGTGTAAACTCCATCTTTTTTTCAAAGTATACGTCTTTATATATAGAATATATCAACGCTTTGTATTTTTGTTCCATGAAATCACCCCCAAAACTCTTAAAATTTTTTATTGTATTGTCTGCTTATCTTTCTACTGTGCACCATAAAAACTGATTCCATCTAACGATAACCACGCATTTCCTGCTCCTTCCATCATAATAGTTACGTAGCCATCTTGTCTAATCATAATGCAACAAGGCGCAAAACCAGTAGCATCATCAATATTAGCAGAAGGTACTAGAAATATTAACTGTTCACTTGGTCGATAACCAACATCTAATTGCATAATTGGACTAATCGGTTCTGTAGAACCTCCTTTGATAACCCCTTTAAGATGTACAACACCGGAAGCATCTTTGGTATACCCTGCCGTTGCAGAAGCGCCTCCATAATTGACCCAACCGTTTAATAAAGTAGGAGTTTTCCACCCCTTTTGTGCTAGTTGCGTCTCAATTTCAGATTTAAATTGCTCTAAAGTTGTTATTTTGGTATCAATAGTTGATTTATAAGAGTTAAATGTACTTGTGTCAACTTTCAACGCAATACTATTAGTTAATTGATTAATAGAACTTTCTGCTGTACTTACCCTAGAATTTATACTGCTTACAGTATCGCTAAGGCTAGAAACATCAGTTTTAGTGTCATTTTTTTCATTCCTTTTGATGTTTGTTACCCCTGACCAAATTCCAAATACAACAGATATAATTGAAATTACAAGTGCAACTTCAATGGTCA
>JGI24714J26587_10003409_pt1 | contig 9958 bp, 10 predicted proteins | sample BioPla4DNA2_FD_26587 | JGI IMG/M metagenome (IMG submission 26587)
TTGCAAATATGAAAACAAAGGCAAAGGACTTCACAATATTCTGGGATGCGGCCTATATTGTTCACCATCTTTATGAAGAAGGGGACAGACTCCTGAATATAATCAGTGAATGCAAGAAAGCAGGTAATCCCGACAGGGTTTTCATTTTTGCGTCTACGGCAAAAATTTCTTTTCCCGGTGCCGGTGTTGCAGCAATGGCATGCTGGAAAAGAACCTGGGCGGTCTGAATATAGCTGAATGGACCAGGCCCAGGGGCGGATATTTCATAAGCCTGAATGTCCCTGAAGGATGTGCCGGGGAAGTTATTGCGAAAGCGCAGGAGGCAGGTGTTAAATTTACCTCAGCAGGAGCCACTTACCCTTACGGAAGGGATCCCCGGGACAGGAACATACGCATTGCTCCCACTCGATTCCTGTCTTTTCTGCGCTTTTTTCAGCGAAAGTATACCGACAAAATATTGTTAACATATGGATTTTTGGAAAGAATAATTATATAATAATTGTTGCAAATAATTTATTTGAGATTATGTAAGGATAACCTGATGTCTTTACATCTCTTCCTGACTACTTTTTTCGGAGGATGGTACTTTGCAGAAAGACATTTATCAGAGTCCCTTGGGTACAAGATATGCAAGCAGCGAAATGCAGGCTCTTTTTTCCCCCGACATGAAGTTCAGAACATGGCGCTTCCTTTGGGTTATCCTTGCAGAAGCTGAAAAAGAATTGGGGCTTCCGATAAGCCAGGAACAGATTGACGAATTAAAACAGTTTCAGAATGATATAAATTATGAATATGCACATATGGTTGAAAAAGAGGTAAGGCATGATGTTATGGCCCATGTTCACGCCTACGGCGCCCAGTGCCCGAAAGCAAAGGGGATTATACACCTTGGCGCCACTTCATGCTTCGTTACCGATAACGCTGATATTATAATTTTCTCCAAGGCTTTGAACCTTGTTAAGACAAAGGTTTTAAATATTATTAAAAAACTCTCTTCCTTTGCGTATAAGTATAAGGATCTGCCAACACTCGGCTATACTCATTTACAGCCAGCACAGCTTGTTACCGTGGGGAAAAGGGCATGCCTCTGGATACAGGATCTGCTGTTTGATCTTGAGGAACTGAACTTTGTTTCAGAGCATCTATACATTCTCGGCAATAAAGGAACAACGGGAACCCAGGCAAGTTTCCTGAAACTGTTCGACGGCGATCATGAAAAAGTGAAACAGCTTGAAAAACTGGTTGCTGAAAAAGCCGGGTTCAGAAGGGTTATTCCCGTTTCGGGCCAGACATATACAAGAAAACAGGATTCAAGAATTCTGAACTTACTGAGCAGTATTGCCCAGAGCGCATACAAATTCAGCAATGATTTAAGGCTTCTGCAGCATATGAAAGAGATTGAAGAACCCTTTGAAAAGAATCAGGTAGGTTCTTCTGCNATGGCTTACAAGAGAAATCCCGTGAGATGTGAAAGAATTTCATCCCTTGCACGGTATGTAATTGTAAATGCATTAAACGCCCCGGTTACCGCTTCCACCCAGTGGCTCGAGAGATCCCTTGATGATTCGGCCAACAGGAGGATAAGCATACCCGAGGCTTTTCTTGCGGTTGATGCAATTTTGAACATTTATATAAATGTGGCAGACGGCCTGGTGGTTTACCCGAAAATGATAGAAAAAAGAGTTGCGGATGAGCTTCCGTTCATGGCCACCGAGAATATCCTCATGGAAGCGGTAAAAAGAGGAGGAGACAGGCAGGTACTTCACGAGAGAATCCGCTTGCATTCAATGGCTGCTGCCGACAGGGTAAAGAATAAAGGTTTGAGTAACGATCTTATAGAAAGGATTTCTCTGGACAGCGCTTTCGGCATGGATAAAGGTGAACTGAATGAAATTCTTAACCCGGGGCTTTATACGGGAAGAAGCGCCGAACAGGTTGAGGAATTCCTGAGAGATTATGTGGAACCGGTATTGGCTGCGAATCCTGTTAATGATATTCAGGTTGATTTGAATGTTTAGTTTTTGCAGATGTTTATTATTATGGGACTAAAGTACTATTTTATCGCGCTGTTTTTTTGCTTATAATACTTGATTTTTTTATTCAAAACGGTTAAGATGTAAGAACATAATNACATTATTACAGCCACATAATTCCTTTAAATGATTTATTAGAAGGCTGGCAGCAAATTCTGTTCGGTATTAATAGTCATGGCTGTGTTGGAGTTGCAGGGAAATTTCTTTATATGCCTGGCAACAGGCTTATATCTTAGATAAAAATAAAGGAACTGGGGGTATAAGGTGTGGCAAACATAAACAGATACAGTAATGTGCCATTGTATTGTCAGCTTAAAAACATTATCCTGGAAAAGATAGAAAAAGGTGAGTACAAGGAAGATACAAAAATCCCCTCCGAGCAGGATCTGTGCGAGCAATACAACATCAGCCGGCCTACAGTAAGGCAAGCCATTAATGAACTGACAAACAACGGGCATTTGTATAAGTTGAAGGGTAAAGGGACATTCGTATCAAAACGGAAATCCAGCATTAATATAAAAAACTATACCGGCTTTACGGATTCAATCCTTGACAGTCTTGAACCTGATAAAAAGGAAATTCTTTCAATAACCTCGGTAACTGCAAGGGATGTTGCCAAATTGACGGAAATATTCAGTCTTAAGAGCGACAATGCTCAGTTTACATGCATAACTTATCTGAATGTAAGCAACGGTGAAGTGTTTTCTGTAAACACCTCATATATTCNTGAAAGCCTTTTTCCGGACATAGGGGAGGATATCAGGAATAAAAAGCCTTCCTATGAAATTCTGAGGGGAAAATATCCCCTGGTTCCGTACACATCAAAAAGCACCCTTGAGGTTGACTTTTCAAACGCCGTAGATGCTCCTCAGCTGCAGGTCCAGCCCGGTCAGGCCCTGATAAAGGTATATAATGTCCTCTACTCAAAAAGCGGACAGGCGGTTGAGTACATAGAATCAAAATACAGGGCGGATAAGTGCAGGCTTATGTTTGAAAATCATAAATAGTGGAAGATATAGAAACAGGTATGGATATACCTGTTTTATTATGCGCATGGTTTCATGACGGAATTCCGGAACTGGCGGTATAAACAGAGGGTTGTATTTGTATTGCAGTATATGTTAAAATAATAACAAACAATTGAATAGACATCTGAGCTGTAATTGGTTCAATTACAGCAAGGATTTCTATATTACAAACCTGAATTCATGGAGAAATCCGTGAGGAGGGGAAGGTAATCAATCGCGCCCTTCGGTTCAGGAGGGTTTTTTTTATGGAGGTTTGATACTATGAAGAAAAGAGTTTTTATTCCAGTCGCATTAATGCTGCTTGTGTTATTCCTGTCGGCCTGCACAGCAGGCAATCTGACCGGGCAGGACAACGGTGTGAAAACCGAACAGATCAAAGTTGCAGCGCCGGCGGGTGCAACGGCTGTAAGCATCTCAAAGGCAATGAAGGACACAACTGAACTTAACGGAACAACAATACAATATGAAGTTGTTCCTACGACTGATTTGATTGTAGCCCGCATAACTTCAAAAGAAGCAGATTTTGCGGTAGTACCCGTAAACCTGGCCGCCCAGCTTTATCAGAAAAACGTGCCGTATAAACTGGCTTCTGTTATTACATGGGGCAACCTTTACATTGCTTCATCCGAAAACATAGAAGGATGGGAAGCACTTAAGGGTCAGGATGTATACCTTATGGGTAAAGGCCTGGTTCCCGATATAGTATTAAGAACGCTTCTAAAAGCAAACGGGCTTGATCCTGATGAGGATGTGAACCTGGTATATCTTTCGGGCGCAACTGAATTGGCACCGAACTTCCTTAACGGGAACGCAAAGATATCCATGCTGCCCGAGCCGGTTTTAACAACAGTAAAGGCAAAAAAGCCCGATACAAATGTATTCCTTGACCTGCAGGAAGAATGGAACAAGGCGTTCGGTTCATTGCAGGGGTATCCCCAGGCAGGTATACTTGTAAAGGAGGACCTTATAAATTCCGATCCCGGGCTGGTAAAAGACTACCTCAAGGTTCTGGCAGCTGGAATNGACTGGATAAATGAAAATCCCGCGGAAGCCGGTGCAATTGCTGAAGAACTTGAACTGGGACTTGCTGCCGATATTGTTGAAAAATCAATGCCGGGCAACAATATAAGGCATGAATATGCTGCTGATGTCAAAGAAGAACTTAACAGGCTTTTTGAAATAATGTACGATTTCAATCCCGATACTATAGGCGGAAAGATACCCGATGACGAGCTTTACTATGCGGCAGATTAAATAAAAAATTTTGCAAAAAGCAGGTAGTATACGTGAAAAAATGGCTCCAAACCTTACTTCTTATAATTTTTATAATTTCTTTTATTGCCTTATGGCATTTTCTGTCGCTGGGAAGGAAATCCATGATATTTCCTTCCCCTTATGAAGTGTTGGTTTCTTTGTATTCAATAATTGGCAGTTCCTATTTTCTGCCCACTGTTTTCAACACAATAAAAGCAGTATTGCTGAGTTTTGCCCTGGCCTTCCTGCCTGCGCTGCTCCTTGGAATAATAAGCAGGCTTGTTCCGTTCATATACAGGCTGATGGAATTTATAACAGGATTCATAAGATCCATTCCGACCGTTGCAATAATACTGACGGCACTTTTACTGCTGCCTTTATCATATACGCCGGTTATCATATGCTATTTTGTCGTGTTTCCTGTACTGTATACAAACATTTCCGAGGGACTTCGGAATGTAGATGTGAAACTTATCGAAATGGCCCGTGTTTACAGGTTCAGCAACGCAAAAATCATACGAAACATATATATTCCTTCGCTGAAATCCTATATTATTGCAGGTTCACGTTCTGCACTGGGACTGAATTTCAAGGTTATGGTCACTGCCGAGGTTTTCAACTTTGTAANCCACAGGACCATAGGAGCCCAGATGTATATGCACAAGATCGGGATTGATCTTGCGGGAATTTTTGCATGGGCACTGATTGTGGCAGCGGTTTCCATTATCTTTGACCTGCTTATAAAAATAATTTTCAGGGAGAAAACCCAAAATGATTAGGCTTTCGGACATTAATAAGAGTTTTAACGGCGAAGTTGTCCTGGAAAACATAAATATGGAGTTTGAAGAAAAATCAGTTACCGCTGTTTTAGGTCCGTCGGGCTGCGGGAAAACTACACTCCTTAAAACAGCGGCCGGTTTAATCAGCGCAGATTCGGGAAGTATTACAGGTGTAGACGGAAAGAGGCTGTCTTTTATTTTCCAGGAGCCAAGGCTCCTGCCGTGGAAAAGCGCATGGAAAAACCTTGAACTGGTTCTTCCCGACAGTATGGGCAAAGCGGAAAAAAAGGCGCTGTGTTTTGATATGCTTGAACTTGTGGGCCTTAAAGGGTATGAAGACCATCTGCCTTCCGAATTAAGCGGAGGAATGTGTCAGCGCCTTTCAATGGCAAGAGCTTTTATTATCCAAACCGATATCCTGTTAATGGATGAACCCTTTCAGTCCCTCGATCTGAAAAGGCAGGGGCAGATGATAAACCTGTTCAGGGATTTATGGATAAAGCAAAAACCCCTGGTAATCCTGGTTACCCACAATGTACAGGAAGCCCTTCTGCTTTCGGATAAGATATATATTCTTTCGGACAAACCCACAGTTATACTGAGGGAAATAAAAAATCCCGTGCCTTTCGAAGAGCGCAGTATCAGCAACAGGCAGTTATATGACCTTGAACATGAAATAATCAGTAAATATATAATCAGGGACTGATTTTTTGTTAACTTTCCCCTTGTACAGCCTGCAAAATTTCTGTATTATAGCTTATGTCATCATCAGGATACGGTGATGAACACTTTTATACTGCCGTTTACCGGTTTGATTCATCAATGATTTAAGAATAAACTTAAGGAAACTGCATGTTATTAGACACCGGTTTATCGTACGGTAAGTTTTGGCTGAATTTGAAAAAGGAAATGATAAATTATGCAACTTAAGGATTTTTATTATGATTTACCTAAGGAACTGATTGCTCAAAGCCCTCTGCAGAAAAGGGACATGTCAAGGCTGCTGCTGCTCGACAGGGCAACGGGAAAAACAACGCATCTGCATTTTTATGATATAAAAAACCTTTTAAATCCCGGAGACTGCCTCGTAATAAACAATACACGGGTTATCCCGGCCCGCCTTTTGGGCTTGAGGGAGGATACGGGCGGAAAAATCGAGTTTGTGCTTCTTAAGAAACATNATAAGGACGTATGGGAGGTCCTTTTAAAACCCGGGAAAAGGGCAAAGGTCGGGACAAGATTTGTATTCGGCGATAATCTGCTGAAGGCCGAAATATTGAAAATAATTGACGGCGGGAACCGCCTTGTCAGGTTTTATTACAGCGGTGTCTTTGAAGAAGTGCTCGACAGGGTCGGCATTGTTCCGCTGCCTCCGTATATAACCGAAAAACTTAACGACAGGGAGCGGTACCAGACGGTGTATTCGAAATACAATGGTTCTGCCGCCGCACCCACAGCCGGTCTTCACTTTACCGGGGAACTTATTGATGAACTGAAAAATAAAGGGGTAAAATTCGCTGAATTAACACTGCATGTAGGTATTGGGACGTTCAGACCCGTAAAAACCGAAACCATCGAGGAACACAAAATGCACTCGGAATATTTTAAAATCGGCAAGGAAGCCTGTGACATAATAAACGAAGCCAAAAAAGAAAACAGGAGGGTGATTGCTGTCGGTACAACAAGCTGCAGGGTGCTGGAATCGGTTGCTGCGGAGGATGGAACGGTTAAACCGGCCGAAGGCGAAACCGATATTTTTATATACCCGGGCTACAGGTTCAAGGCTATTGACGGGCTTATCACCAATTTTCACCTGCCCGAGTCGACGCTGTTAATGCTTGTCAGTGCCTTTGCAGGCAGGGAGAATATTCTTGCCGCGTATAAAGAGGCAATAGAAATGAAATACCGTTTTTTCAGCTTCGGGGATGCAATGTTTATTATATAAGACTAAACCGGGGGGAATAAAAATGATTAACCTTAAAATAAGGATTTGGGACGGGATTACGGCTGAAATGACCAACGGATTCGAACCGTATCTTGAAACATATATACTTTCTGGAGACAAAAAACGGGGAGCGGTTTTAATCTGTCCCGGCGGAGGATATGCTTACACTTCAGCAAGGGAAGCAGAGCCAATCGCGATGCAGTTTACGGCAAAAGGCTGCCATGCCTTTGTTCTTTATTACAGAACGGCACCAAACCGACATCCGAAACCCCTTCTTGACCTTTCAAGGGCTATGTGCATCCTGCGGCAAAACTCCGATAAATGGAACATAGACAGGAACAAAATAGCTGTATGCGGATTTTCTGCTGGTGCCCATCTTGCCGCAAGTCTCGGTGTTAATTTTGACAGGCCTTACCTTGAAACCGAAGGTATTAATATAGGTGAAAACAGGCCTGATGCAATGATTCTTGCCTATCCGGTCATCAGTATGAAGGAGTTCTTCCATAAAGGTTCAAGGGAAAACCTTTTGGGACCTGATGCTGATAAGTCGCTCATTGAAGAAATGTCGCCCGAGACCAGGGTTTCTGAAAAAACACCGCCGGCCTTTATCTGGCATACCGTTGAAGACAGGTCAGTGCCCGTAGAGAACAGCCTGATGTTTGCCTGGGCACTTCAGAAATACAAAATACCTTTTGAGCTGCATATTTATCCATACGGACCTCATGGCTTGGCATTAGCCAACAAGGAAACCGATAACGGGAACATCGGGGTATATCCGCATGTATCAGGCTGGATTGATTTATGTATCGAGTGGCTGGACGGACTTTTTTCCGGGAACGGGAAATTCTAATTAAATTTTAATGAAGGACTAAGGGCTTTTTCATAAATGTAATATAAAATGCTATCATAGAAATTGTCCGTATGGGAGGTTTAAATATGAGCAAAGGCAGAAACAGTAAATTTGGCCTGGGTATGACGCTGATTTTCATAGGTACTTTACTGATACTTAGTACTTTCAATATTATACCGAGTATCGGAAAACTCTTGTCGAAATTCTGGCCTATGATCCTGATATTTATTTCACTGTTATTCCATGCAGGTTATTACTCCAACAAAAAAGACGTTGGTCTCTTGGTACCGGGAGGTATTCTTTTGACACTGGGAGTTGTTTTCCAGACTTCCGAGCTGTGGAATATTTATAACGTAATGTGGCCTGGGATTATCCTGGCGCCTGCTGTAGGGCTTTTTGAACTGTATTATTTCGGAAACCGGGAAAGGGGACTTTTGATTCCTGTTGGAATACTGTCGGGTATATCATTGTTCTTCTTTACATTTACAATAGGCAAACTATCGGGCCTTTCAAAATTTATAATCCCTGTAGGCTTAATTATTGCCGGGCTGGTTATACTGATTAAGGACAGGCGGATAGGAAACGGCTCAAATGATTACTTTACCGACAACTGAAAACATCCGGCCTGCAGAAGCTGAAACATACTGTTTCTGATAATCATAAGCATTCTTGCGGCAGGCGGCTTCCAGGCAGGCGATTACATATGCATCTGCTGATAAAGAAGAAGGGTATAATCCAATGCCTTTCTTTTTTATTTACTTATCGAGCTTATCCGAATTTGGGCGTTGACCATATCGACAATCTGGGCTAATATAATACAGGCAAAGCATTTAAAACAAATTACCTGTAAAGGATGTATTCAATGGCGGCAGTAAAATATGAACTGATCCATAAATGCAGGCAGACCGGGGCGCGCCTTGGAAGGGTGCACACGCCCCATGGCAGTTTCGATACCCCTGCTTTTATGCCTGTAGGAACCCAGGCAACAGTTAAGGGTATGTCCCCCGACGAGTTAAAGGAATTGGGCGCAGGCATAATCCTCAGCAATACCTACCATTTGTATCTGCGCCCGGGCTATGAACTTGTAAGAAAAGCAGGGGGACTTCACAGCTTTATGAACTGGGACAGGCCTATACTGACAGACAGCGGCGGATTCCAGGTTTTCAGCCTTGCAGACCTGCGTGACATAAAGGAAGAAGGGGTTACTTTCAAGTCCCATATAGACGGTTCAAGGCATTTTATTTCCCCTGAAAAATCAATTGAAATCCAAAATGCGCTNGGTTCGGATATAATAATGGCATTTGACGAATGCGCTCCATATCCGTGCGATTATGACTATGCCAAAAAGTCGATGGAAATGACTACGCGCTGGGCCGAAAGATGTAAAAAAGCGCATAAATACCCTGAAAAACAGGCGCTTTTCGGGATTGTCCANGGCAGCGTTTATGCCGATCTGCGCCAGGAAAGTGCAAAGCAACTGACAGAACTCGATTTCCCCGGTTATGCAATCGGAGGGTTAAGCGTTGGGGAGCCGGGGGAGGTAATGATGGATATACTTGAAAAAACAATTCCATTTCTTCCCGAAGATAAGCCCCGGTACCTGATGGGTGTTGGAAGCCCCGATTACCTGGTTGACGGAAGCATACGCGGCATTGACATGTTTGACTGCGTTCTTCCTACACGCATCGGCAGAAACGGTACCGTGTTTACAAGCAGCGGCAGAATAATTGTCAGGGATGCCAGGTACNCCGAAGACTTCTCCCCGATTGACCCCGAATGCGATTGTTACGCCTGCAGAAACTTCACCAGGGCTTATATCAGGCATCTTTTCAAAGCCGGCGAAGTGTTGGGGTTAAGGCTTGCAACATGGCATAACCTGCATTTCCTTCTGAAACTAATGGAAGATGTAAGAGAAGCAATCAGAAATGACAGGCTGGCTGATTTCAGGGATGAATTTTTCAGGAAGTTTGGTTACGATACAAAAACAGGAATGCAACGTATATGACAAACTGTTTATATAAACTATGCTTATCCGGGTCAATACGGCATACTTTCATATTTACGAAAGC
>JGI24714J26587_10003411_pt1 | contig 9954 bp, 6 predicted proteins | sample BioPla4DNA2_FD_26587 | JGI IMG/M metagenome (IMG submission 26587)
GTGTCAGACTTAATCCCAGAACTACAAGGCCGCTTCCCTATAAGGGTGCAATTAGAAAGTCTAACTCAAGAAAACTTTGAACAAATACTTACACAACCTGAAAATGCCTTGTTGAAACAGTATAAAGCTCTTATGAAAGTAGAAAGTGTAAACTTAGAATTTACACAGGATGCTATTTCTGAAATAGCCAAAGTTGCCTATTTGCTCAACCAGCAAAGTGAAAACATCGGTGCTAGGCGGTTACATACCGTAATGGAAAAATTAATGGAAGATATATCTTTTAACGCTGAAGATCTTGCAGGTAGAGATATATTGATAGATAAAGAATATGTCCATAAAACTCTTAAAGAACTTATACAAGAGCAGGATATTCATAGGTTTATTCTGTAATTTGTATGCGCTATTAAAGACAATAAGGGATTTGCAACATACAAGTAATTTAATAAGGAGTGAATAAATTTGTCGACCAGTTTGTTAGAGAAGACTAGAAGCTTAAATAGAATTATTCAAAGATCTGGATCAGATCCAGTACGTTTTTCTGATTTAACCAGAGTTCTAAGTGAACTCTTAATGAGCAATATATATATTATTAGTCGTAAGGGAAGGATGTTAGGATATACCTTAGTAGATGATAAATGTATTCAAAATTGGGATCCTGATTTAGGCGAGGAACCTAGAATCTCTACTAAATCAAATAATCAGCTATTAAAAATAAGTGAGACTATAGCAAATGTAAACGTAGAAAAGGATTGTGTTATTACTGAAGCTAATTTAAATAATAAATTTGGAAAATTTACATCTATAATTCCTATAAGCTGTGGTGGAGCTCGATTGGGAACTTTAATTATAGAAAGATTAGGAGAAAAATTCACTGACGATGATTTAGTATTAGCTGAGTATTGTGCTACTATAACAGGTATGGAGATTATTAATGCCAAAACTGAAGAAATTGAAAAAGAAGCCCGAGAAAAAGCAGTGGTCCAAATGGCAGTTAGGACTCTGTCCTTTTCTGAACTAGAGGCTATTGAGCATATTTTAAACGAATTAGATGGTAATGAAGGATTACTGGTAGCCAGTAAAATCGCAGACAGGGTTGGTATTACCCGATCTGTAATAGTAAACGCTTTGCGGAAACTGGAAAGTGCCGGTGTTATCGAATCTAGATCTCTCGGAATGAAAGGTACTCATATAAAGATATTAAATGAAAAGTTGTTTGATGAGTTAGAGAAAAATAGATAAATATCATAAAAAGAAGTGATTATATGTGTGATGGAATGATCAGATTTAAAACTGTGTTAAAAGAAAATGGCTATAAACTAACTCCTCAAAGAAAAGCAACTTTAGAAGTACTCTTAAACAATCAAGGAGAGCATTTAAGTACTGAGGAGATATATACAGAGGTAAGAAAAACTCACCCTGAGATTGGTCTAGCTACTGTCTATCGGACCATGCTTTTATTGGAAGATCTAGGACTTTTGATTAAGCATAATTTTGAAGATGGAAGAAATCGTTATGAATTGAGCCATCCTGATGAAGATCATGATCATCATCACTTGATATGCCTCAAATGTGGCCGAGTAAGCGAAGTTGAAGAGGATTTATTGGGCTCACTAGAAGAAATTGTTGAAAATAAGCATGGTTTCAAAGTAATCAATCATAAAGTTAAATTCTACGGTCATTGTAGTAATTGTCAATAAAACTCTGCAATTTGGATAAATGCAGAGTTTTTATTCTGTCATTATTTAAACCATATCTGTTCTGTTCATAATTGGTATAACCAAGGTAAAGGATACACATAATAATTTGGCAAGATCTTAATTATAAATTGTGATAAAGGAAGATGTGGCATGAAAGGTATAATAATGGCAGGGGGAGCCGGCTCCAGGCTTAGGCCCCTCACCTGTGATTTACCAAAACCTATGGTACCAATTATGAACAGACCTGTTATGCATTATAGCGTTGAACTTTTAAAAAAATATGGAATAAAGGATATTGGTGTTACATTACAATATCTGCCTAAAGTGATACAAAATTATTTTGGTGATGGTAGCCAGTATAAGGTACAATTGCATTATTTTATTGAAGAAACTCCTTTAGGTACAGCAGGGAGTGTAAAAAATGCAGAGAAGTTTCTAGATGAAACTTTTATTGTAATAAGTGGTGATGCATTAACAAATATTGATTTATCAAAGGCAATAAAGTTTCATAAGACCAAAAATTCAATTGCTACTCTTATACTAAAAAGAGTAGAAGTGCCCTTAGAATATGGAGTAGTAGTAACCGACCAAACCGGAGCAATTACCAGGTTCCTAGAAAAACCTGGATTGGGGAGAAGTGTTTAGTGATACAGTAAATACAGGAATATATATATTGGAACCTGAGGTATTAGATTATTTTGAACCAGGGGTTAAGTTTGACTTCAGTAAAGATCTTTTTCCCATGCTATTAAAGAATAATAAACCCATGTATGGGTATGTAACTGAGGAATACTGGTGTGATATTGGAGATACCAGATCATACCTTCAGTCCCACTTTGATGTACTAAATGGTAGCGCTGGGATTGATATTGATGTTGCTCAAAGTCATGAAAATATATGGGTAGAAGAAGGAGTATACATNCATCCAAAAGCTAAAATCAATGGACCTTGTTATATTGGCCGAAATACTATAATAGCAGAAGGTGCTGAAATTCATCCTTATACAGTTATTGGTGCAAACTGCTACATTGGGCAAAATTCAAGCATAAAAAATAGCGTATTGTGGTATCATGATATTCTGGATAAAAATGTAGAAATCAGGGGCTCTATACTATGTAATAACATTAGGGTTGGAAATAATACAAGAATATATGAAGGTAGTGCTATTGGTGAAAATACCTATATCAAAGAAGACGTCACTATAAAACCCGATGTTAAAATTTGGCCTAGAAAAACAATAGAACAGGGAATAGTAATCGAAGACAATGTAATATGGGGAACCAGATTTCGAAAAACCTTTTTTGGTAAAGATGGTATCAAAGGATTTTTCAATACAGAAATAAATCCGTGGTTTGTTTCATATTTGGGCACAGCATACGGATCCCAGTTAAAAGAGGGAAGTCGAATTTGTGTAAGTTCCAATCACCATAATGCTAGTGCAATGTTGAAATATGCTTTGATGGCAGGTGCACTCTCTTCAGGCTTAGAAGTAATTGATATAGGTAGCCTGATTACACCCGTTGCTCGTTATGCTGTAAGATTTTTAGGATTAGATGGTGGGATTCACATAAGATGTTGTGAGGATGATCCCAATAAGGTTCAAATAAATCTAATAAATAATAAAGGAGCAAATTTGTCTGATTCTCTAGAACGAAAGATAGAGAATGCCTTTATTAGTGGAGATTTTTCACTTAAAGTGCCCACAAAGATAAACAAGGTAAGTGTAATTAAAGATATTACAATTTTCTATATAAGACATCTAATAAATTCGGTTGACAAACAAGCTATTGCAGAGAGGGAATTTAAAATTCTGTTAGAAACACAAAATAAATATATCTATTCTCTATTCAATAGCATAGCGAAGGAACTAAACTGTCATATTGCAAGATGTGATGATATAGAGGGTGCACTATTAGAGAATTTTGATTTAGTTATTAGATTGGATGGAGATGGCAACAGATTAGAACTTTTTGATAAAGATGGTAACCCATTAAAAGAAGAGATCATGCTTGCACTGCTAAGTCTTTTATGCCTTAAGCAAGATAATGAACTTGAGTTGGTAGTACCCTATTCTGCTCCTTCTGCTATTGATAAAATGGCTGAAACCTATCAGTGTAAAGTAATAAGATCCAAAACTAAAAAACAGGCTATAATGGAGGAAATTCTTAAAATAGGAGACAGCAACAAAAGAAAATCCTTAGAAAGACTTTTCCTATATTTTGATGGATTGGCTACCGTACTAGGTTTGATGGATTTGATGGCAAAAGAAAGTCAAAATTTGACACAGATAATAGAATCTATTCCCAAATTTCATATGTCCACGCGAGACATTAAGTGTCCATGGAAGGCAAAAGGGCGTATCATGAGAACCCTAATAGACCGTGCCAATGTAGAAGAACTGGACATAGAACTATATGAAGGAATAAAAATAAATCAAGAAAAAGGGTGGACCTTGATATTACCTGATTCCGATGAACCTTTAATTAGAATTTATAGCGAAGGCGTCTCAGAGGAGTATGCGGAAGAGCTAAATGACTTTTTTGAGAAAGAGATTAATAGAATAAAAGATCAATAAATTTCATTTCACTGGCTAACCTTAAGGGTTAGTATTTTTTTAAGGTTGCTTTGTTTACATTAATAAAGTATAATAGTATTTATTGGATTTGGGCGGAAATCAAAATACAAGAAGATAGTTCTTTTTGGATTTGAGCGGAAATCTAAATACAAGGAGGAGGAGAAATATTAGTGTCATCAAAAAAAAATAACAGTAATAATTCGTTAAAATTGATTCCCTTAGGCGGTGTCAACGAGATCGGTAAAAATATGACACTCCTAGAGTATGGGAATGATATAATTGTAATTGATTGCGGCGTAAGTTTTCCAGAGGAGGAGATGTTAGGTATAGATCTGGTGATCCCAGATATAACTTACCTGCTAAAAAATAAAGAGAAGGTAAGGGGGATTGTAATAACTCATGGCCATGAGGATCATATCGGTGCACTACCCTATGTTCTAAAAGAATTAAACGTGCCTGTATATGGTACTCGTTTAACCCTTGGCTTAATTGAGAATAAACTAAAAGAACACTCTCTGGATAAAAAAGTAAAGCTTCATTGTGTAAAAGCAGGAGATAAGGTTAAGTTTGGGGTATTTAAAGTGGAAATGATAAGGACTAGCCATAGCATAGCTGATGCTCTTGCACTGGCTATTCACACTCCTGTAGGAGTAATAGTGCATACAGGGGACTTTAAAATAGACTTTACGCCAATAGATGGTCAAGTAATTGATTTGGCCAAGTTTGCTAAATTAGGAGAAAAGGGTGTTCTTGCATTACTAGCCGATAGTACTAATGTAGAGCGTCCAGGCTATACCATGTCTGAAAAGGTTGTTGGAGCTACACTCGAAAATATATTCGGCACAGCTAAGGGTAGAATAATTGTGGCAACTTTTGCCTCTAACATTCATCGAATTCAGCAAATTATAAACGCAGCATTAAAATATAATAGAAAAATCTGTGTTTCAGGTCGAAGCATGGTAAATGTAATATCAGTAGCTATGGAACTGGGATATTTAAAAGTTCCCCCTGGCACATTAATTGATATCGATCAAATCCAAAACTATCCTGACGATAAAATGGTTGTAATTACTACAGGAAGTCAAGGGGAACCTATGGCAGCCCTGTCTCGTATGGCTTCATCAGACCATAGACAGGTTGAAATCACCCCGGGAGATATGGTAATTATTTCCGCAAATCCAATACCTGGTAATGAAAAATTAATATCTAAAGTTATTAATCAGTTATTCTTAAGGGGTGCTAATGTTATCTACGAATCATTGGCTGATATACATGTATCAGGCCATGCTTGCCAAGAAGAGTTAAAATTAATTCATACATTGGTTAAACCAAAATTCTTCATACCTGTTCATGGTGAGTATCGACATTTAAAACAACATGCCAATTTAGCAGAATCTCTTGGAATGCCTCGACAAAATATCTTTCTACTCAATATAGGCGATGTTGTAGAGTTGACACCAGATTCTTGTAAAGTCACAGGTTCGGTGCCAGCAGGCGGGGTATTAGTAGATGGACTAGGTATCGGAGATGTTGGCAATATAGTTTTAAGGGATAGAAGGCATCTTTCTCAGGATGGGTTAATGGTTGTAGTTGTAACCATTTCTAAAGCCTCAGGCCTGACCATTTCTGGTCCAGATATAATTTCCAGGGGTTTTGTTTATGTTAGGGAATCAGAGCAATTGATGGAAGATGCTAAAGAAGTAGTCCGCAAAGTATTAGACCAATGTGAGGAAAATCAGATTTCCGATTGGGCTACTATAAAATATAAAATAAAAGAAAGTTTGAAAGTCTTCTTATATGAGAGAACAAAACGTAATCCCATGATATTGCCAATTATTATGGAAACATAGTAAATCTCACCTTGTCAAATCCAATACATCAATATATAATGAAAGAATAATAGATAAAGGTAATACTAAAGCAAGTTGACAGGTGGAGGATAAAAATGTCACAAAAAGAGACCAGTTTATTATATAGGTTTGTAAGGAAGTTACTCATATATATCATAAGCTTAGGGATAGTTGTTTCTTCTGTATATATGGGAGTAAATTTTGTATATAGTAAATACATTATGCCTGTAGACGCTAATAATAGTGAACTAGTTGAAATTGAGATACCTCGGGGTTCTTCTTTAGGAGCTATAGCACAGATCCTCTATGACAATAATCTAATTCGAAGCAAAACAGCATTTAAGCTATATGTGGATCTTTCTAATAAGACTTCACAGCTGAAAGCAGGAAAATATAAATTATCAAAAAATATGGAACTTGGTGAAATAATGGATGAACTCCTTGCAGGAAATGCTGCTTCGGATACAGTAAGCATAACTATCATAGAGGGCTGGGATATACGCAAAATTGCAAAATATCTCGTTAAGGAGAAAGGGTTCCAATTCACTGAACAGGAATTTATTGATGCAGCAAAAGTAGAAAATTTTACAGACTTTGTTTTTCTACAGGACATTCCTGAGGAAAGAAAAAAGGGAGAAGCAGGTATTGCACCTTTAGAAGGATACCTTTTCCCAGATACCTACTTGGTATACCAAGATGCAAGCCCTGAAGATATTATGAGAAAAATGTTGGTTCAATTTGAAAAAGTATATAACGAATCAGTTTTAGAAAAGGCTCAGGCACTTGAAATGACTATGGATGAAGTAGTAACACTAGCTTCGATTATACAAAGGGAGGCTAGAATTACTGATGAATTTGCTAAGATTTCCGCTGTGTTTCATAACCGGCTTAAAAAAGATATGCCTCTTGGAGCTGACTCAACTATTCAATTTCTTATAAACGAAGATCGTTGGGATTTTAGCATAGAAGAAACAAAGATTGATTCACCTTATAATACCTACCAGAATACAGGTTTACCTATTGGGCCTATAGCTTCACCTGGTCGATTAGCTTTAGTTTCAGCAGTTAATCCCTATGAAGAATTTATGAATCCAAACAAACCTTATCTGTACTTTGTTTTAAAAGATCCAAAAACTGGTGAACATGTATTCAACACTAGTTATGAGCAACATATAAAGGATAAGGAAAAATATGAATCTAGTTGGAAGAATATTGGGGATTAGAAATACCATAAAATGAGCATAAATAAGGGGTTCACATACTAGTGAACCTCAACTTTTTCTACAGTAAATAAAGGAGGTATTACATGATAAAAAAACCAGAACTATTGGCGCCGGCTGGTAATCTTGAAAAATTAAAAGTAGCCTTTGCTTATGGGGCTGATGCAGTATATATGGGAGGAAAACAGTTTGGACTCCGTGCCTTTGCAGGCAATTTTGATAATGATGAAATGCGCACAGCTGTTGAATACGCTCACTCAATAGGTAAAAAAGTTTATGTTACAATGAATATTTTTGCCCATAATGATGATTTTAAAGGCATGAAAGAATATATGGAATTTTTATCGGATATAGAGGTTGATGCAGTTATACTTTCGGATCCCGGAGTGCTTTCGTTAGCACGAAAAATAATGCCTAATGTTCCTATACATCTAAGCACTCAATCCAATAACACAAACTGGCACAGTGCAAATTTCTGGCACGAACAGGGAGTTAAGCGCATTATTCTAGCTAGGGAACTCTCATTAAGAGAGATATCGGAAATCAGAGAAAATACTCCAGATTCATTAGAATTAGAAGCATTTGTTCATGGAGCCATGTGTATCTCTTATTCTGGCAGATGTCTTTTAAGCAATGTGTTTACCGGTAGAGATGCTAATAGGGGTGCATGCGCTCATCCATGTCGCTGGAAATATTATATAGTCGAGGATAAGAGGCCTGGCGAATATTATCCTATCTTTGAAGATGACCGAGGAACCTATATCATGAATTCCAAGGATCTTTGTATGATAGAACATATTCCTGAACTTATAAATGCTGGGATTAATGGGTTTAAGATTGAGGGCAGAATGAAATCTAGCTATTATGTGTCAACTGTAGTTCAAGCATATAGAAAAGAGATAGATGCTTATTTTGCAAATCCAGAGGGTTATACCATGGATCCTAATTCCCTAGATGAAATTAAAAAGGCTAGTCATAGACCCTTTACCACAGGATTTTATTTTAGAAAACCTACTGCCCAAGACCATCAGTATTCAGACAGCCACTATATTAGAGAATATGATTTTGTAGGAATGGTAAGAGGATATGATAAAGATAATGGCCTTATAGAAGTAGAACAGCGCAATTCATTTGGAGTAGGTGACAGTCTTGAAATTATGATTCCCGGTGAGGACTATATTAAATATGAAGTTAACACTCTACTTGACGAAAATAGAGAACCCATCTTAAAGGCGCCTCATCCTCAACAAAAAGTATACTTGCCTTTGGATAGAGAAATTAAACCATTTTCCATACTAAGAAGAAAGATAAAAGAATAAAATAACTCCTTTTTGAGATAATAATATATATAAAAATTATTATCCAGAGGAGACTCATAATGACCAAGAAATTTTCAACCCGTAAAAGGGTTGTTTTTTTAGGAATCTTTATAACAATATTGTTATTTACTTTAACCATTAGATTAGCTTATATACAGATAATACTTAGCAAAACTTACTCTCAAAAGGCATCAGAGCAGAGAACTTTGCCCATAACTATCAGTAGAGTGAGAGGCGATATATTGGATCGTAATAGAATTCCCTTAACAAGAAGAAAGCAAAGTTCTTTTTTATTAATCTTTCCAAGTTATTTTAATGATAATAATCCACTATTTGATACTATTAGTAAGATGATCGGGTTAAATCATGAAAAAATATTAGAGATTTTCCAACAAAACAAACCTTATGTGGAATATGAGATTATTAATCCAAACCCAGAATTAGAAAAACAAATTGAGCAGGGTAAATATCCGGGTTTAATGATAACACGAAAAATCAAAAGATATGATGATACTTCCATTGCTCGTCATCTAATTGGATATTTGAAAGAATCAGACTATACTCCCCAATCAGGTATTGAGAAGGAATATGACAAATACCTTCATTCGAATGATGCTCTTATGGTCTATGCAATAACTGATGCCAAGAATAGGGTTTTGCCAGGTACAGCTTATAAATTGCAAAATTCAACCCAGCCCTACTATAATATTCAACTTACCATAGACTACTATCTACAAAAAATACTGGAGGATGCCTTAGACAAGTATGCAGAGCGAGCCGGAGGGATAATTGTAGATGTAGAGTCAGGTGAAATTTTAGCTTTAGCCAGTAGACCAAATTTTGATCAAAATAATATAGAACAAGCTTTTAATAATAGAGACAGCCTTTGGGCTGTACCTATGAAGGCCTTTCCTCCTGGTTCACTCTTTAAAATAGTTGTTGCAGCAGTAGGAATAGAACAAGGGCTGTATAATGGAGATATGGAATATAGCTGCAATGGAGAAATATTCATCAATGGCGTTAAATATAGTTGTCATCCTGCCACAGGTGGTTTAGGCGATATTAGTATAAGTGAAACTTTTGCTTATTCCTGTAATGATGCTTTTATTGCCATGGCACAAAAAGTTGGAGGTAAGACTATAATAGATATGGCAAAAGAAATGGGCTTAGGACAATCCTTAGATATAGGTTTGAAGAATGAGTCAGGAAACCTACCAACAGAAGATCAATATGCTGGTGCAGGAATAGGAAATCTTGCCCTAGGTCAAGATAAGGTAGAAACAACTCCTCTTC
>JGI24714J26587_10003412_pt1 | contig 9954 bp, 8 predicted proteins | sample BioPla4DNA2_FD_26587 | JGI IMG/M metagenome (IMG submission 26587)
CCCCCAGGGGACCGCACCTTCCCTTATTGACATCAGACTTTCTTATCTTTCCTTACCTTCAGGAATACTCCAAGTGATGCAACAGCAAAACCTGTTACATATATGAGTTCTCCCGGCAGTCCGCCGGTCTTCGGCAGTTCTCCGGAGGGAGCAGGTTCAGTTGGCGTTGAAGGTTCGGGTGTTGTCGTCTCTTCCTGTACACCGGCATCTTTGCTCAGACCGGTAACTGTGAAGGTGATCGTGATGCCCTTGTCCGGCATGCTGTAGGCAATAGCTTCCGTACCGGTGGAGGTGTATTCGTTGAGGATGTCGATCTGTATGAACTCGCCATCTGTATTGACAGTGTATTTCGTCTGGGCTCTTCCGCCGTCAAAGGACGTTTTTACATCACTGATATCTATATGGCCTTTATCATACAGCACACTGGGTATATCGGTGGATACAAAAAGCATGCGTATGAAGGTATCTGAACCCAGCCCCATGGAGCCAAGATCGACACCCACCGTAAATGTGCCGTTGCCGTTGACCAAAGCATCAGTGAAGGATCCGCCGTAATCAACCTGGTTGTTGTCGTCATCCCATCCGGTCAGATGAGTAAAGTTGTCTGTATGCTTTCCATAATTCGCTTCGTTCCATGGATTACGGAAGATATAGTTTTCTGTCTGGATTCCGAAGTAAGCGTTGTAGTCGGCAGCCAGCGCTTCATCTATATCGATCTCCGGGCCATCGTCCTTCTTGGGCCTTTCACCGCGGACAAAAGCAAATACGATTTCCATGGTCTCCACAGAGGCAAATGCCTCCTTGTCGACGATTATCCAGCCTGCATCCTCCAGACCCTGGTTGGAGCGAGCATTCTCAGGAAGTTCCCCGACCCACTCGTTATAGATGTTCATGCGGGTTTCTTTTCCGTCATCCGAACTGGTATATCCTTTTGTGAATTCTATTTCTTCTCCGTTGACCTTAATGGATTCAATATTTATGAACCATCCGGGATGCGATATCTCAGCATTCTTAATACCGAGTGCGGTAAATGCAACGCCAGAAGCTGCCTTTTCTTCTGTTCCCGTGAAATCAAGAGCTACTTTGTAGATACCCGGGTGTGTAACTGTTGCCTTTGTCGCAGCAACACCAGTATCGACAGGATCACCGAAGTATGTATATTCCCAGGCCGTATCAGCAAACATGATATACGCTTCAGCCGAAGGCTGTGCATAATCAAATGTTACTTCAACGGTCTCAACGGAATCAAACAGCTCCTTGTCGATAATTATCCAACCGGCATCATCGACTTCTCCGTCATAAGATCTGGCATTCCAGGGAAGCTCCCCGACCCACTCATTATAAATGTTCATACGGGTCACTATCCCATCGTCTGAACTTGTGTAGCCTTTTTTGAAGCTTATTGACTTGCCATTGACCTTGATGTCTTTAATGTTTATACAATAGCCAGGGAAGATCCTTTCACCGCTGGTGACTCCGAGTGCGCTAAAAGCAAGACCCTCTGCCTTTTTGTCCTCNGTTTGTGTAAAGTCGAGCCCAACCGTGTATGTACCCGGCCCGGTTATCGTCGCATTTTTTGCAATGATACCGTTTTCGGCATCGCCGCCAAAATACTGGTATGTCCAGGAGNCATCGGCATACATCAGATATGCTGTATCCGAGGGTTCATGCAGTTTGAAAGATATCTCGATGGTCTTGACAGAAGCGAATGCATCTTTTGATACGATAACGGGCGAAGCATCAGAAATATCATTGTCAAAGCTCCTCGCATCGTAAGGGAGCTCTGCCACCCATTCATTGAAAATGTTCATACGGGTGGTGATACCATCATCAGAACTCGTGTATCCTTTTGTAAACTCTACTTCTTCTCCGTTGATCCTGATCGACTTAAGCTCGATCGTTGAGTAGGGATAGATAAGCTCACCGCGATCGATGCCAAGTGCCGTAAAAGCTATGCCTTTTGCCTCACCGGCCTCCGTTCCTGTGAAATCGAGTCCGACCGTATATTCTCCGGGACCGGTGATGTCTGCGTTAGTCGCCGTGATTCCGCTGTCTGGGTCATCATTGCCCCAGTACTGGTTCGTCCAGGATGCATCGGCATACATCAGATACGCAAATGTACCATTGTCATTTGTATCTGCCAGAGAAGGAACTGTCAGGATGCCGGCTGTCAGAACCAATACCAGCAGTAGTGAAATGAGCTTCTTCTTCATTATATTACTCCTTTCATATAATATTTGGTGTAATGTGACGGGCTCCCGCCTGCAGTTCACGAAAAAGCCTGAAACGGCACTTCCATTTCGCAGGAATAACACACGCGGTACGGTTCGGTTTGAATACCTTTCCCGCCCTGAAGGGAAGTTCCGTTTTACTCTCTATCTCAACCGCCAATGCGGTCCCGTCCTGATCAGAAGTCATCACTGCACACTCTGGTCTGTCCGAAGTCCCCACCCGTCGTCCAGTCCGAATATCAGTCGATCTGTTTTACAGAGCCTCCAGACTGGAAAGAGCCTTTGACAAATACTTGCTCTTCATGCTTTTTGCCATGCTGTTCGATCTGCTCGACAAGTTTCATTACTGCCTGCTTGCCAATCATCACTGCGTCCTGGCGGTAAGTGGCCAGTTGCGGCCGCAAATGCAGAGAAAGGTCGATACCGTCGAACCCGACCACACTTATATCATCCGGGATCGAAAGCCCGCGCTTCTCGATCACGCTCATTCCCCCGAGATATGAGTAATCATCCGGATAAATGATGCAAGTCGGAGGATCCGGAAGTGAAAGAAGTTTTTCAGTCGCAGTGGCGCTCTCATCCGGATCGTGGTATTTCCCGCTGATGATGTATTCTTCGGGTGTCCGGATGCCCAGCTCCATACAACCTTTATAGAATCCTGCGATACGCTTCTGAGTGATGAAACCATTTTCCTGACCGTGGATAAATGCGATTTTCCGATGGCCTTTGCCGACAAGATAATGGACTATCTCTACCATGCTCTCCACATTGTCCGTCATGACCGATACACACCCGGAAAAAACATGGTCCAATACAACGATCGGCAAATCACTGGCTGCGAGCTCAACAACATCGGGATCCTCAAATCGTGCCTCCATGATTATGACACCGTCACAATTCCGGTAAGCGGCATGATTGTAGAAACTCATTTTCGAATTACCGACCCGGTCATTGACAAATGCGATGTCATAGCCAAGATCTGTCGCTGTATTGCGGATGCTGTTAAGAACATTTGCAAAATATTCATGGTTTATCTGATCGGCAAACAAAACACCAATAAGATATGACCGTTTGGTCTTAAGAGAACGAGCGGCTGCGTTGGGATGATATCCCAAATCGCGAGCCACCTGCCGGATACGTTCGGCTGTGGCCGGATTGACGTCCGGCTGGCCGTTCATAGCCTTCGATACTGTAGAAATCGACATACCGCATATTTGCGATATTTGCTTCAGCGTTACCAAGGTAAGCCTCCAGTACGAAATCGTTTTCGTAATATTTCGTATTATTATAATAAAACGTTCTTAAGTAATTGTCAATACTATGTTTGTCAGCAATTTAGTGAAGAAAACTTGATTCGAAACGTTTTCGAAAATATATGACGCACCCTTCCTTTTTCCCTGATAATTCTCATTGGAAGCATAAAACACATGCCGTATGGCTACATGTTTTTTANACCGCTGATAGGATCAGACAGCAGAAACAGGAAAAAAGTTATTTGTCGAAAGCGAAAAGAGAACAGCGATTCNCAGAAGAAGAAACAGAAAAGACGCAGAAGACGGCAGTGAATATGATGCGCTGTAAAGCAGTTTGTCCAAAATCTGCTGCAAAACCATCAAAAAATGTGCCTCTAATATATCATACATTATTAAACCCCTTGAGGAGCAGGTCCCCAAGGGGTTTTCTGGTCGGAGTGACAGGACTCGAACCTGCGGCATCTTGGTCCCAAACCAAGCGCGCTACCAACTGCGCTACACCCCGACGGTCTGTGTTCAGACGCAAAGTATATTTTACTATACACTGCTTAAATAATCAATAGTTATGTGCTGCCAGCGATACAACCGTGCTGCCTGCACCCACATGCCCACAAGGCGTTTTAACCATTTTGAAAGATATTTGTAACAGTAACATAACTTGCCCCCTGTACCCTGCTGCCTTATAATTTAATCATGGGGTCAAAAGATGATTTTACTATGGCAGTGGGAATAAAAAACCTTCAGTCGAAGGGATTCAAAAAGATACTCGCACAGACGAGAAGAGCTGTCCAGGATTACGAGATGATCAGTGAAGGCGACAGGATAGCTGTCGGCGTCTCAGGTGGAAAGGATTCTCTTACCTTGCTGATCGCGCTCAGGAAGCTCATGGACTTCTATCCTGTCAGATTCGAAATAAAAGCGGTCACATTGACCATGGGTATCGGCGAGCCGGATTATTCGCCGGTCAGACAGCTATGTGAGGACATNGGAGTGGAATATTCCATTGAAGATACATACATCGGTAAAATAGTATTCGAAGAAAGACAGGAAAACAATCCCTGCTCGCTGTGTGCAAATCTGAGAAGAGGCGCACTGAACAACGCAGCACTCCGGCTTGGCTGCAATAAGGTCGCCCTTGCGCACAACCGCGATGATGCCATAGAGACCCTGCTCCTCAGNACTTTTTATGAAGGCCGGATACATACATTTTCGCCAGTCACATATCTGGACAGAAGAAACATTTATGTGATCAGGCCTCTTTTATACGTGGAAGAACAGCAGATCATCGCTTTCATAAAAGAAAACGGCATACAGGTCGTCCACAATCCCTGTATTGCCAACGGCAAAACAAAACGCCAATATATAAAAGATCTGCTGACGGATCTTTCATCGGACAACAAGGAAATCAAAAACAATATTTTTGGTGCCATCAAACGCTCCGGTCTGAACGGCTGGAACGAATAACGGAGGTCAAAATGTTTAAAAACAAAGGCAAATTCAGAAGGCTGACCGCTTTCATCACCGCAGTCCTTATCCTGATACCATTCACAGCAACGCATACATATGCAGCAGATCCGACCGCTGCCAATGTCATCCACGAAGAGAGGACCACCCAGGCGGTCACACAGGGTGTCACACTTGAGAATATAGTCAGGTTCACAAAAGATGGATGGTACAACCTGCACGTTCTCAAGGTCGACCTGACCCAGAAGTATATAAGCATCGATACACTTTCCAGTACGGAATCCTTTGCACAGCGCGCTTCAACGCTGAAGCTGGCTGAGCAGAACGGTGCGGTAGCTGCTGTCAACGGGAGCTTTTTCACTCCGGCCGGTACTGGCTACGGCTTCCCCGTCGGCGGGATAGTGGGATCGTCAGAGCTGCAGAGCGTTTCTGACAATATCAACAGATACAGCGACTCGATGGCTTCTTTCTCCATCACTGATGACAACAAGGCAGTACTGGATTTTTGGAAGGCAGATATGAAGCTGGTTTCAGAGAGCGGCGCATCCATTGCGTTCCAGCATTACAATAAGAAAAGCTGGAATGATTTCAGTGAGATATATGTTTATGACAGGAAATGGGGCGAAAAAGCTTTCGGAGCGACCGCCGATATGCCGGACATGTTCCAGATGGTCGTTGAAAACGGAGTCGTGACACATATGCTGACAGGTGAGCCTGCCCTGAAGATACCTGAGAACGGATTTATTGCAGTGACCCGCAGTGATGGGGCAAGAAAGCTCAGGAGCATGTTCACCATAGGAGACAAAGCACATATGGAAATCACCACGACACCTGACTGGAAAAAACTCAAAATGTCTGTTTCCGGCAGCGCCATCCTGGTCGAGAACGGGGTCATCCCGGAGAAGTTTTCCTTCGAAGCTGCAGACATCATGGCCAGAAGCCCCAAAACGGCGCTGGGGATATCGAAAAACGGCAAAACACTGTATCTCGTGACTGTAGACGGCCGGCAGACCGCAAGCATCGGACTGACATTGAGAGGGATGGCTGAGTTCATGCAGAGCATCGGTGCATACAACGCGCTGAACATGGACGGAGGCGGCTCCACCACCATGGTGGCAAGGCCTTTGGGAGAGAGCGGCGTAAAGGTCATGAATAAACCCTCCGACGGTGTCGTCAGGTCAGTCATCAACGCCGTGGGGGTAATCTCGACAGCGCCTCCGGCAGAGCTGGCAGGTATTATCATCGAAACTGACGACAGATACATGTTCACACATACTACAAGAGCATTTACCGTAAAAGGTTATGATAAACATCTCAACCCCATCGAAGTGGACCTGGATGAAGTCGAATGGAGTGTTTCCGGAGTTAAGGGAACCTTCGAAGGCAATGTTTTCAGACCGAGCACATATGGCGAAGGGACAATAAAGGCCAGTATCGGAAAAATAAGCTCAACCATAAGGGTCAGTGTGCTATCGAGGCCCGTTTCACTCACTCTTGACAGCAAAAGCCTGAAACTTCCGCTGGGGAAATCCAAAACCTTTAAAATAACCGGAACGAATCCGAGAGGGTATACCGCTTCCATAAACGCTGCCGATTTGAACTGGAAAGTAGTCGGTGATATGGGTTCCATCAGTGATGACGGTGTGTTCACTGCAGAAAAGAGAGGGGCCGGATACATAGAAGGTTCATTCGGTGATGCCTATGTCTATTGTCCGGTTGCTGTATCAGCAGAGACTGCCGAGGTCATAGATGGGTTTGAGGAAGTAAAAGGCGCATTCCAGTCATATCCTGAAACCATCGTGGGACATTACGCAGTCNCAAGTGAGCAGAAGGTGTCCGGCAAGAGTTCAGGCAAGCTGGTGTATGATTTTACGACAAATACCGATGTCACACGTGCGGCATACTACGTGCTGCCGGAAACAGGTTATGAACTCGATGCCGATACCCATAAGATCGGTCTTCATGTGTACAATGACCACGAAAATTCAGGATGGCTGCGTGCTGAACTGGTGGATGCAGACGGCAAAAGGCAGGTGGTGGATTTCACCAGGACTTTGGATTGGGTCGGCTGGAAGTATGTCGAAGCATCCGCCGAAAACATCAAAAAACCAGCAAGACTTCACAGGATCTATATCGTGCAGGTCAATCCGGATATGGATGCAGGATGTCTGTATTTTGACGACCTGACCTTCATATCCGATGGATACCCGTCTCTGGATGACATCAAGGTCCCTGAAGATACGCCGTTCATCGACGAGGCAAATAAAGCCGTGAGTTTCACAAAAGCAACTGCCGACTCATTCCGTTTCGGTGTCATGGGACAATCGAAGCTGCCGGAAAATGACGTTGAAAAAAGACTTACTAAAGTCTTTGCTGATAAAGTGACAAAATACCTGGAAATCGGTGCAGTTGTCGGCAGCGGTTCTCACGAGTCGATCACAGGCAGCGTAAAGGGTAAGCCTGTAGTCGCGACTCATACAGTAGACCTGAAGTCCACCAAAGAAGCTGATTATGCATATTCTGTCACTGATTTCAAAAACAGCAGGTTCATCAAGCTCGATACGCGAAAAAAGGGCCTGAGACTCAGTGATNCTGACCAATGGAACAAGTTCCTGAGAGATCTGGAATCCTTCAAGGGCAAGAATGTGTTCATCTTCATGGAGAGTTCTCCTGAGACCTTTACAGATAAACTGGAAATGGCATTGTTCAAGAAAACACTGAAAGATTATCGCTTCGATACGTTGAAAAATGTCTGTGTGTTCTATAAGGGNAGTGAGAACAAATGTACCGTGGAGGACGGGGTGAGATATTTCGAAACCGCCGGCTATGAAGTGTCAGGCATAAACTCGAAAGATACCGGCAATGCCCAGTATGTACTGGTGACAGTCAAAGGCTCTGAAGTGACATACGTTTACAAGCCCATCGAATCCTGAAATCATTATTGATAAGAGGCAAAACGGAATCTGAAAACTGCTGTAAGCAGGGAAGCTGATAAAAATCACTTCCCTGCTTCTGCATATAAATGCCTGTATCTCGCAACCATTTCCTCCAATCTTGCTATTTCGGACGNCTTCAGAGAACCATCGGCATACCCTTTGATTTCTTCCATTTCATCGGCAGATATACCATCCTGCGCCATCTCCAGCATTTTTTCCAGTTCGTCGCTGCTGATCCTGGTCAAAATGCCATACAAGAATATTTTATCGCCTAAGCTCAGTTTTTTCATTACCNCAGGGACATCGACCTGCCTGACAAAGCCGTCGTTGGGGCTTTCTGAGCTGCTGCCAATGCCGATCCCGTTTTCCGGAGAACCGTCCCCTGTCTTAGAAATGTGCTCTTTTCCCGAAGGACTGTCCTCCTCCCCGGCTTGCATTTCCGAAGGACCGTCCCCCTTCTCGATCCGCTTTTTTGCAGAACTGTCCCCCTTTTGTGAAGAACCGTCCCCCTCCCCGAACCACTTTTCTGCAGAACTGTCCCCGACGGTTTCAGCGATGAAAGATACCAGGTCCGAAATACGGATGCCAAAGCCGAAGTGCAGAACCGCAGCATTTACTGCGGGCACCAGTATGAGTACAGCGGCGAACAATTTTATCAGATACCTGTTTTTTGCCATAAAATAATACCTGCAACACTTTTACAGGTATTATTTGCTATAAGTATATGAAACTATTCATTCGGCTGAGGATGTTTTTTAATACTGCATATCACAGATGGCAGGCGGATACACAGCATCTGTGCTTATCCGCTCCCTCCGACCGGTTACAGCGTCTGCAGCCTGTTTTTCAAATAAGCTGCAAACTCATCCCTGAGCTCATCTCTTTTAAGAGCAAACTCTACTGTAGCTTCGAGGAAGCCCTGCTTGTTCCCCACATCATAGCGCCTGCCGATGAAGTCATAGGCATAGACCGGGCTCGCCGACAGCATCGCCCTGAGTGCGTCTGTCAGCTGTATCTCCCCGCCCTTGCCCGGTGACGCTGTTTCAAGGTGCGTGAATACCTCCGGGGTTACTATGTACCTTCCAAGTATGGCCACATTGGAGGGCGCGTTATCAAGGTCAGGTTTTTCCACCATATCCTCCACTCTGTAGATCCTATTTTCTATAAGAGTACCCTTTATAATGCCGTATTTTGAAACCTCCGAATCCGGCACCTGTTGTACACCGAGTACTGTTGCATTGTATTGCTCATAAACATCGATCATCTGCTTCAGGCAGGGAACAGATGAATCTACTATATCATCGCCCAAAAGGATCGCAAACGGCTCATTGCCTGTAAACGACCGGGCACAGTAAATGGCATGCCCCAGCCCTCTGGGCTCCTTCTGTCTGACATAGTTCACATTGGCGAGATTGGAGATGTCCTGTACAAGTGACAGAAGCTCTTCCTCACCCTTTCGCCTCAGCATGTCCTCAAGCTCGTAGGATTTGTCAAAATGGTCCTCGATGGCTCTCTTCCCGCGACCCGACACTATCAGAATGTCCTCGATACCTGACGCCACAGCCTCTTCAATAATATACTGGATGGTAGGCTTGTCGACTATGGGCAGCATTTCCTTAGGCTGAGCCTTTGTGGCGGGCAAAAACCTGGTACCCATTCCGGCGGCAGGTATCACGGCCTTTCGTATCTTCAAACTCATCTCCCCTCCTCTGTTCAGCTATTTGATGCATACACTGCGATTCGTAAAACCAGATGGCTTTATATGCATCATATATAATTATAACATTATTATAACATTATTTCCTGACCAATTGAGTGTGCTGTTACACAAAATATGGATCATATTTGGTATTGACTCCATATTTTGTGATATCATTAATAAAGGATAACATATCAGCAGTACGCATTTCGGCAGTACCGGGCGGAAGCCTGCACCTTGTGACGAAGTATGCTGCTGTGACCCGATCAATCGATTGATCCTTCATTATTTGGGAGGTGCTTATGAAGCATTTTGAGTTTAAGGCTTTTGCGGTACTCAACGAAATAGATCTTAACCAGATAGCCGAAAGC
>JGI24714J26587_10003447_pt1 | contig 9875 bp, 8 predicted proteins | sample BioPla4DNA2_FD_26587 | JGI IMG/M metagenome (IMG submission 26587)
TTAGTGAAGAAAAGATCTTAGTGAAGAAGACAAAGAGGGATGAATAACATGAAGATAGGAATACCCAGATCATTGTTGTATTATTACTACTATCCATTCTGGCAGACTCTCTTTAAGGAATTAGGTATGGAGCTTATCTTGTCTGAAGCCAATTCCGGGGATTTATTGAATCAAGGGGCTAAAGAAGCAGTTCCGGAGATCTGTGTTCCCATGAAGGTCTATGTAGGCCAGGTCCTTAACCTACTGGAAAAAGGAGTTGAACTGATTTATATACCCCGTTTTGTCAGTATAAGGAAGGGTATCACTTTCTGTCCCAAATTTCTGGGCCTTCCGGATATGCTTATGAATTCCTTATCTGGACTTGATGGGAAAATATTAACTCATGAGATCAGGTCCAGGACGGATGATATTTCAGCTTACAGGAATTATGCCCTTTTTAGAGAGCTTTTTCAGGTCAGTAAAAGTAAATTATCCAGAGCTTTAAAGGCAGCCAGAAGAGATTGGCTTGAATTTAGGAAATTACAACAGGAGGGTTATAAAACAGAAAAACTCNTCCAGGGTGAAAAAGAAAAGAGGGCAGAGGGTTCTTTAAAGATTGGTGTCCTGGCTTATGTATATAACCTCTATGATCGTTATATCAATATGGATTTTTTAGAACNACTGGAGGAAAAAGGGGTAAAACTGGTTAGCTTTGAGATGTTGGATGAAGATTTAATCAACAAATTTATTGCTAAATTAAGGAAACCTTTTTTCTGGGAGTTTACAAATAAATTAATGGCAGCAGGTCATTATTTTATTAATTCAGCAGAAATAGATGGGATTATCCATCTCACTGCTTTTGCCTGTGGTCCTGATGCCATCCTGGGTCCTTTTCTGGATTTAGAAGCCCAGGGGAAAAACAAACCCTTTATGACCTTGAGAATCGATGAACAGACTGGTGAAAGTCATTTTCTAACCAGAATCGAAGCCTTTGTTGATTTACTCAGCTTAAAGAAAAGAAGTGATCAGACATGAGAGTATCTTTTCCCTATATGGGTGCAACTATTATTTATGGCAAGTTGCTTGAATTACTGGGCCATGAGGTAATAATGCCACCAAGGCCAACCCGGAAAACAATAGAACTGGGGGTAAAATATAGCCCTGAATTTGCCTGTTTTCCCTTTAAGGTCCTCCTGGGTACCTATCTGGAATGCCTGGATAAGGGGGTAGATCTCTTTGTAACTACTGGAGGCCAGGGGCCCTGCCGGGCAGGTTTTTATGGGGAATTACACAAAAAGATCCTTGAGAATCTGGGTTATGAGGTGGATTTTATTATCTTTGACCCACCCTGGAGGGGTTTTGAAAAATTTTATAAGCAGATCCTGACTTTAAAAAAAGACAATTCCTGGCCTGAGGTCTTGAGGGTAATCCACACAGTCTATCAGATGTGCAAATCCCTGGACAAAATTGAGAAAACAATCACAACAATCAGGGCCTATGCTGNCCAGGAGTGGGCAGGACTGAATAAAAGCTGGCAGGATATCCTTAGGGCCTATTCCCGGATAGAAACTGCCAGGGATGTAGCCCGGGTAGAAAAAGAAGCCTTAGAGGAGATCAAAAAATATAATCTCCAATTGGCACCGGTAGAAAAAAGAATCAGAATCGGTATAGTTGGAGAGATTTATGTGGTCATGGAGGCTTCTATCAACGGTAATATTGAAGAAATCTTAAATTCCTTTGGTGCAGAGGTAGAAAGGTCCCTTTACTTATCAACCTATATTGATGAAACCATCTTTCCCTGGATTGGCAGAAAAGAAAAGGAAAAACTCTGCCAGAAGGCCAGGGGCTATATTAACCTTAATATCGGCGGCCATGCCAGATTATCAGTAGGCCAGATAGTTGATTTCAAGGACCGGGGCTTTGATGGGGTTATCCACCTTAAACCCTTTGCCTGTTTACCGGAACTAATTAGTGAATCCATGTTGGAGAAATTATCTGCAGACCTGGACCTGCCTATTTTATCCCTGTCTATTGATGAACAGACAGCTGAAGCAAATCTGCTGACAAGGCTGGATGCTTTTGTGGATTTTATCAAATANAGGAAAGCTAATTGTGAAGAAAGGATGTCGTTAAGTGGATAAGGTTTATATTGGTGTTGATATTGGTTCTGTTAGTATTAATATAGTTGCTATTAATAAAGACTCTGACCTGGTCTTCAGGTTATACAAAAGGAATACTGGACAACCGGTAGACCTGGTAAAAGAAGGTTTTCAGGAACTGAAAGAGGAATTAGGAGACAGGAGAGAAATAGGAGGTATTGGTGTAACAGGCAGTGGCAGGCAGTTAACAGCTTATGTATTGGGGGCAGATCTGGTTAAAAATGAAATAACTGCCCATGCTGCTGCCACCACTTTCTACTACCCGGATGTAGGCACTATCTTTGAGATTGGCGGCCAGGATTCTAAATTAATAATTATTAAAAATGGAATCCCGGTAGATTTTGCCATGAATACTGTTTGTGCTGCAGGGACCGGTTCTTTTCTGGATCACCAGGCTATTCGCCTGGGGGTAAAGATAGAAGAATTTGGCAGGCTGGCTTTACAGGCTAAAAGAGATGTACGTATTGCCGGCAGGTGTACTGTTTTTGCAGAATCAGACATGATCTCTAAACAGCAATATGGTTATACCAAAGCAGAGATTATTAAAGGTCTTTCCCGGGCTCTGGTCAGAAATTATATGAATAACCTGGTCAGGGGCAAGCAACTGGAAGGTCAATTTATCTTTCAGGGTGGTGTAGCGGCCAATGTAGGCATTAAAGCTGCCTTTGAGGAAGAGTTGCAGGAAGAGGTTATAGTACCAGAACACTATGATGTGATGGGGGCTATAGGGATTGCCCTTCTGGCAAAAGAAGAGATGGAGAGGAGTGGCCGAAAAAGTGCTTTCCGGGGTTTAGACTTTACCCAGGATGATTTTTTTACTGATAGTTTTAATTGTACTGGTTGTGCCAATGAATGTGAAGTAATCAGGGTTATGGCCGGGGAAGAATTAATAGCTATAACCGGGGACCGTTGTGGTAAGTGGTCAGCCAGTATTATAGATAAAAAAACCAGAGAGGGAAGAAATTATACCAGGAGGACAGCAAATAAATAATCAAAAATTATTTATAAATATTCAAAATTTCTCTTGACAGGAATTTTATATTGTGTTATCCTTAGGAAAATAGCAAACTGGCCTATTAATCTGAAATTAAAAAATTGAATATAATACCCTTATCAAGAGTGGTGGAGGGAACTGGACCTATGAAACCCGGCAACCAGCTTTCTACGGAAAGTATGGTGCTACATCCAGCAGGATATTTCCTGGAAGATAAGAGTAAGTATTAACCTCTTTCTCGTACAGGAAGGGGTTTTTTATTACCATGAAATGGTAATCAATGAAAAAAATAATCAGTTTATAAGAAAGCCAGTTTGCNAAATTAAAATAGGAGGTTGATAAAAATGCAGGAAAAGAATTATGGTTTTAATACCCTATCTATCCATGGCGGCCATGAGCCAGATCCCCATACTGGAGCAGTAATAGTACCTATTTATCAGACTACATCCTATGTATTTAGGGACTCTGAACATGCTGCCAAATTATTCAATCTGGAGGAAGAAGGTAATATCTATACCAGGATCATGAATCCGACCACAGATGTGCTGGAAAAGAGGATAGCGGCCCTGGAAGGTGGTGTTGGTGCCCTGGCAGTATCATCGGGCCAGGCAGCTATTACTTATGCTATCTTAAATATAGCTAAACAGGGAGATGAAATAGTCAGTAGTAGTTCCATTTATGGTGGCACCTATACCCTCTTCAAATACAATTTAGCCCGCCTGGGAATAAAAGTCCAGTTTACTGATTCCCTGGATCCCCGGGAATTTGCTGCCAGGATAACTGAGAGGACCAAGGCCCTCTATGTAGAAACTGTAGGCAACCCTGAATTGGGAATACCGGATTTTGAAGAACTGGCCAGGGTAGCCCATGAGGCTGGAGTCCCTCTAATAGTAGATAATACCTTTGCCTCACCCTATTTATGCCAGCCCATTAAATATGGGGCAGATATAGTTGTCCATTCCACTACCAAATACATCGGGGGCCATGGAAACTCCATTGGAGGGATTATTGTAGACAGTGGTAATTTTGACTGGGCTAATGGGAAATTCCCTGAATTTACAGAAGCAGATCCCGCTTATCATGGTTTACGCTATATAGACCTGGGTAAGGCAGCCTATATTATTAAGGCCAGGATCAGNCTACTCCGGGATCTGGGCAGCTGTATCAGTCCCTTTAATTCATTTTTATTACTCCAGGGTGTTGAAACCTTAAGCCTTAGAATGGAAAGGCACTGTGAAAATGCTAAACAAATTGCCCAGTACCTGGCCAGTCATCCTGAGGTCACCTGGGTTAATTACCCTGGTCTGGAATTCCATGAATCTTACCAGAGGGGAAAGAAATACCTGCCCCGGGGTGTAGGAGGCATAATTACTTTTGGAATTAAGGGAGGCAAGGAAGCTGGCAAGTCCTTTATTGAAAATCTCCAGCTTATCTCCCATCTGGCCAATGTTGGTGACGTCAGGACCCTGGCCATTCATCCAGCCAGTACTACCCACCAGCAGTTAAGTGAAGAAGAACAAAAGAAAGCCGGAATCAGTCCGGACTTAATCAGATTATCTATTGGACTGGAAGATGTAGAAGACTTGATAAAAGAGCTTGATCAGGCACTGACCCTTGCCAGCAAGGGATGAAGAGAACCCTTTCAGCTGAAAGCTAAGGTAAAAGATCTAAAAGAAGAAAGGAGAAGTAACCATGCCCATTAAAATACCAGATAAATTACCTGCTGCTGAAATCCTGCGGAAAGAGAATATATTTGTAATGGAAGAAGAACGGGCTATACACCAGGATATACGTCCTTTGAGGATTGCTATTTTAAATCTAATGCCTACCAAGATAGAGACAGAGACACAGCTTTTAAGGCTCTTAAGTAATAACCCCTTGCAGATCGATATAGTTCTTTTACATCCTGAAAGCCACAAATCCAAAAATACACCTGCCGAATATCTGGCAACCTTTTACAATACTTTCTCTGAAGTAAAAAATGAGAAGTTTGATGGCTTGATTATTACTGGAGCACCGGTGGAATTGCTGGATTTTGCAGAAGTAGATTATTGGGAAGAATTAAAGGAAATCATGGAATGGAGTAAGAGAAATGTTTTTTCTACCTTACACATTTGCTGGGGAGCCCAGGCAGGTTTATACTACCACTATGGTATTGACAAAGTTGTCCTGGACAAAAAGCTTTCCGGAGTTTATAAGCATTATGTAAGGAGAAAAGAAGCCAGCCTCCTTCGAGGCTTTGATGATGTTTTTTATGCCCCCCACTCCCGTTATACAGGGGTAGCCAGGGAAGATATAGAAAAAAATCCTGCCCTGGAAATCCTGGCTGAATCAAAAGAAGCCGGTGTCTTTATTATCACCAGCAAAAATGAACGCCAGGTCTTTATTACNGGCCATCCTGAATATGATCGTTTGACATTACAGAAGGAATACCAGCGGGATATCAAGAAAGGCCTGGAAATAGACTTGCCCTTTAATTACTTCCCGGGTGATANCCCGGACAAGGAACCAGTCCTTAACTGGAGAAGCCATGCCAGTCTCCTGTACATTAATTGGCTTAACTACTATGTCTACCAATCTACCCCTTATGATTTAAGTAAAATTAATCATCTGGAGTAAAACCGCCAAAAGAAAAACGGAAGCATTTGATTCTGCTTCCGTTTTTCCGGGGCGTTACTAAATGGGTAATTCAGTGTATATATATGTCAGTTTCTCTATTTTTGTGACGAAACAAATTATTATATAATNAGTTTTTACTGATAAATTTAGAGAAATTATTGCAGGAGTCAGGAAATATTTGCAGAAATCATATGGAGAAAAGAAAGAGAAAAAAATGGACTAATAGATGAGGTGAGCAGGATGAAACAATATAAAAAATTACTTTCTTTTATCAAGCCTTACCGGACTTTTTTAATCCTGGCAACAATCAGTATGCTTCTGGCTACTGCCATGGGCCTCGCCGGGCCCTGGATAATCCGTTCCTTTATGGCTACAATCACCAGTGGAGGAGATATAGGCAGGATTTATCAACTGGCCTTATTTGCTATTATTGTTTATGTCCTCCTGGCCCTTGCCCAATATGGCCAGAATTATCTTTCCCATCATGCAGCCTGGATGGCCCTGAAAGATATAAGACAATATATCTATGACCATATCCAGAGCCTTTCCCTGAAATTTTTTCAGGATAAACAGACCGGGGAATTGATGTCCAGGGTTATTAATGATACCCGGGATTTTGAAATACTGATTGCCCATGCTATCCCAACCATAATTGTTAATGCCTGTATGTTAGCCGGTGTTTTCATCATATTACTGGCCATGAATATCAGTTTAACCTTATATACCCTGATTCCTATNCCTTTTTTGTTATTCCTGGTTATGAAATTCAATAAACTATCCCGGCCTTTATTCAAGAAAAACCAGGAAGAGGTAGCCAATGTAAATTCCATCTTACAGGATCATTTTTCCGGAATAAAAGAAATTAAGGCCTTTACCAGGGAAGAAAAGGCCAGCAAAATGACCCTGGAAAGGATTACCAGANAGACCATAGCTATATTAAGGGCTTTAAGAATCAGTAATGCCTATTTTCCCTCTATCCAGTTTTTTTCAAATATCGGAACAGTTATCGTGATTCTCTTTGGTGGTAAAATGGCCCTGGAAGCCCGGATGCCTATGGAAGATGTAGTGGCCTTTATTCTTTATCTTAATATGTTCTATCAGCCCATTATTTCCCTGGGCCAGATCAGTGAAGGGATTNAACAGGCTTTAGCCAGTGGAGAAAGGGTGGTAGAATTACTGAATGTGGAATCAGATATAGTGGAGGTTGAAAATCCTATTGAGTTGGAGGATTTTTCAGGAGAGATAGAGTTTAAGAATGTTGATTTCCATTATGTTGAAAATATTCCAGTCCTGTCAGATATCTCNTTTAAAATCAAGAAGGGAGAAATGGCAGCACTGGTGGGACCAACAGGTGTGGGAAAAACAACCATAGCCCATCTAATCCCCCGTTTTTATGACCCCTCTGCCGGGGCTATTTTGATTAATGGTGTGAATATCAAGGATATCAAGTTACATAGCCTGCGAAAACATATCAGCATTGTTTCCCAGGATGTCTTCCTCTTTAATGGTACAGTTAAAGAAAACATTCTATTTGGCAGGCCTGAGGCTAGTGAGGAAGAGGTTATAGAGGCAGCCAAAGCAGCCAATGCCCACCAGTTTATAATGGAGCTGGAAAAGGGTTATGAAACCCAGGTAGGGGAAAGGGGTGTAAAACTATCAGGAGGCCAGAAACAGCGTATATCTATAGCCAGGGCTATTTTGAAAAATGCCCCCATCCTTATCCTGGATGAGGCAACTTCAGCTGTAGATACTAAGACAGAGATGCAAATCCAGGAGGCCTTAAAGAATCTCATGAAGGATAAAACCAGTATAGTAATTGCCCACCGGCTTTCAACTATCCAGGAGGCAGACCAGATTATAATCTTAAAAGATGGCCGGATTGTTGAAAGCGGCAAGCATGAAGAATTAATAAATGCCAATGGTTTATATGCCAGCTTATGCCAAAACCAGATGGGTGGTATTTTAGTAAATATGTAAGTATAGTATAGAAAGAATTTTTTTATTAGATGGATGAATATAAAGAAGGAGAGGATTTGAGAAGATGAAATATATCAGTACCAGGGGAAATTATCAGGCAGTAGAGGCTGCAGAGGCCATCAGGACAGGAATGGTACCTACAGGTGGTTTATTTGTTCCANAGGAGATACCGGTATTTTCTCTGGCGGAGATCCAGGAGATGGCCGGAAAAGAATATCAGGAGATTGCCTTTCAGGTCCTGGAAAAGTATCTAACAGATTTTACTGCCGAAGAATTAAAGGAAGCAATAGGACTGGCCTATAGCAGGAGTAAGTTTCCTGTAGCTGAAGTAGTCCCCCTCTATGCTTTANACCAGAATCAATACCTGATGGAGTTATGGCATGGCCCTACAGCAGCCTTCAAGGATATAGCCTTACAGTTAATGCCCCAGCTATTAATCAGGGCAATTAAAAAAGCAGAACTGGACAGGGAAATTGTAATCCTGGTGGCCACTTCAGGGGATACAGGCAAAGCTGCCCTGGAAGGTTTTAAGGATCTCCCCGGGGTAAAAATAATAGTCTTTTATCCTGCTGAGGGAGTAAGTAAAATACAGGAATTACAGATGACCACTACTGATGGTAATAATACTTTTGTTGTAGGGGTAAAGGGCAATTTTGATGATTGCCAGACTGCAGTGAAGACTATCTTTGCTGACCAGGATTTAAAGAAACTGCTGGCCAGTAAGGGCTATCAGTTTTCTTCCGCTAATTCTATCAACTGGGGAAGACTGGTACCACAGCTAGTCTATTATTTCAGCAGTTATGCCCGGCTCCTTAAAAATGGCCTCCTTGGCCAGGGTGAAAAGATAAATATAGTAGTACCTACCGGTAATTTTGGTAACATACTGGCAGCCTATTATGCTTACAGGATGGGATTGCCGGTTAATAGGTTCATCTGTGCCTCCAATGATAATAATATTTTGACTGATTTTTTCCAGACTGGAATCCACGATACAAGAAGGGATTTCAAGAAAACCATCAGTCCTTCCATGGATATATTAATCTCTTCCAACCTGGAACGTTTTCTTTTTGAGATAACCGGCCGTGATGCTGGCAAAATAAAGCAATGGTATCAGGATTTAAAAGAAGAAGGCAAATTTGAGATTGACCGGGAAACCCTAAATGAAATACAGGCAATCTTTAGCGGAGACTATTCTTCAGAGGAAGAAACCATCAAAACCATAAAAGAGACCTATGAGCAGTACCAATATACCCTTGATCCCCATACTGCTGTTGCTGTAGATGTTTATAATAAATATAAGGCTAAGAATCATGATGATACAGTCACTATCATAGCCTCTACAGCCAGTCCCTTTAAATTTGCCGAAACAGTTCTCCAGGCTCTGGGACAGGGGGAAATTGATAATGCTAAACCTGAACACCTGGAAGACCTGCAAAAAATAAGTGGCCTGGAAATCCATCCTGGCTTGAGGGATTTAGGGGATAAAAAGGTGGTCCATAAGCGGATAGCTTACAATGAACAAATAGAAAAAGAAATTCTGGATATTCTCCAGATAAGATAAATCATATTTTCCAAAGGAGGAGGAAATGCCCATGCTGCCCTGGAGGAGCTGGAGAGACTCTGCCAGCAATGTCGACGCTGTTCCTTATATAAAAACAGAAAGAACCTGGTCTTTGGGAGTGGCAATAAAGATGCAGTNTTGATGTTCATAGGAGAAGGGCCGGGAAAAGACGAGGATGAAAGGGGTCTTCCTTTTGTAGGTAGGTCCGGCCGTTTGCTGGATAAAATCCTTGAGGCAGTGGAGATCAAAAGGGAAGATGTCTATATAGCCAATATAGTCAAATGCCGTCCTCCTGGTAATCGTAACCCCAAAGAGGAAGAAAAAGAAGCCTGTATACCTTTTCTGCGGAAACAGGTGGCCCTGATCCGGCCCAGAATTCTTGTCTGCCTGGGGAGTGTAGCAGCCCAGGCAATTATAGATAAAAATTACCGGATTACAGTAGATCATGGTAAATGGGTAGAGAGGAAGGGTTTTTTCCTTACTGCAACCTATCACCCTTCTGCTCTTTTACGGGTACCGGCGAGAAAAAAAGAGGCCTGGGAGGAATTTAAAAATATCAAGAAAAAGTTAGAAGAAATCAGCCAGG
>JGI24714J26587_10003453_pt1 | contig 9866 bp, 9 predicted proteins | sample BioPla4DNA2_FD_26587 | JGI IMG/M metagenome (IMG submission 26587)
TTTTATTGATTACTTAGAATCCTGCCTATATCCTCCTTATTGAAATGGTAGGATTGGTTACAGAAATTACATCTTATTTCTTCTGTAGTTCCCTCGGCATATATTTCTTCTAAATCCTTTTTACCTATACTAATTAAGGCTTTTTCTACCTTTTCCCTACTACAATCACATTTAAAATAAGGTTCTTTATATTGCATAATTTTTATGGACATATCCTCGAATAAATCCTTCATAACAGCTTCAATATCTTTACCGTTATNCAATTGAGATGTAATAGACTTCATTTCCTGCAATCTATATGTAACTAAATCTGCTACTAAATCACTGGCTCCTGGCATCATTTGAATTATAAAGCCACCGGCCACTTTTACAGACAAATCATTGTTTACAAGTACTCCTACACCTACTGCAGTGGGGGTTTGCTCAGATTGGGTGAAATAATAGGTTAAGTCATCCCCTATTTCTCCTGTTACTATTGGTATTTGACCTACATAAGGTTCCTTTAATCCAATATCCTTAATAATAGTTAGCATACCATTAGTACCAATAGCTCCCCCTACATCAAGCTTACCTTGTGAATTTTGTGGTAAATCAACATGTGGGTTACTAATATATCCCTTTACCCTACCATCAGGATAAGCTGTAACAACGATACTGCCAGCAGGTCCTCCTCCATTAATTTGTAGGGTTAACACATCTTTTTCGTTTTTAAACATAGTAGCCATCATAGCACCACTTGTGAGCATTCTTCCTAAGGCTGCAGCTGCTGTAGCACTACATCCATGTATTTTTACAGCCTCATTTACTAAATTAGTAGTAGAAGCCGCTATAAATCTAACGGATCCTTCTGCCGCAGTTCCAATAATTAGTGTATCCTTCATTTTATCCTTCATTTTATCCTTCATTTTATCCTTCTCCTCTACTGAATATTTTTTCTAATAAAATAGGTTATTCTCTCGGTAGTAGCTGTTACAGCTCTATCAGTATAGTTGTCCAATTTACTAACAACAGATAAATCGGCCTCTTTTATAGCCTCTTCTATTTCATCCTCACTATAAATTCGTTCTTGATGCATTTCATCAAATCTTTCATAAAACTTACCCTCTTTTATAAAGAAGGTAAGATTCATTTCTAATATATTTTCCTCCAAGGTATTTTCCCATATATACACTACATCTTCTTCATTATATGTATAGATATTGTTGCCTAAAACATTTTCTAATTTATACTGGCTATTAATATCAAATACAAGCAAACCTTGGTCTTTTAGGTGGTTGCGGATACATTTAAAGAATTTTAGCAAATCTCCATCCTCTGTTAAGTAATTAATGCAATCCAAAGAGCAGGTAATTAAGTTGAATTTTCTATTTAAATTTAGCTCTTTCATGTCTTGTCTAACAAATTTAGCTTTTTTCTTTTTACTTCTAAATTTGTTTTCTGCTAANATAAGCATTTCATCTGACAAATCAACACACCAGGTATTATGAAAAAATGGGGCGATATTTATGGCTAAATTACCAGTACCGCAACCAAGATCTAGATAATCATCTTTTTCACTATTAATATCTCCATATTTATCTAATATGAACTTACTCCAAACTACATAATCTATATCTTCATATATTAATCTATCGTATACTTCAGCGATTTTATTATAGGCCCGCATCCAATCCCCCCTAAAAACTCTTTCATCTCAATTATTTTATATTCAATAAAAGTATTAGTCAACAAACTATTTACTATTAGATAAAATCTCCTTATTAGTTGGAAGATTAAGATTCTTTTTTCGTTTAGTCATTATCCCTCCTATCCTTCCTGTTTCCTCAGCAGAAAGTCCACTCCAACCATACTTATCCACCTTTTCCTTTAAGCCTAATTCTTCTGCAATCTCATATTTAATTTGCTCCCTTAACTTTTCAGCTTCAGTAAGCTCCTTATTAGCCTTTAACTTTGCCTTTATTACTTTTTTAAGCGGTGTTTTTCCCATTACAAATCCCTCCCTTATATCTCAGCTATTATTTTCTACTAATAAAACCGCTATTATACATCTTTTCATTGAAATATTTTTCTATAAAGTATATAATTTTTTTAAGTAAATCTATATAATAGTAATAGATATAGTGTTCCATAACAGTAGCATAACTTATACATCAGTGGCATCATAGTATTTTCAACGGTTTTCAGAATGTATAAGTTAATAGCTAAAATTGGAATCCTATATGTAAACTGCATAATTATACTTTTTTTCTTTTATTAATAAATGGGATTGTTCCTAAATTGTGCAGTTTTTCCTTTTGACTATTGTACTATTATAATAAAGTGAGGGATCAGTATGAGTATTTTTAAAGGAAGCGGCGTGGCAATTGTTACTCCTTTTAATGAAAATGGTGTAAACTTTGAAAAACTTAGAGAACTTATTGAAGCTCAAATAAAAGGAGGCACCGATGCTATTATAATTTGTGGTACTACTGGAGAAGCTTCCACAATGACAGAAACAGAAAAGAAGGATGCAATAAAATTCACCGTCGAAGTGGTAAATAAACGTGTACCAGTTATCGCAGGTACAGGCACTAATAATACTAGTGCATCTGTTAAAATGAGCACTTGGGCAGAATCTGTTGGTGTAGATGGCCTTTTAGTTATTACTCCTTACTATAATAAAACTACTCAAAAAGGGTTAGTAGCACACTTTGGAGAAATAGCTAATAGTGTAAAAATACCTTTAGTTCTTTACAATGTACCATCCAGAACAGGCATGAACCTATTACCATCCACCATATTAGAATTAACTAAATACGAAAATATTGTTGCCGTTAAAGAGGCTAGCGGAAATATTAGCCAAGTAGCTAAAATTAAAGAACTCTGCGGTGATAGAATTGATATCTACTCTGGTAACGATGATCAAATTGTGCCTATTTTATCTTTAGGAGGCTTAGGAGTTATATCTGTAGCCGCTAACATTATTCCAAGAGAAATACATGATATTTGTTATGAATTCTTTAATGGAAACTTAAAAAGATCATTAGAATTACAATTAAAATATCTATCCTTGATAAACGCTCTATTTATAGAAAACAATCCAATACCAGTTAAGAAGGCAATGAATCTTATGGGTATGGAAGTGGGTCAAGTAAGACTTCCTCTTGTAGATATGAGTGAAAGCAATGAAGCAATATTAAGAGATGAACTTAGCAAACATGGGCTTATTTAACGGAGGTTACTATGATAAAAATAATTCTAAACGGTTGTAACGGCAGAATGGGTAAAACTATAACAGAATTGGCTAAGGAATACAGCAATTTACAAATAGTAGCTGGTATAGATAAATATCTTGTTGCAGAAACTAAGCCATTTCCTACGTATANGGAAATATCAGATTATACTGGCGATTGTGATGTAGTATTAGATTTNTCTAGCCCTAAATCATTACCTAGCTTGATAAAGTATTGTAGAGCAAGAAAGATTCCTTTAGTACTTTGCACTACAGGCTATAATGAAGAAGAAATAAATGAAATTGAAGCACTAAGCAAGGATTTGGCAGTATTTCGTTCTGGCAATATGTCATTAGGAATAAATATTATAAGCAATGTGCTAAAAAAGATATCTCCAATCCTATTTAGGGATTATGATATAGAAATCATAGAAAAACATCATAATCAAAAGGTTGATTCTCCTAGCGGAACTGCATTGCTTTTAGCTGATAGCATAAAATCATCCTTAAAGGATGAAGTAAAATATGTTCATGGACGAGAAGGTCTAAAGAAACGTGAAAAAAATGAAATAGGTATTCATGCCATAAGAGGNGGAGCTATCGTAGGTGAACATGAAGTTATTTTCGCTGGTAAAGGTGAAATCATTGAGCTAAAGCATACTGCACTATCTCGAGATGTTTTTGCCGCTGGTGCTTTAAAAGCCTGTGAATATATGGCTGGCAAAGGNCCTGGTCTTTATAATATGGATAATGTTATTAATGGATAAGTAAAAGGCTGTTGCACAACCTACAGATTTGTAAGTTGTGCAACAGCCTCTTTTTTATTTAAATAAATGACAAGCAACATAATGTTCTGGTTCAACTTCCTTCATTTCAGGAACCTTTTCAAAGCATTCTGGCTTAGCGTATTTACATCTTGATGCAAATCTACAGCCAGGTTTTGGATTAATTGGGCTTGGTACATCCCCTTCTAACATAATTCTTTGTCTAGAGCTTTCAATCTTAGGATCTGGAATTGGAATTGCAGACATTAACGCTTGGGTATATGGATGNAATGGTTTCTCATACAACTCATTACTTTCAGCTAATTCCATCATATTTCCTAAATACATTACTCCTACTTTATCAGAAATATGTCTTACCATTGATAAGTCATGGGCAATGAATAAATAGGTTAAGCCTAGCTTTTGTTGTAAATCTATTAGTAGATTGATAACCTGAGCCTGAATAGAAACGTCAAGGGCAGATATAGGTTCATCACAAACAATAAACTTTGGTTCTACAGCTAAAGCTCTAGCTATACCTATACGCTGTCTCTGACCTCCCGAGAACTCATGTGGGAATCTAGAAGCATGTTCCTTATTTAAACCAACTAGCTCTAATAACTCATGAATTCGTTCTGTTCTCTTTTTACCAGTATATAGCTTGTGAATATCTATCCCTTCAGCGATAATATCACCAACGGTCATACGAGGATCCAAGGATGCATAAGGATCTTGGAAAATCATTTGAACTTCTTTAGCAAATTCCTTTCTTTCCTTTGGATTCTTCTTTTCTACCTTTTTCCCATCAAATATGATTTCTCCACCTGTTGGTTCATAGAGTCCAATAACCGTTCTTCCGCAGGTTGTTTTACCGCAACCAGACTCACCAACTAGGCCTAAAGTTTCACCTTTATTAATTTTAAAGCTTACTCCATCAACAGCCTTTAAAATCTTACCGTTACCAACATTAAAATATTTTTTTAAATCCTTTACNTCAACCAATACTTCTTTAGTCATTTTGCACTCCTCCTTTTTTTAGAGGTGGCTCTACCTTTGGTGCATTTGGATGCAACAACCAGCAGTTAGCCTTATGTGTTTGTGACAAGGAAGTTTCTTCAGGCATAGCTTCCTTACAAATAGGCATTGCATACTGACAACGAGCTGCAAATGGACATCCAACTGGTGGCTTTAATAAATCCGGTGGTGTTCCAGGAATTGAATACAACCTAGATTTATGTTCTGTATCTAAAGTAGGTACAGAATTCAATAGAGCCCAAGTGTATGGATGCTTTGATTCATAGAAAANCTCATCAGTAGTACCTCTTTCTACTACCTTTCCTGCATACATAACCTGAATTTTATGAGCAACNTTTGCCACTACACCTAAATCGTGAGTTATTAATATAATAGCAGTACCTAATTTCTCCTGAAGCTCAGCCATAAGCTCCATAATTTGAGCCTGAATTGTTACGTCCAAAGCAGTAGTAGGCTCATCCGCAATTAAAAGCTTAGGATTGCAGGCAAGAGCTATAGCAATCATAACTCTTTGCCTCATACCACCTGAAAATTCAAAAGGATACTGATTTACTCTTTCTTCAGCGTTAGGAATGTTAACTAGCTTTAACATCCTTACAGCTTCCTCAAGAGCCTCTTTCTTTTTCAATCCACGATGTATCATTAAAACTTCTGCTATTTGCTTTCCTATTTTCATTGTTGGATTTAGAGATGTCATAGGATCTTGGAAAATCATACTAACATCTCCGCCTCTATAGCTTCGAAGTTCTTTTTTATTAAAATCTAATATATTTTTGCCATTAAATAATATTTTTGAATCCTTTTTTATTTCAGCTGGTGGTTCAGGTAAAAGACGCATAATAGACTTTGCTGTGATACTCTTACCGCAGCCGGATTCTCCAACTATAGCTAAGGTTTCGCTTTCTTCAACGTCAAAAGACACTCCACGAACCGCTTGCACTTCACCGGCATAAGTGTGAAAGGAAACCCTTAAGTCTTTAACTTCAAGAATCTTAGACATTAGTTTACCTCCTTTTATTATGATTACTGTCTCATTTTCGGATCAAGAGCATCTCTTAGACCATCACCTAACAAGTTAAAGGCTAGCATTGTTACGCTAATAGCTATAGCTGGAACCCATAATTGATATGGATAAAATTCCATTACACCTTGACCAGCACTAACCATAGCTCCCCAACTTGTTTCTGGAGGCTGTATTCCTAATCCTACGAAGCTTAAAAAGGCCTCTGCAAATATAAAGGATGGTATATCAAAAGTTATATATACTATAATAACACCAATTGTATTTGGAATCATATGTTTAAATATAATTCTCAATGGGCTGGCCCCCAAGGTTCTAGCAGCCATTACATACTCTGATTCCTTTAGCTGTAAAACCTGTCCTCTNACCATTCTTGCCATACCTGTCCATGCTGTTACACAAAGAGCTAATAATAAGGAAACCATTCCTGAGCCTAATATTACTGAAAACAATATTACAACAATCAAATATGGTATACTATTTAATATTTCAACAATTCTCATCATAACATTGTCTACCTTACCACCGAAATAACCACTAATACCACCATAGATACAACCAACTATAACTTCAAGTAAAGTAGCAATTACAGCAATTGATAAAGATACTCTTCCACCAACCCATAGTCTAGAGAACATATCTCTTCCTAAGTTATCTGTACCAAACCAAAAATTACTGCTTGGTGATTGGTTAGCTATTTTAATATTTTGCTCCTGATAATTTTTCCCTGATATAGCAGGTCCAAATAACACAAAAAAGATCAATAATATTAAAGCAACTAAAGATATCATAGCTACCTTATTCTTTTTTAATCTTCTCCACGCATCCTGCCAATATGTTAAGTTTGGTCGAACTATTAAATCCATCTCATCTTTATTTATTCCAACTATTTTAAACTTATCTTTACTTAATTCTGCCATACTTAACCTCCTATTTGCTTCCTTCTAGCTTTATCCTTGGGTCTATTATAGAATAAGCAATATCAACTACAAGTAGAGAAATTATATATAAAGCTGAGAAGAATATAGTTAATCCCATTATAATATTGTAATCATTTTGGTTAATTGCATTAATCAAAGAGTTTCCCAAACCTGGGATAGCAAATATTCTTTCAATTACAATAGTTCCTGTTACAATGGTTGCTATTTGTGGTCCTAATATAGTTATTATAGGTAATATAGCGTTTCTCAAAATATGTTTAATTGCGATACCAAGTTGGGATAAGCCTTTAGCCTTCGCAGTTAATATATAATCCTGATTTATAACATCTAAAACCGATGCTCTCATATATCTAGCATAAGTAGCAATACTACTAAAACTAAGAGCTAAAGTTGGAAGTATTGTATATTTGAATCTTTCACCTACTGGAGTATACTCATCATACCACAGCGCTGTAGGAATAACTTGTTCTAAACCTGCTCGGGTAACCCCTGTTTGAATTAAGGATGCAATAACAAAACTAGGTACAGATACACCTATTATAGCTAATAACATAATAAGATAGTCTGCAATAGTATTTCGCTTAAATGCTGCTATAATACCTAGTATTAAACCTACCAAAAGACCAAAAGAAACAGCTTGAAGCCCTACTCTAGCAGATGCTGGAAAAAAGTCCTTAATTATATCAGTAGCGTTTTCACCTGGTGTAATAATAGAATCACCCATATCACCTTTTAGTAAAGTTTTCATATATTTCACATATCGCTCTACTAAAGGCCTATCAAATCCATATTTACGCTCTAACTGTACAATAACTTGTTCCGGTAACCTTTTAGCACCAGTACGTACTGGATTACCAGGCTTGCTGTTCATTAAAAAGAATGTAGCAGTAATTATAACCCATAGAGTTAGAATCATGATTCCAATTCTTTTTAAGATGTACTTTACCATAACCTTCCCCCTGACTTCCCATAATTTTTATTTCTAAAAATTACAGGATTATTTTTGTTGTAAAAAAATATAAAAATTAGTGCTTGTACTCCTTTTGAGAATACCTTATATAAAAAAATGTGTAGGTCTAATATTTAAACCCGCCTACACATAATAACAGTTTTCGAGCTAATTTTCAATATAATATTATTTACAATCAAAATTTTTCTTATACCTTAAAAAATTTAAATTGCTGCACTGCTTGCAGCAATTTAAATTTTACTAATAATTAACTAACTAAAATTATTCAACATATGCCCATCTTAATTGGTAAGTTCCGCCAAAGGATGGTAATTGTACTCCCTTAACATGTTTCTGTTGGAATGACTTCTTGTCTCTGTAGAATAGAGGTGCAATAGCTGCATCTTCTATTATCAATTTTTCCATTTGTGCAAATATTTCTGTTCTCTTAGCATTATCTATTTCATTTTGAACTTTTACTAATAACTGTTCATATTGTTCATTATAATATTTACCGTTGTTGTTACCATTATCTTTACCAAATAAATCTAAGAAAGTCATAGGATCGTTATAGTCAGCACCCCAACCAGACATTGCTATGTCAAATTGTTGGCTCTGAACCTTAGTTAAGTAATCGGAGAAGTCTGCAGCAGGCTGAATTTCAACCTTAACGCCTAACTTAGTCTGCCATACGTTCTGGAAGTATTCTGAATACTTCTTAGTTTCAGCATCGCTGTTTTGTGGTAAGTATCTGAATGTGTGCTTAGATGGGTCTGCATCTAAACCAGCTTCTTTTAAACCTTCGATTAAAAGANCCTTAGGATCTTTATACTGATCTAATAGAGCCTTTAATGGTTCTTCAACCTTAGCTCTGAACTCATCATCACCAACTAAAAGTCCCTTTGGTACCATTCCGTAAGCAGCTACGCCTCTCTTATAAACAGAACCTACATATTCTTCTCTGTCTAAAACTAATGAGAATGCAAGTCTTACCTTAGCGTTAGTTAAAGCTTTGTTATCTTTACCTTCAGTGTTAAATACCATGTAGAAGGATGATGGTTCTACGCCTTCAACTAAGTTGTATTTACCAGCCTTAGCATCTTTAGTAAGCTGCTCTAAGTATTCACCAGTAGCTGAAGTTACATCTAACTTACCAGCCTTGAATTGATCATACGCAGTTTTGATTTCATCGATTTGTAGAAGCTCTGCTTTTTCAAGCTTAATGTTAGCAGCATTGTAGTACTTTTCATTCTTCTTTAATACTACCTTTGCTCCCTTTTGCCATTGTTCAACTACAAATGGACCAGAGTATACTAGCTTAGCTGGATCTGTACCATATTCACTACCCTCTACAGTAACTATATCTTCTCTCTGAGGAGCTAATCCTGGGAAAGCAACAATTTGCTCAAAATAAGGTACTGCTCTATCTAAAGTAACTACTAGTGTCTTATCATCAGTAGCTTTAATACCTACTTCGTCAGCTTTTGCTTCTCCATTAAAGTACTTCTCAGCATTTTTTACTGGGAATAGGAAGAATGAATATAATGCTCCTGTATTAGGATCTAATAATCTCTTCCAAGCAAATTCGAAGTCCTTTGCTGTAACTGGCTTTCCGTCAGACCAATTTAAATCTCTTAATTTAAATGTCCATGTCAAGCCGTCTTCACTAACTTCCCATTTCTCAGCAGCTCCTGCTTCTGGAACATCGTTGTTAGATACAAGAAGTGTTTCTTGAGAGTTTTGGATAACGTCGAAGGATACTGTGTCAGTAGCTAGAACTGAGTCTAATGTTTTCAAAGCACCTTCTCTTAATACTAATTTTCGTTCCTTTTTAGTGCCGTCATTTTTTTTGTCATTTGAACCATTTGATTTGCCGGCACATCCTGCCAGTAATGTTGCTGTCATGATAGCAGCAGTTACTAGCGCTAATGCTTTTTTCTTCATA
>JGI24714J26587_10003458_pt1 | contig 9854 bp, 9 predicted proteins | sample BioPla4DNA2_FD_26587 | JGI IMG/M metagenome (IMG submission 26587)
ATTGATTTCATCCAGGAGATCAAAGAAGAGTTTGACCTCACCGTCTTTTTGATCGAACACCACATGGAAGTGATCATGGAAATCAGCGAAAGGATCTACGTTCTGGATCACGGGGTGCTCATCGCTGAAGGCAGCCCCAGCGAAGTGCAGAGAAATGAAAAGGTCATNGAGGCCTATTTGGGGGTGGGCTAGTGCTGAAGGTAATTGATCTCCACGTCCACTACGGAGGGATCACTGCCCTGCGGGGCATCAATCTCACCATCAAAGAAAACCAGATCGTGACCCTGATTGGGGCCAACGGCGCAGGCAAGTCTTCCACCCTGAGGGCCATCATGGGTTTAGTCAAAAAGTCCCAAGGGCAGGTCCTCTACAAAGGCGAGGACATCTCGAGCCGGCCCACCAAGGATATCGTCTCCAAAGGAATCACCATGGTGCCGGAAGGGAGAAGGGTGTTTGCCAATTTGACTGTGGAAGAAAACCTGCTTTTGGGGGCCTACACCCGCACTGACCAAAAGGAGATTGCCAGGGATATGGAAGCTGTGTACAACACCTTCCCCCGCCTGAGGGAGCGCAGCTGGCAGAAGGCGGGTACACTCTCCGGCGGCGAGCAGCAGATGCTGGCGGTGGGGAGGGCTCTCATGAGCAGCCCACAGATCCTCATGATGGATGAGCCTTCCTTGGGATTGGCCCCCCTGCTCGTGAAGGAAGTGTTTGAGATCATCCTGCTCCTGCGGGAACGGGGCAACACCATTTTGCTGGTGGAACAGAACGCCAAAAAGGCGCTGGAAATTGCCGATTACGGATATGTTTTGGAGACGGGGCGCCTGGTTCTGGAAGGGCCTGGGAAAGCCCTGTTGGAAGACACCAAGGTGCAGGAGGCCTACCTCGGGGCGGCTAGGTAAAGCTCNGNAANGNAAAACGGCCGGTGTGCAAAGTCACACCGGCCGCTCCTTTTGCGGCAAAGGATTAATGGAGCTGTTCAGCATCTTCCGCAAGGGTTTTCCAGCGCTGGATATCGCCGTCCCGTTCCATAAGTTTGTGTTTATACATCCACGCTTCAGCGGTTTCAACAATATCTCGCATGGGTTCTGCCATACTGGTGCGGGTGGCGGCTCCCAAAGCCACGCTGAGCTGAACGGGGCTGTCCTGGGTCTGGGCGCAGGCCTTGCGGATGCGCTTGCAGATGGCCAGAGCCTCTGTCTGCCCTGTGTTGGGCAGCAGGATGGCGAACTCATCTCCGCCCCAGCGGGTTACGATGTCGCTGGCGCGGCAGCAGCCCTTCAGTACCTTGGCGGCGCTGATCAGCAGGCAGTCCCCCGCGCTGTGGCCCAAGGTATCGTTGGCCATCTTCAGCATGTTGACATCGCCCACGATCACACTGAGGGGCAGCGCTGCTTCGCTGTTCAGTTCCTTGACCATTTTGTTGAAATAAGCGCGGTTGTGGAGCCCCGTAACAGGATCGGTGTAGCTCAGCTCCCGAAGCTTAAGCTCAGCCCTTTTCCGCTCGGTGATGTCTACGCTGATCCCCACCACCCTGGTGGGTCGCCTGTGCCGATCAAAGGAGACGGCAGTCCCCCGGTCCAGTACCCAGCGCCACTGGCCGCAGGCGCCCTTCAGCCTGTATTCCTGTTCATACTTCTCACTGGTTCCGGCCAGGTAGCTTTCCAGGGCGGCCTTCAGCCGGGGCAGATCTTCGGGATGCACCAGAGTTGTGTCAATCACCAGCTGCTCGGGGAGGGCATCTGGGTCATAGCCCAGCATTTCTGCGTAGCTTCTGTTGCGGAAGACAAATCCATTGGTGATGGACCAGTCCCAAAGGCCCATTTTACTCCCGGTCAGCGCGAGTTCCAGCCGCCGTCTGTTGTAAGCCGCTTCCCTGTGGATGCGAATCAGCCACCAAAAAGCGGCCATGAGCACCAGACCGGCCGCCACGATGATCAGTATTTGTGTCACGATGATAATCGACCCCCCAACCCCTTGGGATGTACCCTATATTATTAATGTAGATAATTACTACTATTAATTATAAGGTCTTGGGGAGCTCAGATCAACGAAGTAGATCCGTCGAAAATGTAAGGTTATGCACAAATACCCATTACCGCGGATAATTTCCCGGCCGGATTTGCCCTTGGGGAGGAGACCGCACCCCCTTACAGAAACAATTAGGCAAAAGCCTTTGAGGAAAGATAGGTGGTAAGCATGAAGAGGCGTTGGAGTCTTTTGGCCTGGATGCTGATGTTCTTGGCGCTGGCCAGCACGGCCCTGGCCCAGCCCACCATCACCGGCACCGTGGCCGGAGTGGACAAGTACGGAAATGTGGGCTTGGATCTGCTCACCCAGGCCCTCCTGGATGCGGGTTTCGAGTTTGGCGATCTGATCCAAGTGGATCTGCCTGCTGAGAGCCTCGAAGCCCCCTTTGTTACAGCCTACAGCGATGTTGATGTGGGCAGCCTCCTGGTGCGCGGCCCCGGCGGCGATGGAACCAAGAATGTGGTCCTGGCCATCAACATGGGCGATTTTGCGAGCTTCTACGGGATCCAGGATGGGGACGCCGTGGCCCTTTCCTTGGCGGAAAAGGGTAGTTACCTCGGGGAGTGGCTCATCCGCCAGCTGCAGCGCACCAATGAGCGTGCCGACTATCCTTCAGACGAGGTCTTCGCCAACTTCCGGGAGGTGGCTGTTGGCGGAATGGGGAAGGGCATCTACTACCGCTGCAGCAGCCCTGTGAACAACGAACTAGCCAGGGCAGCTTACGCCGATGCCCTGATCAAGGAAGCGGGCATCAAGACCGTGATCAACCTGGCGGATGGACCGGAGGAACTAGCCAGCTACTTCAGGGAACCCGACTTCAACTCCCCCTACTACCAAGAACTCTACGAACAGGGGCAGGTCATCGCCTTGAACATGGGCATTGATTACCGTTCCGAGGATTTTCAGGCCAAACTCAAGGCCGGTCTAGAGTTCCTCCTGGCCCAGGAGGGGCCCTATCTCATTCACTGCAACGAAGGCAAGGATCGGGCAGGTTTCGTCTCTGCGCTGCTGGAGGCCCTGCTGGGGGCCAGTGCCCAGGAAATCAAGGAAGACTACATGCTCACCTACCTGAACTACTATGGGGTTGAGAAGGGTTCAGAGCAGTACGAGAAAATCGCAGAAAGCAACATCTTGGCTGCCCTGCGGGATCTCGCCGGCCTGCCTAAAGAAGCCAGCCTAGAAGAAGTAGACCTGGTGCAGGCGGCGGAAGCCTATCTTGAGGAGATCGGCCTCAGCCCCGAACAGATTGACCTACTCAAAGCGAAACTGACTGGCGATGCAGCCTAGCCAGGGGAAAGGGGATTTAGCATGAAAGCACTTGTGGTCATTGACATGCTCAACGATTTCATCGCGGAAGATGGCCTGCTCACCACAGGTGAAGCGGGCAGGGAGATCATTCCCTTTATCCAGTCCAAAATTGAGGAATTCCGGGAGCAGGGTTACCCCATCATCTTTGTCTGCGATAATCACGAGCCCGATGATAAGGAGTTTGAGATGTTCCCAGCCCACTGCATTGCGGGCAGCCAAGGGAGCCAGGTTATTCCGGAATTGGAGGTGCGCAGCGGGGATAAGATCATCCGGAAGCGGCGCTACAGCGCCTTTTTCGGGACGGAGCTGGATCTCTATCTGCGGGAGAAGGGCATCCAGGAGATCCACCTGGTGGGGGTGTGCACCAACATTTGTGTGCTGTTTACCGCGGCGGATGCCAGGAACCTAGGCTACCCGGTCACCATCTACGCCCAGGGCGTGGCCTCCTTTGACGCAGAGGCGCACCGCTTTGCCCTTAAAGAAGCCGAGAGCGTGCTGGGCTGCAGCATCGTGCCCCATTAGGAGACCTGTTGCATGAGGATAGTCGCACTGCAGAAGGAAGATGACAAGCTGATCCAGGAAGCAGCCCGGCTGCTTGTGGAGGGTTTCCAGGACAACTGGCCTGAGGCCTGGCCCGATCTTCCCGCTGCCCTAAGCGAGGTGCAGGAGGCCTTAGCAGAGGATCGGATCTGCCGGGCGGCCCTGGATGAGCAGGGCCAGCTGCTGGGCTGGGTCGGAGCCATCTGCACCTACGGGGGCCGGGTCTGGGAGCTCCATCCCCTGGTGGTGGATCCTAGGCATCGTAAGCAGGGTATTGGAACCAAGCTGGTCAGGGACTTGGAAGAGCAGGTAAGGCAGCGCGGGGGCATCACCATCTTCATCGGCAGCGATGATGAGAACAACATGACGTCCCTCGCGGGTGTTGACCTCTACGACAACCTCCTGGGCCGGCTGCGGGAAATCAAGAACTTCAAGGATCACCCCTACGAGTTCTACCTGAAGCTGGGCTTTCAGATTGTAGGTGTGATCCCCGATGCCAACGGCCTGGGGAAGCCAGACATCCTCCTGGCCAAGCGCGTGGTTGAGTGGAAGAAGTGATAGAAGTGATAAAGCAAAGGCGCGGACACTGCCGCGCCTTAAATCTTTCTCCTCAACCTACAGGCCGGTCCTCTGTGTAAAAGATCAACAGCTCGTAGCCCAAATCGCTCCAGCGGGAGCCGAGCTCCGACCCATAGGGTTCAATTCTCACATGATAGTCGCCGGCAGGCAGCTCCAGGGGGTAGGTTTCCGCGGTATTGGGGAAGCCAGCGCAGGTGGTGGAGAATACCGGTTCAAGACTGAGGCTGCTGAAGAGGGTGATCTGCCAGTAAGGCTTTTCATCATAAAAGAGGGGAACGTAAAATGACAATTCCACCGTCCCTGGCTCGGGAATGCTGAATTGATAATAATCCACATCGCTTTCCTGCTCCAGCCCGCCGTAGACGAATAGATACGGTTCGATCATGTTGGCCTGCTCCAAGGTATCATTGGGCTCAACTTCTTTAAACCAGCGCGGTTCGTCGGCCTGGGCAAGCAGGCACCAGCACAGCAGCGCAGCGGCAGTTAACACCAAGATGGCAGCTCGCCTGGTCACAGCAAGACCGTCCTTTCTTTCCTTAGTAGTTATTGCCAGGAATTCTCTGCCTTACTGCCCTGATCCTGCTGGGATGCGGGAAAATGGCCGACAGGCTCCAAGCGTGAATAGGTGCAGGAGGCGCCCTGCCCATGGCGAAACAGATCAGGACAGGTTTACCCACGGCCTGCGGTTAAAGGCGCTGCGGCGCCGAACAGGATTGGGGAGATTGGTATTGAAAAGGCTTACAGTGGAACTCCTTGCCAGGCTGGATGAACAGGGACGAGAACAGCTGGGCCGCGGTCAGTGGGCTCAAGCCGCGCAGACGTTTGGCAAAATGTTGGAGCTAGAGGACCATCCCGTGGTGAGAAACAACTTGGCCACCGCCTTTTACAACGGCGGATGGCCTGAGGAAGCCTGGAGGATCATGGAGCCGGTGCTGGCCAAGGGTGCCATCAGCCCCTTTGCCTGGGCCCTGGCCAGCATGATTGCCTGGGATTTGGGCTGGGAAGAAGCAGCCAGGGAATATCTGCAAAAGGCCATCTCCCTTTTCGAGGGGGGAGCCCACAGCCCCAGGGAGTTGGGCTTTGAGCCCGCGGGTTGGCGGGAGTACACCGTGATCATTAAACGAGCCGCGGGCCATCTGGGCCAAGATCCACTGGTGGTGGATCTGCACGATAGGTGGGAGCGCTACTACCAGACGCCAGAAGATTTCTTCCAGGCGGGAGTGGCCTTTTTCAATCTGCACGATCCCCGTAAAGCGGCGCAAGTATGGTCCCAAGTGCAGGATCGGGGCTGGGGTTTTCTTCAAGCTTACATAACAGTGGCCCGGCTCGTGGATCAGGGGGTGGTGCCCAGCTTCACCCTGCCCTATTCCGCACCCGCTTTCCCCGAGGAAGCTGAGTTCACTGAGGAGTCCGTTCACCAAACGCTGAGCCACGGGGGGAACCGGGCCGTGGTTCTGGCTCATCTCTTTGACCCCGGGTTTCCCAAGGAGATGGCACAGCAGGCAGTGCCCATGTTGGTTTCCCTAGGTGAGTGGGGCACCGCTTTTGGCCAGGCTCTGCTCCGAAGCGGCGCAGTTGCCAAGGACCTGAAGGTGGCTGCCGGTTTTGCCCTTCTGGAGAAGGGAGTGATCAGACCGGGCGAGCCTGTGATCATGGTTATTGATGGGGTGGAGCAGGAGGTCTATCTAGACAGGTGGGAGATGTGAGGAAGGCTAGAACAAGGAGGTATCAACGGGCATGAAAATCTCCATTATTGGCGCAGGCAGCATGTTTACGCGGCACCTTACGGTGGACATCTTGACCATCGAGGGCTTGGATCAGGGCGTGCTGGCCTTGGTGGATATCGATCCCAAGCGGCTGGAACTGGCAAAGAAGCTGGTGGAAATGATCATCGCCAAGACGGGCAAGAACTGGCAGGTGATCGCCTCCACGGATCGCCGGGAAGTGCTGGCCGATTCGGACTTCGTGNTCAACCAGATNGAAGTGAGCGGCCTGGAAACGGTGCGCCTGGATTACGAGATACCTTTAAAGTATGGAGTTAAGCAGTGTATCGGCGATACGTTGGGGCCGGGCGGCTTTTCAAGACCCTGCGGACCCTTCCTCCCTGGATGGAGATTGTGCGGGACATTGAAGAGCTGGCCCCGAAGGCAACCATTTTGAACTACACCAACCCCATGTCAGCTGTGGTTTTGGCCACCACCCGCATCACTGACCTGCCCGTTGTGGGTCTCTGCCATTCGGTACAGGGAAGCAGCCGTCAGCTTGCGGAGTATTTGGATGTTCCCTATGAGGAGCTGGAGTGGGAATGCGCGGGGATCAACCATATGGCCTGGTTCACGCGCCTGGAGCACAAGGGCCGGGATATGTACCCAGTGCTCAAGGAGAAGGCCAAAGACCCGCAGCTCTTGGCCCGTGACCCCGTGCGCTTAGATGCCATGCTGTATCTAGGAGCCTTTGTCACCGAATCCAGCGGGCATTTCTCCGAGTACATCCCCTATTACCGCAAGCGCCAGGAGCTCATTGATCAGCACTGCGGCCAGGGTTATAACGGTGAAACGGGCTTTTACGCCACCCAGTGGCCTACCTGGCGGGCGAACAATGACCGCGCCATTCAGGAGCTGATCTCCGGGGAACGGGAGCTCACCCTGGAGCGCAGCTATGAGTACGCCGCGCTGATCATTGAAGCCATGGTCAAGGATCAGCCGGCGGTGATCTACGGCAACGTGAAGAACACAGGCCTAATCGAGAACCTGCCCCAAGACGGGATTGTGGAAGTGGCCTGCATGATCAACCGCAACGGGATCAACCCCTGCTATTTCGGCCGCCTGCCCGAGCAACTGGCGGCTTTAAACAGGAGCAACATGGCCTTCTTTGAGCTGGCCGTGGAAGCAGTGCTGCAAAGGGATCGGGAGATGGCCATGCACGCCCTCATGGTGGATCCCCTCACGGCCGCCGTGTGTTCCTTGGGTGAGATCAAGGCCATGTTTGATGAGCTCTACCAAGCCCAGAGAGATTATATCCCAGCGCTCAAATAGGCTTAGGCCCCATCGTCAGCTGGCGAGGCCCCCTACACGGGGGTCTTTTTTTTGTCCTTTTTTCGCCACTGGGCCAAGTTCTGTTTCTTTAGGGAGGAATTCTGAATTCTGTGTTTAATAACAGGGATAGCCCCCAGAGTATCCCCGTCGGCAACAAATTGAATGGAAAGGGTGATAGATGAGGATCAGGAACGGCACTCTGGAGTGCCCACATCAACCAGCTAGTTCATTGCTTCGCCAGGCGCCAGTAGCTAAGCACTTGGCGTAAAGGAGGGTAATCAGCACATGTTTGACAGTGGAACGAAAAGGCTTGGAGTAATCTTAACTCTGGTTTTCGTCCTGTTCACAGTCTTCTCCGGCTTGGGATACGCCCAGCCAGAGCGCGGCGGGTGGCAGACGGGGCCAGAACTTTACCACCCCCAGCGCATCTTGGTGCGCTTTGCGGATCTAGTCACGGCAGAAGCTGCGGTGGAGTCCCTGGAAAGCTTAGGCTATGCGCTGCGAGACGTCGTAGACTTTCGGCCCAGCGCGCAGTTTCCAAGCGGGCTCCGGCTGGGCATAGTGGAGCTGTCTGAGCGGGTTTCTGTGGAGGAGGCCATAAGCCGTCTCAGCGCGATGCCGGGGATTCTCTACGCAGAACCCGACTATATCCGCTATCCTTCGGTGCAAACGCAGAGCGAGCCCCTTTTCCCCAATGACACCTACTTCGATCGGATGTGGGGCCTGCACAACCACAACACGCAATATATCGATCCCCGCATGCCAGGGGGCCAGCCCGTGGACGATGCGGATATCGACGCGCCTGAGGCGTGGCCTTTCCACACCGGAGGCGGGGAAGTTTTGGTGGCCATCATCGACACCGGCTGCTACATTGATCACCCGGACCTAGCACCGAACGTCTGGGTGAACGAAGTGGAGTGGAATGGAACACCTGGGGTGGACGATGATGGTAACGGGTATATCGACGACTTCTGGGGCTGGAACTTCTTTTCCGATAACAACCAGGTGTTTGACCCCAATGAACGTGACATTTACGGCTATCTCAACGACGAGCACGGCAGTCATGTCGCGGGCACCATCGGAGCTGTGAGCAACAACTCCATGGGGGTCGCCGGAATCAACTGGGACGTGCAGATCATGGCCCTGAAGTTTTTGGGCCCCTCCGGCGGCTATACATCAGATGCCATCAAGGCCTTTGAGTACGCCACCGCCATGGGAGTAGATGTGATCAACTGCAGCTGGGGCGGGGGCGGCTTCAACCAGGCCCTGAAAGACGCCATTGAGGCCTCTGGGGCACTGGTGGTCTGCGCCGCAGGCAACGACGGGTATGATACCGATGTCTACCCGCACTATCCTGCCAGCTATGACTCGCCCAATATCATTGCCGTGGGCGCCATGATGCAGAACGAAGAGGTGGCCGACTACCCCAATTGGTGGTCATCCAACTATGGGGTGGAAACGGTGGATCTCTTTGCCCCCGGCGGATACATTTTGTCCACGGTACCGCCGGATCCAGTTCCTGTGGAACCAACTGAGGCCTATGCGTTTTTCTATGGGACCTCCATGGCCTCGCCCCACGTGACTGGAACGGCAGCCCTGCTCCATTCCTTCAGGCCGGATCTTCCCCTCTACCAGGGAGCACCCGGCTGGACTCCGGGAACTCCCACGATCAAGGATGTGATCCTGTCCACCGTGGACGTAAAGCCAGCTTACCAGGGCTTGGTCGCCACCAACGGCCGCTTGAACCTGGCCAAAGCACTGCAGGAGGTGGCAGGACCTAGGATCACAGCCTTCAGCGTGGAGCCCCTGTATGGACCGCCTCCCTTGGAGGTTACCTGCAGCGCATCTGCCGAGTCCACTGAGGGCGAGATTGTCGATGTGTGGTGGGACTTCGGCGATGGCAGCGAGCCCGTCNATGNNTATGAAGCGGTGCACACCTATGAGGAAGAAGGAGAATTCACCGTCAGTTTCCACGTGCTGAATGATACGGGTATGGAAGTAAGNAGGTCAGCTACTATCCGCGTCTTCCACCCGCCCGTGATCTCCGTGGAACCTACTGAGCTCGAAACCTACGTGGAGTGGGGCCAGAGCGAGGACCGAACCATCACCATTGCCAACAGCGGTTTGGGCGCACTGAACTACCGCGCCATGGTCCAGCTCGTGGGAATGGTGGACACCAACAAGCCCCTGGGCAGCGGTGGACCTGATGGTTACGGCTACTTCTGGCTGGATACCAACGAACCGGGAGTAAGTGTACCGGAGTGGTTGGAGATTTCCGAGATTGGAACCAGGCTGAATCTTGGTGGGGATGAAGGCATAAGGGTGGATCTGCCCTTCGAGTTCCCGTTCTACGGAGAGATG
>JGI24714J26587_10003477_pt1 | contig 9810 bp, 7 predicted proteins | sample BioPla4DNA2_FD_26587 | JGI IMG/M metagenome (IMG submission 26587)
GCAGGATCCCTTCGCGGACAAAGCGGGCAATGATCTGTTCCCGGCTTGGCTCCAGCGGTTCAGCTGCTGCTTTCCGGGCGTTGATGATCTGTTGGATCTNTTCGTCAATGTGCATACCCTCACGCTCCTTGGTCTGGTTTCAGCATTGTTTATATTTTNTGTATATAGCGCATGTTTTAGCAATATTCAATATTAAGCGGCGGATTCCTTCTTTGTGCCGATGCAGCCCGGAGATGGGTAAAGCGCTTAAGAACATAAAAAAGCCCCGTTCTCGCCGGGGATTTTTTGCTTTTGGCAAGGCAAGAGTATGCAATTGGGCTTTATGATGACGCCATGAAAAAGTATATAACTAAGCTACTCTCCTACAGTGGCCTNAAGCAGCAATTTAATCTCATCGCCAACAACTTTGTACAGCCCATAGGAAATTCCTTCGTAATACTCACTTTGGATCATGACCTCCAAAATGCCGTCACCGTCGGCATCAATGAAGGAGGGTCTGTCAATAATTTTGTGCTTTTAACCTAATTCCCTATTTGAGATAAGGGTTGACCTTATCGGGGAAAAAGATTGAAAGCTGTAGAAGTATTTGGCCCCAGTTTGGAATTCGGCCTGTCCACTTGCGTAATACATCTTGTGTGGCTAAGTAAAGCATCTTAAGTAAAGCTTCATCGGAAGGAAATATGCTTTTACCTTTGGTGACTTTCCGTAATTGACGATGGTAGCTTTCGATGATGTTGGTTGTGTAGATGAGTTTTCGTATCTCTGGCGGATACTTGAAGAAGGTAGCTATTTCCGCCCAGTTTTGCCGCCAAGAGCGAACAATCAAGGGATATTTTTCTCCCCAAGCTGCTTCAAATTGATTCAATGCTTCTGAGGCTGCAGCTTCGGAAGAAGCGGTGTAAATCGGCCGTAAGTCAGAGGTGATTTTCTTCACGTCTTTGTACGATACATAACGAATTGAGTTACGGATCTGATGGACGATGCATTTTTGAATTTCCGCTTCAGGATAACAAGCCGTAACAGCTTCAGAAAATCCGGTAAGGTTATCAACAGCGACAATAAGGATATCCTGTACACCACGGTTTTTTAACTCGTTCAAGACACTTAACCAGAACTTGGCCGCCTCGTTTTCACCAATCCAGATGCCTAGCACATCTTTTCTGCCTTCTAAATCAATACCAATCGTCATGTAAGCGGCTTTTTTTGTGATCATGCCATCCTGTTTAACGTTAAAGTGAATGGCGTCCATGAAAACAATAGCGTATATGCTATGTAAAGGCCGGTTTTGCCATTCTTTAATCATTGGCATGATTTTGTCAGTGATGTTAGAGATTAATGTCGGGGACGCTTCAATCCCGTACAATTGTCGTAAGTGGTCTTGAATGTCACGGGTACTGAATCCTTTGGCATATAAAGCGATAATTTGGTCTTCGATCCCGGTAATATTCTTTTGATACTTCTTTACGATGACCGGATCAAATTCTCCGGCTCGGTCGCGGGGAATGTCCAAATCAATCTCGCCAAATTCACTGCGTACCCTCTTGGAACTGTAGCCATTCCGGCGGTTATCTGTCTGTTTATTCTTATCATCTTGTTTTTCATAGCCAAGGTTGTGGTCCATTTCAGCTTCCAGGAGCTTTTGCAGGGTCTCGGCAAATAAGTCTTTTAGGGCATTTTGAATATCGGGGATACTTTTAATGTCATACTCTTTGATTAATGTCTTAATGATCTCCGACGATACTGTATGTTCCCGCCTTTTCTTTGCCATCTACCATTCCGCCTTTCCGCTTCATTATATATTTTCTTTGGAAAGGCTAAAAGCACAAACTATTTTACAGACTCAACCCAAGCGGTCCATAATCGCTTTAGAATTTCTTGCCGTCAAATAGGTGTCATTTCCTTTGTTATCTACAATAACAGCATCTGGCGGAACCTGCTTTTTAATTAAATAGTCCCGCATCACTTCTGCTTCGTCATAACCTTCTTTGCCAAAGCCACCGCTGACAATGATATATTTAAAATAGCCTTGACGATATAATTCAACAGCTTTATCCAACCGGCTTTGCAGGCGTTTAGACGGTTGCCCGGTCACTTCCACTTTATTGCCCAGGACAACCCCCACATCAGCCTTACCTATATCATCATCCAAGCCGTCAATGATGATTAAGGCAGAATGCACCATAAACCAAATTATAAATGTTATTACAAGGTTTTTTCTAAACCGTTTCATCCGCGTGCTCTCCAATCTACTAAATGCACGATAACAAGGTTATATTTATCAAAAACTTATAGACCTATCTCACTAATATTAAAACGAGATTTTTCTAATTATTTACCCATATATAATTCATAACATTTTCCTGTTTTCCTACCTCCTGGAAAACAATTTTCAATTTACAATTTTTCGGTTCCTTGATACCACGTCCACGAAAAACAATGAAGCAGGCGTTATGGCCTGCTATTTGTACTCGCATTAAAAACGACTTTAATATATCGAATTTCCGCAGTTAATATCAAACGGCATAATTAGCAACTTTTGAAGATCCTTGAAATTATTCTTGAAAAACCAAGTCGTCGCTTTACCGTAATTCTCCTTATTGTCAAATTCCCAATAAGATAAATACTTTACACACTTGACGATTATGGTTAACTTCCGCGGCGGTTCTCCGAGTTCATCACCATCAATGGCAAGGCAATGCTTTTTCGGTTTTTGGGGATAAAACAAGAGGACGCACTCCCCACGTCCTCTTGTTATTTATTGAATTATTCACCGTTACCCTTCCCATTTTCCCTTTTCCATATTTTCTCTTTACTTTTTTCTCGTTACGCTTTTCAGCCCAAGCCACGAACGATAAATGACAAGTCTCACTTTACCCTTTTCTCTTTATACGTTCCTAGAATAGCGTCAGTTGGTCCGATTCGGGCAAGCCCACCAAGCAGCCATGGTTTTGCAACACTTCGATAACTGCCGAGGTCAGCCGGGCCCGGGTCTTTAAATCCTCAATAGAGGTAAAGGGCCCTTCCTCCCGGGCCGCGACGATACTGCGGGCGGCGTTTTCACCCAGACCCTGGAGGGCAGCCAGGGGCGGGAGCAAACCGTCGGGCGTAATCTGGAACTTGCGGGCGTCGGACTTATAAAGGTCAACGGAGAGGAATTTGATCCCCCGGAGCATTGCCTCGTTAACAATCTCCAGGATCGTCAGGAGGTTTTTCTCCTTCTGGGTAGCCTCATTCCCCTTCTTATGGAGTTCTTCCATTCGTTTTAGGATAAATTCCCGGCCCTGGACTACCAAGTCCGCATCGAACTCATCGGCCCGCACCGTAAAGTAGGTGGCATAAAAAGCCTCAGGTTGGTGCACCTTAAACCAGGCAATCCGGAAGGCCATCATCACATATGCCACCGCATGGGCCTTGGGGAACATATACTTAATCTTCAAACAGGAATCAATGTACCACTGGGGCACATCATGGGCCTTCATCTCCGTGATGTCCTCGTCGGACAGGCCTTTCCCTTTCCGGACCTTTTCCATGATCTTAAAGGCGGTTAGCGGTTTTAAGCCTTTAAAGATCAGGTAATTCATGATATCGTCACGAGTACAAATCACCTCAGACAAGGTGGCTGTACCGTTCTTGATCAAGTCTTGGGCGTTGCCGAGCCACACATTGGTCCCGTGGGACAAGCCGGAGATGTAGATCAGTTCTGAAAAAGTGGTGGGTTTGGTCTCGCTTAACATTTGACGCACAAATTCCGTGCCAAACTCAGGAATACCCAACGTGCCCAGGTCAAAGCCGAGATCCTCCGGTTTTAAACCCAAAGGTTCCACCGAGGAAAAAATCCGCATGGTTTCCGGGTCATTGAGGGGCACTGTTTTGGGATCTATGCCCGTTAGATCCTGTAACATCCGGATGACCGTCGGATCATCATGGCCCAGGATATCTAATTTCACCAAACGCCCGCTTAAGGAGTGATAGTCAAAGTGGGTGGTGATCCAGCCGGCGTTTTTATCATTGGCCGGGTACTGAACCGGAGAAAAATTCAAAATATCCTGGCCTTTGGGTACAACTATCATCCCGCCCGGGTGTTGTCCGGTGGAACGACGGACACCGCTGCATCCTGCCACCAACCGGTTCATCTCCGCTGAACGCACCTTAATCTTCCGTTCTTCAAGATAGCCTCGGACAAAGCCAAAGGCGGTCTTCTCCGCCAGCGTCGTAATGGTGCCCGCCCGGAAGGTATAGTCCTTGCCAAAGAGTTCCTCGGTGTACTTGTGAATTACCCCTTGGTACTCACCAGAAAAGTTCAAGTCAATATCGGGTTCTTTATCACCATCAAAACCCATAAAGGTGGCAAAGGGAATATCCTGCCCGTCCCGTTTCATCTCTGTACCGCAGTTGGGGCAATTTTTCGGCGGCAGATCATAGCCGGAGCCAATGGCCCCCGTCTCCAGAAATTCACTGTATTTGCACGAAGGGCAGAGGTAATGGGCAGGCAGCGGGTTGACTTCTGTAATGTTACAAAAAGTTGCCACCAGGGATGAACCCACCGAACCCCGAGAACCAACCAGGTAATTATCGTCCAGGGACCGCTTCACCAACTTTTGGGCAATTAGATACAAAACGGCGTAACCATGGCCAATAATACTCTTCAGTTCCCATTCCAACCTGTCTGCCACCACTTGCGGCAGGGGATCCCCATAGATCTCCTTCCCCCGTTTGTAGGCCATCTCCCGGATCTCTTCATCAGCCCCTTCAATAATTGGCGGGTAAAACTCTTCCGGGACCGGTATAATCTCCTCGATCTGGTCGGCGATCTTCCNGGGATTGTCGATCACAACTTCCTTGGCCAGCTCCGGACCAAGGTAGGCGAATTCCGCCAGCATCTCATCGGTGGTGCGAAAATAAAGGGGTGGCTGATGATCCGCATCCTCATAACCTTGTCCGGCCAGGAGGATCCGGCGGAAGATCTCATCCTTCGGTCGGAAGAAGTGAACATCCCCGGTGGCCACCACCGGTTTGTTCAGCTCTTTGCCCAGCTCCACAATGCGGCGGTTCAAGCGCTGCAGATCCTCCCGGGTGACCCGGCCCTCCCGGACCATAAACTCATTGTTGGCAATGGGCTGGATCTCCAGGAAATCGTAGAATTCGGCGATCTTCCGTACCCGTTCGCCATTGGGGTTCTCCAGCATGGCCTGGAAAAACTCCCCGGCCTCACAGGCGGTCCCCAGGATCAAGCCCTCCCTGTTCTCCACCAACAACGAACGGGGAATCCGGGGATGGCGGTGAAAATAGTCCACATGGGAGCGGGAAACCAGCCGGTATAGGTTCTTTAGTCCCGCCTGATTCTTGGCAAAGATGGTTATATGGTAGGTCTTCAGGTTGTCCGAGAGTTCACCGGCTAAAGAGTTAATCCCGGTAAAATCGCGAATCCCCTTTTCTTCTACCAGTTTAAGGCCTTTGATTAACAGTTCGCCGGTGGCCCAGGCATCGTCCACAGCACGATGATGGTTCTCCAGATGAATACCCAGTTCTTTCACAGCAGTGCCCAGTTTATGGTTCTTCCATTCGGGCCAGAGTACCCGGGCCAAGCCCAAGGTATCCAGGACCGGCGGAAGGATGGCCTGTTGCAAATGCTTTTGAATATGAAACGTAAGAAAACCCACGTCAAAAGAGGCGTTATGGGCGCACCAGACCGCATCGCCCACAAAATCCAAGAAGCTTTGGAGGGCCTCCTGCGGCAGGGGCGCATCTTGTACCATTTGGGGCGTAATGCCCGTCAATTGTTGAATATTCCGGGGAATCTCCTTGCCCGGCCGGACAAAGGTCTGAAACTCTTCCACCAACCGGCCTTGGTGCAAGCGGACGGCGCCAATCTCAATAATCTCGTCCATGGCCGGATAAAAGCCGGTGGTCTCAATATCCACGATAACGATGTCATGCTCCGCCCAACCTCCTCCGGGCGCCCGGAGGATGATGGGATCTTTATCGTTGACCAAATATCCTTCCATCCCATAGAGCACTTTAATCCCGCATTTTTTGGCGACTTCATAAGCCTCGGGGAAGGCCTGCACCACACCATGGTCAGTGATGGCAATGGCCGGATGCCCCCAGGTCGCAGCAGTTTTAATCGCCTTCGCCACGTCCAGAGTGCTGTCCATGGCAGACATCTTTGTATGCAGATGCAGCTCCACCCGCTTCTCCGCCGCCTCATCCTTTAGTTCAACGGGCGGCAAAAGCTGCAGGTCATTACCCATGATGTTCAACTCGTTGGCAAAACGGTCCATTTGCAGATCACCTTTGATCCGCACCCGCTGCCCCGGTCCAACTTTGTCGGAGATATCCTCATCCTTGCGTTGAAAGAACTTCACCGTGATCGAATCGGTCTCATCGGTCACGTCCATTGTCCACAGGAGTTTCCCGGACTTAAGCGTCCGGCTCTCGAACCGGAAAATTTCACCTTCGATGATTACACCCTTCTCCTCTTCTTCAGTCAACTCATGGATGGGCCTGGCTTCCCCTTTTATCTCCTTGCCCAGCAGCACCGAGCCATTGACTGGACTACCGCCTGCCTTGGCACCGTTCTTTGCCGGAACGGAATTAATGAGTGAAGCCAAGTAGGCTTCTTCCTCCTGTTGCCTTTGCTCCTCCAACTCCGGAGAAATGCCAAATCCGGGCTCCAGCCGGAAATGGATTACCGCCGGCTCGCCGGTTTCTTCCCAGATCACCTGCTTGAGGTGGTCAACTTTTTTGTTCAGGTAATCAATGCCCGCCTGGTCCCCCACCGTCCATTCCAAAGCACCCTCGCCCATCCATTGGGGCGGCGTTTCGGTCAGCCAACCGATGGCGGCCGGCAATTCTTCCCGCAAACGCTTATAGATTTTCGGCCAAAGCTGCGCCAGCCGTTCAGCCGGCGGCGCCAGGTCCGCCCGGGAGATAAAGCGCAGATCCACCTGGGAAACTGCCCCGATGGCCTTTTGCACTACATCTGTTACCTCCTGCTGGACTTCTGCCGGCACCAGTTTTGGCGTATACAAAGTCAGGGTCCAACTCCGCTCTTCCACATGAACAAGGACTTCCCGGATATATGCTGATTCAATGAAATGGCGGGCAGCATGAGAAAGAGGGATCTCCTCAATCCCTTCAAGAATCCCGCTGAGATGTCTTTTAACCGGTTGCACTACATATGATTGGCCCATGGGCAACCTCCAAGAGCAAATTTTTTGTTATCGATTGGGAATCTTATGCCGAAAGGCTGCAAGAATCTCCCAGTACATCTTGAGCCGGGCGACAAAACCTTTTAAAAAGCCGCGTTTTTCTTCCTTCATCACCTGGGTGATGCCACTGAGAGTAACCTTCTGAACCCGGTGGCCCTTTTGTTTGGCATAGCGGCTGATGGTAATGTCCACCCCATAACGGGTCAGTTCCAAATCGGACAGGCCGTCAAAGATTGCCCGGACAATCGCCCGTTGCCCGCTGAGGAAGGGCGTCAACCGTTGGGAGAGATCGGTCAAACGCCGGCCAGAACGAAACATGCCCACGGTCATATCGACGCGGCCTTTCTTCACCGGCAAAAGGAGATGGATGATGTGACGGGGAGTCAGCCCGATCAGGTCCGCGTCCAAGAGGACAATAACATCGGCATCCGTAGCGTTCACCCCGGCAAACACCGCTGCTCCTTTCCCCTGGTTCTGCGGCAACTCGATGACTTTGGCCCCGGCTTCGGCAGCCACTTTGGCTGTACCATCGGTGGAGCCGTCGCTAACAACGATGACGTCAGTCAAATCCCGGCAATTTTTGGCGACACGGACCACCTGGGCGATGGTACCTTCCTCGTTATATGCTGGGATCACTGCGACCGCTTTCATGCATCCAACTCCTTCTCTATCCGTTGCAGTTCACCGGCGAGGTAGGCTTGGACCCTTTCCACCGTCTCGGCAATAGGCCAACGCAGGTCCTCCCGTGTAGCCCGGACCCGCACCTCCACTTCACCGGTGGCCAAACCCTTCGGTCCAACAGTAAGTCGTAAGGGGATCCCCATCAAATCCGCATCTTTAAACTTGACACCGGGACGTTCGTCCCTGTCGTCCAGAAGCACTTCAATTCCTGCCTTGGTCAAAGCCCGATAAAGCTCCTCTGCGGCAGGCAATTGGTCCTTACTGATAGCTATAATCTCAACATGGAAGGGGGCAATCGGCACCGGCCAGATAATACCGTCATCATCATGCAACTGCTCAATGGCAGCGGCCACCGTCCTGGTGACGCCAATCCCGTAACAACCCATGATGATGGTCTGTTCTTTGCCGGCTTCGTCTAAATAGGTGGCATGCAAAGCACTGCTGTATTTCGTGCCAAGCTTAAAGATATGGCCAACTTCGATCCCCCGGGTATCCTGCAGTTTGCCTTGGCAGCGCGGGCAGCCTTCACCGGCTTTGGCCGTTCTCAGGTCATGGACGGCGGAAGGAACAAAATCCTTGCCTGGACGGACACCGATCAAATGGTAGTCGGCCTCATTGGCGCCACAGACCGCCGAGGTCATGGTCATCACCCGCCGGTCCGCCAACACCCGGATCCGGGCATCCAAACCCACCGGACCCACAAAACCAATGGGCAATGGGGCGACCTCCGCCACTTCTTCAGGGGTGGCCCAGTGCCAAGGGCAGTCGAGGACATGGCCGAGTTTAGTTTCATTGACCTCATCGTCCCCCCGGACCAGAACGGCCACCAAACCCTGGGACGTCTGAACAAACAGGGTCTTAATCAACCGGTGAGCAGGCACGTCCAAAAAGACGGCAACTTCTTCGATGGTCTTTTTCCCGGGGGTTTGCACCCGCTTCATTGCAGAGTCTTCCCCTATCGTCTCCTTATCATTAAGAACGGAGGTGGCCTTCTCGGCATTGGCCGCATAATCACAGGTATCACAGTACAGGATCAGGGCCTCGCCTGACTGGGCCAAGACCATAAACTCATGGCTGGCATCACCGCCGATGGCCCCGGAATCGGCTTCCACCGGACGGAACTTCAAGCCGCAGCGGGTGAAGATCCGGCAGTAGGCCTCATACATTGCAGCGTAACTCTTCTGGAGTCCAGCTTCGTCTTTATCGAAGGAATAGAGATCCTTCATAATAAACTCCCGGCCGCGCATTACACCGAAACGGGGACGGATCTCATCCCTGTATTTATTCTGAATCTGATAGAGCCGCAGGGGCAGATCCCGGTAGGAGCGGACCTCGTTGCGCACCAGTGTGGTGATGATCTCTTCGTGGGTGGGGCCGAGGCAAAACTCCCGGCCGTGCCGGTCTTTCAGGCGGAACATCTCTTCGCCGTAAACATCCCAGCGCCCGGTCTCCTTCCAGATCTCCGACGGTTGGATGATAGGTAGCATCAATTCCTGGCCGCCGGCCCTGTCCATCTCCTCTTCGATGATCTTAATAACCTTCTTTACCACCCGGTAGCCCAAGGGAAGGTAAGTATATACGCCTGCTGAGGATTTACGGATTATACCCGCCCGGAGCATCAATTGATGGCTGGCGATCTCCGCCTCAGCCGGTGTTTCTCTTAATGTTGGGATGAAATATTGGGATAATTTCATTTGTCAAGCCTCCTCCCCCGCTGCCGGGGAAACGTTGGTAACATCGTTTTCGGCCTGCTTTGCTTTAATCTCATCCAGGAGTGTTTGCAGTTCCTCTTGGAAGGCGTTAAGCAGTCCGGTCTCAGCCACCTTCCGGATGATCTTGCCTTTCCGAAAGATCAAAGCCTCTCCTTTGCCGCCGGCAATCCCGAGATCGGCCAGCCGGGCTTCGCCCGGCCCGTTGA
>JGI24714J26587_10003481_pt1 | contig 9800 bp, 8 predicted proteins | sample BioPla4DNA2_FD_26587 | JGI IMG/M metagenome (IMG submission 26587)
CCCGATCAGGGGGACTGTCCCTCCGCGCGATCAGCGCGATCAGGGGGACAGGTTGACCGCGCGATCACCCAACCTGTCCCGCCGCGCGAATTCGTTTACAACCACGAATTAAGGGTATATTCTATAATTAGGGGAGCAACAATATCCAAGCAACAAAATCCAAGATAATGGAGTGAGTATTGTGAGTACCATGGAAGATGTCGCTGGGGTTGTCGAGTCCTTTAGAGATCAGATGGTGAAATTCCTGGTAGATCTGTGTTCTATCCCTGCTGTTAATCCGTCTTTCGGTGGAAAGGGAGAGTACAGGCGCGCCATGTGGCTGGCTAATTTTCTGAAAAAGCAGCAACTGCCGGTTGAGATTGTGGAAGTTGATGATGACTCTGTGCCGGAAGGGAAGCGGCTCAACCTGGTCAGCCGTCTGCCCGGCAGCGGTGAAGAGGGGACACTCTGGATCGCCGGGCATTTGGATACTGTTGCCGCAGGGGATCTCAATGCCTGGGAGACCGATCCCTTTTCACCGGTTGTCAGAGATGGCTGCATCTACGGCCGTGGGGTGGAAGACAATGGGCAGGCCATCGCCTGTATGGTTTACACAGCTTTGGCTCTGAAACAGTTAGGGCTGCAGCCAAAAAAGGAACTGGGCCTGCTTTTCGTCAGTGATGAGGAGGCGGGCAGCACATATGGTCTCAGAGCTCTGGCTGAACAGGGATTATTTAATCCCCCGGATGAGGCCTTGATACCTGACGCGGGGGTTCCTGATGGGAGTTTTATCGAAGTAGCGGAAAAATCCATCCTGTGGTGCCGGTTTACTGTAATCGGCAAGGAGACCCACAGTTCAATGCCGCATGTGGGCATTAATGCAGGATGGGTGGGCTCTCTTTTTGCTGTAGAGCTAATTGAAACTCTGCGCCGTAAATACCGGGACCGCGACCTTTTGTTCAATCCCCCTTACTCAACTTTTGAATTGACTCAGAAGTTTGCCAATGTCAGCAGCCCCAATGTGGTGCCGGGAAAGGATGTTTTCACTGTTGACTTTCGGGTGCTGCCGACTTGGGACCTTGATGCAATAGTGAGCGATATCGAACAATTGGCCACCAAATATGAGTATCAGTACAAAGTGGTAATCAATTATGAGTTTCTACAGAGGCTTGATGCACCTCAGCCCACATCACCTGAGGCTCCTGTGGTAAAAAAATTGAGCAATATCTTAAGACAACGGGGGCTGGCGCCCAAAATCGGGGGAGTCGGTGGAGGAACCTGTGCCGCCATCTTAAGGGAGATGGGAATCCCTGCAGTGGTTTGGTCAACCCTTAATGAAATGGCACACCAGCCTAATGAATACGCTGTTATCGACAATATGGTAGAGGATACGAAAACATTTATCGCATTGTCTTTGGCTTAACCCCGGCTAGCCAGACCGATTAGGGGGCGACCGATCACCTCGATCACCGCGCGATCACCGGGACAGGTTGGGTGATCGGGTCCGATCAGTGGGACTGTCTCCCCGCGCGACCCCGCGCGATCCGAAAGCCGTCCCCGCCCCCGGTTCATATTTTTGTGATAAATCCAGCCGGTATGCTGTCACTTAACCATATTCCGTCTTTCTCCCGGTAAAAGTTAATCCCTGTATTGTAGGCTTCCAGTGCTGAAATTTTTAAAATTATTGGTTTTTTTGTTCTGCGCAGTCCGACAACATAAGCAGTATCTACGTCAAGGGATAGATGTACATACTGTCTGCCTATTGGTTTTAGGCCGGTGTCTAAGATCAACTCTGCTGCTTTTGCTGTTGTGCCGTGATATAAAACCCTTGGCGGCTCTGTAGGTTCCTTCTTTATTTTGGAGGGTAGGGAATGGCCGTAAGTTGCTCGGATTTTCCCATCCTTTATTTCGAACCGTTTTTTCTGGGATTCATTTATGACTTTCTGAAGATCATCTACTGTGACATTTTTAAAGCTCCTGGAGTGTTTTTTTAATCCCTGCAATAATGCCTCTACATCCACCCAGCCCTTTTCATCTAAAGTTAAACCATAATTCTGTGGGGCATGCCTTAAAGCATGTGCTATTGTTTTGCTCAATTTTATGTATTTTTTCTCCATCAAAAAATGCTCACTCCTGTGTAATATTATAGCTTATGCTTGGTGGAAACGAACATCGGAGCGGTACTGCTGACCAGACAAAGGGACAGTCCTTGTGCGCGATCAAATATTGCACAACAGGAAGTTATAGAGGTGGCCTTGGTGGATTATCTAATGAAATAATGTTCCAGCGGAGGTCGGGAAAGAATTGAAACCTTTACTTTAGGCGGAGCGGCACCCGCGCAGGACCGGGGGACAAGTACGTTGTCCCACCAAAATACCAAACGCGAAGAACAAGCCTTATGGTTGGTTCTTTTTTGTTCGTTCAGCATGTCTATTGAGCTGGTTGTCCCTTTTGAGTCGAAGTCCCTGTGTCACCGTGACGCGACCCCCGTCCCCGTGTCACACGTCCCCCTGCTTCCCCTTGACAGACCTGCGATTATTATGCTACCATCACTTCAAATCGGTTAGATAGAGTAAGTCTAACCGCTATGAAGAAGGGAATAAACTAAGGTTCGCCCCAGGAGCCGAAGGCTTGGAGCCCGGTAAATAAAGCAATTCCACCTGTCCCTGCATAAGGGTGGGTGTTGATTGCATAGATAATAACTAAATACTTTGAGAGGAGACTAGTGGAGATGAGAAGGGCAAAGTTAGTTGAGTTGAGAAAGGTTTTTAATGTTATTCTGCTGGGAGCAATCCTTACCCTGTTTGTCGGGATTTTTACCTCATGCAGTAATGGCGATTCTAATGGTACCGCATCCGGAGATAAACAGTCCTCCGGCGAGAGCGTAAAGACCATCGGTATCGTCCAGATCATGGAACACCCCTCACTTAACACCATCCGCGAGTCGTTCATCAATCAGCTTGCAGAAGAAGGCTATCGAGACGGTGAAAACATCAAAATCGACTACCAGAATGCACAGGGCGACCAGACTAATCTGAAGACTATTTGCCAAAAGTTTGCCAATAATAACTATGATCTGATTGTTGCCATTGCCACCCCTTCTGCACAGGCAGCAGCCGGTGAAACAAAGGAGATACCGGTGCTTTTTGCAGCCTGTACCGACCCTGTGGGTTCAGGCCTTGTTGCTAGCCTTGACAAGCCGGGGGGCAATGTAACAGGGACTTCAGACGCAGTTTCCGCAGAGCAGATCATGGAGCTCGCCAAACGCATCACTCCCGCTTTCAAAACCATAGGTGCTCTTTACAATTCAGGAGAAGCCAATTCGGTTTCGGTCATCAACAACCTGAAGGAATATGCCAAGAGGAACGGAATGACCGTGGTTGAGGCCACAGTCACCAACACTTCTGAGGTGCAGCAGGCGACTCAGACATTGGTGGAAAAGGCTGATATCCTGTTTTCGCCGATCGACAATACTGTTGCCTCTGCTATGCCGGTTGTCGCTCAGGTGGTAAAGGCCGCCAAAAAACCGATCTATGTCGGCGCTGATTCTATGGTGAAGGATGGGGGCCTGGCTACCTATGGTGTCAACTATGAGGTTCTGGGCCAGGAAACAGCCAAAATGGCAGTAGAAATATTGAAAGGCGGCAACCCGGCTGAGATGCCTGTCAAGACCATGGACGCGGTGGAGATCTACCTTAATCAAGAAACCGCTGCTGCCATAGGGATTGCTTTCCCCGAGGATGTTGTCCGGGAAGCAAAGGAGATTTTCGGCAAGTAGATCCCTTGTGCTTCAATTTGTCTTCTTAAAAATGAATTAAGAATGAGGCGAAACCAATTATGCAGCTGATCTCTTGGGCAACACTACAAGGCTCTTTGGAGCTTGGTATAATCTACGCCATAATGGCGCTCGGTGTTTTTATATCATTCAGAACGCTTAATATACCTGATCTTACAGTGGACGGCAGTTTCACATTGGGTGCCGCCGTGTCAGCCATACTGGTAGGCCTTAGCCAGCCTTTCACCGGGCTGGCTCTGGCCTTTTTGGCAGGCTGTATTGCCGGTATGATGACCGCAATGCTGACCACAAAGCTGAAGATCCAGCCCCTCCTTTCAGGGATCCTGATGATGCTTGGGCTTTATTCCATCAACCTCAAAGTAATGGGCGGCAGACCCAACATCCCACTGCTCAATCAGCCTCTGATGTTCGATTTTTTGCAGGGCTTTGCCTGGGATGGGTATGGGAAACTGCTGTTTCTTTTGTTAATACTTGTTCTGATCGTGGTTCTTCTCTACTTATTTTTGAAAACAAAGGTCGGTTTTGCATTAAGGGCTACAGGGGATAATGCCCAGATGGTCAGGGCGCTTGGTGTGAATACAGATCTAATGATTCTGATAGGGCTTGCCCTTTCCAACGGCCTTGTGGCACTGTCAGGAGCCATCATTGCGCAATATCAGGGGTTTGCCGATATTAGCATGGGTATCGGAATGGTGATCATCGGGCTTGCCTCTGTGATCATCGGCGAAGTCCTGTTCGGTGTGAAAACACTGCTGCGGCGGCTGATGGCAGTAGTGCTGGGTGCGGTGCTGTACAGGCTTGTGATCACCATCGCTTTGTGGCTGGGTATGCCACCTACAGATTTAAAGCTGATATCAGCAGTGATTGTGGCAATTGCTCTTTCCATAACTGTAATCAGTGATAGGTTTCGTTCATTGAAAAACAGGAGAATAAATGCNGGCAGCGAAGGGGGGCAGATCTGATGCTCAGGGTTGANAACATCNNCAAGACCTTTAACAAAGGAAGCATCAATGAAAAGACTGCCCTTGACAATGTGAGCCTTTATCTTGATGAGGGCGAGTTTGTCACAGTGATCGGGGGAAATGGAGCGGGGAAGTCAACACTGATCAACTGCATAGCAGGTGTTTATGAAATAGATGCNGGGCGTATTTATCTTGATGGCAAAGATATTACATACACCCCGGAGTACAAACGCTCCCAATATATCGGCCGGGTCTTTCAAGACCCTCTGTTGGGCACAGCCTTTGACATGACCATCGAAGAGAATTTAGCCATCGCCTATGCCAAGGGGAAACCACAGGGGCTGCGGCCCGGTATCACCAGGGCTGACGCGGCTTTCTTCAGGGAAAAACTGGCCCTGCTGGAGTTGGGGCTTGAGGACAGGTTAAAGGAAAAGGTGGGAAGCCTATCCGGCGGACAGCGTCAGGCCCTGACCCTGCTCATGGCAACCATAGTCAAACCGAAGTTGCTGCTGCTCGATGAGCACACAGCTGCCTTGGATCCGGCAATCGCCAGGAAGGTTCTGCAACTGACCGATGAAATTGTAAAGGAAGAAAAACTGAGCACCATCATGATCACCCACAACATGAAGGCTGCCCTTGAATACGGCACCAGAACCATTATGATGCATGACGGGAAAATCATAATGGACCTGAACAACAAAGAAAAACAAGGGGTCACCGTTGACTGGCTGATCCAACAATTCAACCGCAAAGTGGGCACAGAACTGGACAATGACAGGATGCTCCTCAGCTGAGAAAGGACCGATCACCGGGACAGGTTGACTGATCAGGCCCGATCAGCGGGACTGTCCCCCCGCGCGATCCATTCTCATGAATAAAGCAGCCGCTATGGCAACAACGCTTGCTGCAATTATCGGATAGGTTCCGGATGCCCAATTTCCCCCGGCTGCGGCACTGGCAACCAGCGGCGGCCCCATGAGCATCCCAAGGTTCTGGCCTATGCTTACTACTCCTAAAGCCATTCCAGCCAGTTCGGGCCGTGGCGCTGTTTCAGGAGCCAGTGTAAAGGTGCTGCTCGGGATGAAACTCACAATTAAGCCAAGACCGATCATGTAGGGAGCAACTACAGAGACACTGCCCAGTTTGAAGCACCATATAAGTATAACAGTAACTGCAGTCAAGGCTGTTGCCAAGACTGCCTTGCGATTTCTTATGCGGTCTAGTATCCAACCGGCGATTATGCCTCCTGGTATAACTACCAGATTGGGTAAGCTGGCATAGAAGTTGGCAGCCGCTGTTTCTATTCCAGGCAACTGTGTTAGGAAGGTGGGTGACCAAGTGCTGTACCCAACCAAGGCAAAGTTAAAACCGGCAAAGGCGATTGCCAGCAACCAGGTATTGGTGCTCATCAGCCCCTCTTTATATGAAACCGGTGTCTCTGTTTGTTTCTCTCCGGCGGCATTTCCGGCAGGTGTGCCTACTACTGCTGCATAGGCCACAAATGCAATTAAGGATACAACAGTCCCAAACCACCAGACCCCCTGCCACCCAAAACTGTTTTCAATTATGCCGGCGATGTTATACATAACAAAAGTAGCCACAGGCACCCATGATGCCCAGATCCCCATGGGCAGCCCCCGCTCCTGGGGTTCAAACCACATACTGATCACCGCCGGGGCAACCACTGCTATCAGAGCTAACCCTATACCCTCAATAACTCTTCCCGCTAACAGCACTCCTACTTGTTGAGCCAAAGCACCTAAAACAGAACCGAAGAGGGTACACCCCAGCGCTATCAACCCGCTGGCTTTTGGCCCCAGCCGCCCTAGAAGAAAGGCTGCGGGAAGTGCGAAAATCACACCTGCAACAGAAAAAACAGACATCAACCAACCACCGGTTGCCATGTCCACTTGAAGGCTATCCATTAAAACCTGCATCACTGGGGGCACTTTAAACTGATTCAAAGCCACTGCTACCCCAGCCAAATAAGCAGCAAATAATACAGCCCATGATTTTCGTTTCATTATACCACCCCTTCTTCGGTGCCCTTTTCCCGTGCCTTTTTCGGTGCCTCTATTCGGTGAGCATATCCACCCCGGTGCTCACCTTCCGGTGCCAGCTTAGCGTTATTGCTTTATTTAGTAGCCTGTCCATGATTAGCATTCGGAGTGTCATTTTGCGCTATTAAGCAAGAACAAATCTCTTTTCAGACCTCCGACTTTTGGCTTCCGATCTCCATTTCAGCCGGGCTTGTTTTTTTGCTCCCACATTATTTTTCCCAAGTTTGCATATTGATTATATTTTATCGCCCGGTAAGTAGCATCGCCTGATAAGCAGCGCAGATTGGAAGTCCCCGAAAATCCTGAAAAAATTCAATAGTTAAATATCCAGATAAGTAACAACATTACTTAATAAACAGTAGGTTGACTCATTCCGCTATCGGTCTTAAAGATCTATATAAGTAACAACATTGCCGTGGTTTTTGATGATCAATTCCAGGTCCTGCGGGCGAATCCAAACAGTAGCTGTATTATCATTCGGATGTACCCCTATACGCTCATATGCTAAAATATCTTTGTCAAATACCACCTCGACAGTACAGTCGGTGTCATTGATTACCCCAAAAGGACTCACAGCACCTGTATTTAACCCCAAGTATTTCAACAGGTATTTCTCTGATGCAAAGGTGAGCGGCCTACTGTTCAGCTTTTGTCTAAGCTCCTTCAGATTTACTCTTTTGTCTTTATGGAGAACGATAAGAAAAAAACGCTGCTTTTTGTCGTCACGAATAAAGAGATTTTTTACCACCAGATCTTTGCTGTTCTTATTTAATTCTTCTATTGCTTCCATTTCTTCTATGGTGTATACAGGCTGATGCTCAACCACATCATATGGAACATTCATGCTTTCCATAACATCAAAAATCTTCTGACGAATACTATTCATTACATTGTTCCTCCCCTTAGAAAACTGTTGATTGATTTGGTTTTGTAGGTGGTCTGATGATGTTTATGCTGGCCTGTCCTGAAACAGTGCCAGTGCCCCGTACCTTATTATCTGCTATTATACATCAGAAATAGGGAATGTTCTCCCAAATTCGCCGCCATATTTGCTGGACCGATAAGCGGGACAGGTTGACCGATCGCGGACCGATCACCGAGACTGTCCTACCGCGCGATCAGGGGGAGGTTGGGTGATCGGGCCCGATCAGTGGGACTGTCCTCCCGCGCGATTAGGGTGACAGACTAGGTCTGCTACCCGACTAATAACCAAGGAGCAACTACGTTGATACGCCCCCGTTCCCTCGTCATAGTCATGTGACAGGACCCCCGTCCCCTCGTCACGCAAAAATAAGAAAACGGCTGGGATTTTTTAAAATGTCATCCCGGCCGTTTTGCTTATCAGATATTTTACCTAAAAAACATTTTACTTATATATGTTTATGAACGTTTACCTAAAAAAGTTGTTGCGCACTGCTCCCTTAAAATCGGCCAACTGCTATAATAATACGCGCACACCTCGGACAAACCTCGTCTGGTACCAACTGCTGCTCAGAGAGGATACAACGACTTTGCCTGCGCTGCTGCTTGCATGGATGATCTGGTTGTTCCCAATGTAGATGCCGATGTGGTCAATATAACCGTTATTGTTGTTGGAGAAACAAACAAGATCTCCTGGCAGCAGTTTAGACATGCTCGTGATCTTTGTTCCGGCGTTTGCCTGGTCACAGGCTACGCGCGGCAGGTTGATCCCGTGCTGAGCATACACGTACTGAACCAAACCGGAGCAGTCAAATCCCGATGGTGAAGTGCCTCCATATACATAGCGGACACCCAGATAGCGGGAAGCTGTTTGGACAATGGAGCTACCGCTGCGGCTCGGGTTGCTTCCCGAAGCTTGTCCACTTACTTTGAGCACTTGGCCTGGGTAGATGATAGTACTTTTTAAGTTGTTCAGGCTCATGAGCTGATTGACTGTCATCCCGTAACGGTTCGCAATTGCCCAAAGTGAGTCCCCGGATTTCACTGTGTAGGTGCTGGTGCTGGGGTTGCTGGGTTTAGTAGCAGGTGGATCCGGGTTTTTCGCAGGTTCACCTTTTACTTTGAGCACTTGACCCGGGTAAATCAGTGTTCCGGAGATGTTGTTGAGCTGCTGCAGCTGGGCAACAGTCATGTTGAACTTGTTCGCGATCGCCCAAAGCGAGTCTCCGGATTTCACTGTGTAAGTGGTGGTTCCCGGTTTGCTCGGATTAGGAGCAGGCGGATCCGGTTTTTTAGCAGGTGGATCCGGATTTTTTGCAGGTTCGCCTTTTACTTTGAGCACCTGGCCCGGGTAAATCAGTGTTCCGGAGATGTTGTTGAGTTGCTGCAGCTGGGCAACAGTCATATTGAACTTATTCGCAATCGCCCAGAGCGAGTCTCCGGATTTCACTGTGTATGTGCTGGTGCTGGGATTGCTCGGATTAGAAGCAGGCGGCTTCTGGTTCTCGGCTGAACCTTCACTCACCTTCAGCACCTGCCCTGGGTAAATCAGCGTTCCGGAGATGTTATTGAGCTGCTGCAGTTTGGCTACAGTAGTATTGTACCGATTCGCGATCGCCCAGAGTGAGTCGCCTGATTTCACTGTGTAAGTAGCGGCTTCTGAGATCCCTGGAAAAAGCAGGCCGCAGATCAGTACAAGACTAAGAGCGGGCAAAAACCTTTTTCTGATAAAATGCACTGGCTTATCACCTCCCATATTATAGTTTCGGATAGTAAATATGGTTAGACAGGAAATTGCATAATCCTTCTTATTTATTAATGGTAATATAAACCATACCCATCGGACCGATCACCGGGACAGGTTGACCGATCGGACCGGTCAGCGGGACGGTCCCGTCGTGCGGAAACGGCGCTGGAGAAATGTCCCCGCACGCGGCGCACCGTTACTATATAATAAAAATAAAAAAACCTGATAGCGTTTTGCCACAAGAGTATCAGAGTTTCCGTTTTCAGTTCAGGTGAAATACTTCCGAGTGAGTCAAAGTAACCGTCCCCCTGACTCACAGGAAGCAATAAGAACGT
>JGI24714J26587_10003512_pt1 | contig 9738 bp, 10 predicted proteins | sample BioPla4DNA2_FD_26587 | JGI IMG/M metagenome (IMG submission 26587)
CTTTCGGCATTACTTGCCGAATCCAAGTTAAAATATGGTAGAAATATTAAACTTTATTTAAAACTTTAGCAATAAATTGAAAGGAAAATTGTGTTATAATAGAAAATTGTGTTATAATATTGGTACGATATGACAAGATATAAACAAATATAAAAAAGGGGGATGAGTATGGAGGAAAAATTAGATTTTACTGAAATAAGAGAAAAGGCAACTGAGTATCAAAAAAGTCAAGCTTACTTTATTGTGAAGAGAATTATAGACTTTTTAGGAGCATTGCTTGGAATTATACTTCTATCCCCTGTGTATATAATTACTGCTATATGCATCAAACTTGATTCAAAGGGACCTATATTTTTCAAGCAAGATAGAGTAGGACAAGACGGTAAGATATTTAAAATGTATAAGTTTCGTTCCATGGTGGTAAATGCAGAAGAACTCAAAGAGAAACTTAAAGATAAAAATGAAGTATCTGGACCAATGTTTAAGATAAAAGATGATCCTAGAATAACTAGAGTGGGCAAGTTTATAAGAAAGACAAGTATAGACGAGCTACCTCAACTTTACAATGTGCTAAAGGGTGAAATGAGCTTAGTTGGACCAAGGCCAAGCCTTCCAAATGAAGTCGCTCAGTTTACACCTTATCAAAAGTTAAGATTAATCGGTAAACCAGGCCTAACTTGCTACTGGCAGGTCAGCGGAAGAAGCAGTATTGGATTTGAAGAGTGGATGGAATTAGATGTTAAGTACATAAGAGAGAGAAATATTTGGATCGATTTAAAGCTTATCTTTAAAACAGTAGGGGTGNTNTTTGGGGATGAGAATGCGGCGTGAATAAGAGTAAGTTAGAAAGTTTAGAACTTATATAATATTAATTATAATACATATAATTTAGGAGGAGAGATTGTGAAGATAGTTGTAGCAGGAACGGGATATGTAGGATTGGTTACAGGTGCATGTTTATCACACATGGGTCATAATGTAACTTGTGTAGATACAAATAAAGAAAAAATAGAGATGATGAAACAAGGAATATCACCAATATATGAACCGGGATTAGATGAATTACTTAAAAAGAATTACGAAGAAAATAGATTAAATTTCACAACTGATTATGCATCAGCTTATAAAAATGCAGATGTGATTTTTATAGGAGTAGGAACTCCAGAAAGAGAAGATGGTTCAGCAAATCTTGATTATGTATATACAGTGGCTGAGCAAATAGCAAAGAATGTAGAGAAAGATTGCTTAGTTGTTGTTAAATCAACAGTTCCAGTAGGAACAAATGATAAAATAGAAGAGTTTCTAAAAGAGAATTTAAAAAATGATGTACATATAGAAGTGGCTTCTAATCCTGAATTTTTAGCACAAGGCACAGCAGTTAAAGATACACTACATGCTAATAGAATAGTAATTGGTGTTGAATCAGAAAATGCAGAGAAGATTTTAAAGAAGGTATATGAAAGATTTAATCAGCCAATAGTTGTAACAAATAGAAGAAGTGCAGAAATGATAAAATATGCATCAAATGACTTTTTGGCCTTAAAAATATCCTTTATGAATGAAATTGCTAATTTTTGTGAGATGGTTGGAGCAGATGTAGAAGATGTTGCAAAAGGGATGTCTTATGATCCAAGAATAGGGGACAAGTTTTTAAGAGCGGGAATAGGATATGGTGGTTCCTGTTTTCCAAAGGATACAAAGGCACTACATTGGCTTGCAAATGACAATGGATATGAATTAAAGACTATAAAAGCAACTATAGAAGTAAATGAAAATCAAAAATATAAATTATTTAGAAAAGCTAAACAAAGATTTGGTAACTTAAAAGGAATGAAAGTAGCAGTTTTAGGATTAACTTTTAAGCCTGGAACAGATGACTTAAGAGAAGCACCATCCATACCTAATGTAAGAAGATTATTAGAAGAAGNATCTGAAATAGTAGCATACGATCCAGTTGGAATAAGAAACTTTAAAAAGATTTATCCAACTGAAATAGAATATGTAAGTAGTCCAGAAGAGGCTTTAAAAGATGCTGATGTAGCATTTATATTTACTGAGTGGAATGAGATAAAGAATATACAATTAGAAACATATGAAAAATTAATGAAGACTCCTATCATATTTGATGGTAGAAATTGTTATGACATTAAAGAAGTAGAAAAGAACAAGGTAGAGTATTATTCTGTTGGAAGAAGAGAAGTAGTTAATTTAGGTAGTAGTGCATTTGAGGAAGTTGCAGCTACTAAGCAAAATTATGGAGTTGAAAATTAGAAATGAAAAAGATATGTTTTGCGGCATCTAGTGGAGGGCACTTTGAACAATTAATGATGCTTAAGCCGTTAATGGAAAAGTATGATAGTTTTATATTAACAGAAAAAACTAAATATTTTACATCGAATAGCAATATAAAACAATATTATGTTAGTCAAATTAATAGAAAAGAGTTTACATTTATATTTAAAATTATAGTTAATACATTAAAGTCTATAAGTATATTCTTAAAAGAAAGACCAGATGTTGTTATATCAACAGGAGTTTTAGCCACAATACCAATGTGTTTGATAGCAAAAATCTTTGGTAAGAAACTAATTTATATAGAATCTTTTGCGAAGATAAATTCACCCACTTTAACTGGNAAGTTGTTATATAAATTTGCAGATCAATTTTACATACAGTGGGAAGAACTAAGAAGGTTTTATCCGAATGCCATTTATAAGGGGGGAATATATTGATATTTGTAACATTAGGTTCTCAAAAGTTTCAATTTAATAGATTATTAATAGAAATTGACAAATTAGTCGAAAGTGGCTCAATTGATGAAGAAGTATTTGCACAGATAGGGTATAGCGACTATAAACCGAAAAATTATAAATTTAAGGAGTTCTTAAATAGAGATGAATTTGCAGAAATAATGGATAAATGCGATAAGGTCATAACACATGGTGGTACTGGTGCTATTATTGGTGCAGTTAAAAGAGGTAAAAAGGTTATAGCAGTTCCAAGATTAAAAAAATTTGAAGAGCATGTTGATGATCATCAGTTACAGATTATAGATGAATTTGAAAAAATNGGATTTATAAGTGCTGTCAAAGATATAGAAAATTTACAAGTTACTATAAGTAATATAGATATTATTAAAGTTAAAAAATATGTATCTAATACTGATAAAATAATTAAATCAATTAGTGAATTTATAAATTCAAATTAGTCTAAAGGTGGAATATAAAATGCACAAAATATGCTATGATTTATTTATGAAATTGAATAAATTTATACCAGATAAGTTATTTATGATATTAAATTACAGTATTAGATTTAAACGAATTCCTAATATAATAAGNCCCAAAAGATTTACAGAGAAGATACAATTAAGAATGATAAATGATGAAATGTTTAAATATACTGACTTTGTTGATAAATATAAAGTAAGAGAATTTATAGAAGGGGCTATAGGGAAAGAGTATCTTACAAATTTAATAGGAGTGTATAATAAAGTTGAAGAGATAAATTTTGATAAGTTGCCAGATAAATTTGTATTAAAAACTAATCATGGTTCTGGGTATTTTATAATTTGTAGTGACAAGAAACAGCTAAATATTGATGACTGTAAAAATAAATTAAGTAAATGGATGAAAGAAAATTATTATAATAAGTGTAAAGAAAAACAATATAAAAATATAGAACGAAAAATTATATGTGAAGAATTTATAGGAAATTTAAATAGTGATTTTTTAGATTGTAGAGTATTTTGTTTTAATGGAAAACCAGAGTTTATTCAAATAGATGAGGGGTTTGCATATGGACAAACTAGGAGAAACCATTATGATTTAAATTGGAATAAGCTAGACTTTAAGATGAAGTATGATAGTATAGAAAGAGAAATTAAAAAGCCTAAAAATTTAGCTAAGGTAATAGAATTAGCTGAAGTGTTATGTAGAGATTTTAATTTTGTAAGAGTTGATTTTTATTTATCAGATGAAAAAATATATTTTAGCGAATTGACATTTACTCCGACTGGAGGAAGGCAAGTTATAAAACCAGATAAATATGATTTTATTTTAGGGGAAAAGTTAATGAATATTTAGGTATTAAAATACTAGGAGGTAAAATATTGAATATTTTATATTTGAACAATTCAATGCATTTAGGTGGTGATACTAAGTGCATTTTGAACCTCTGTAGGGAATTTAAAAGCACAAATAAAATAATTGCTGCAAGTAAAGGCGGTAAACTTATAAAAGAATTTAAAAACATGAATATTAAACATTATTACATTAAAGATGTATTGAATAAATTTCCTCATGTTATAATTTTTAATATTTTTAGATTAATAAAAATAGTTAAATATGAAAATATAGAAATAATTCATAGTCATCATAGAATGACAACTTTTATAGCAAAGATAGTTTCAAAATTTATTAAGGTTAAAGTAATACACACACAACATGCAATTATTAAGGATAAAAAAATATTAACAAGGATGACATTTAAGCATATTACTATTATAGCAGTAAGTAATGCTGTAAAAGAAAATTTGATAAATGATTATAAACTAGATTCAAATATGATTAAGGTAATATATAATGCAATTGATAATAGAAAAAGTAATAAAGAAGTAGATTTGCGTATTTTAGAATATAAAAAGCAAGGCTTTTTTTTGGTGGGCTGCATTAGTAGAATAACAAAAGGTAAGGGAATAAGGGTATTTATAGATGCAGCTAACAGTATAAATAAACACGGTAAGAAAATCAAATTTATTATTATAGGAGATGGTGATAAACGAATAGAATTAGAAAACTATTGTAAAAAAATGGATATCGATAATGTGGACTTTTTAGGATTTAAGTCAAATGTTATTGACTATATTTCAAATTTAGATTTAATAGTACAACCATCGTATAGTGAAGGATTAGGATTAACAGCAATAGAAGCCTTATCACAATCAAAGCCAGTTATAGCAAGTGACATTCCAGCTTTAAGAGAAGTTGTAATAGATAATTATAATGGATTATTATTTCCACCTGGAAATTCAAAACAGTTGGTTAAGGCTATTTATAGAGTTTTTAATAATAAGGATTTAAAAACTAAACTATCAGAAAATGCATTTAGACATTATAATGATGTCTTTAATTCTAAAAGCTATTATGTTAGACATAAGAAAATTTACGAATATTAGGTTGGANGGGAGAAACGTATAAAAATGAAAGTGACTGTTTTTGTTCCAGTATATAATGCAGAAAAATACATAAGACAAACTATTAAAAGTATATTAAATCAAACTTTTAAGGATTTTGAATTATTGATTATTGATGATGGTTCTACAGATAATACCCTAAAGATAATTAACTCTTTTAATGATGATAGAATAAGAGTGCTAAAAAATGAATTTAATANGGGAATTCCATTTACTAGAAATAGGGGGTTAAAGGAAGCATTAGGAGAGTATTTGGCAATAATGGATTCGGATGATATTGCAACAAGAGATAGATTAAAACTACAAGTTGAATATTTAGATAAACATAAAGATATTGGAGTAGTCACAAGTAGTTATTATCAAATGTATAAAAATATTAATTTTAGAAAATGTAAAAAAATAGATAATGATATGTATATAAAAGCATACTTATTATTTGATAGTTATGTTTGTAATCCAGCAACTATGATTAGAATGAGCTGTCTAGGAGATACAAAATATAATGAGAATTATTTTGTCTGTGAAGATTATGATTTATGGGTACAATTATGTGGAAGAGGAGTAAAGTTCGGATCAATAACAAAGCCTTTACTTAAATATAGAAAAGGACATGATAACATTACTAAAAAATCTAACAAAGAAAAAAGAGCGAGAAGGAATGAAATATTATTAAATATACGAAAAAATCAATTTAATAATTTTGGATTTAATTTACAGTATGACGATTTAATGGTGATAAATACCTTTATGGATTATAATAATAGAAATATAGATAAAGTAGATAGTGTGATTTATGTCTTGAAGAATATAATATCAAATAATAATGAACTAGGTAGATTTAATACTGAAATATTAAATTCAGTTATTAGTGAGATTATAATTAATCAAATAAGGATATGTGATTGTAGTCTAAATGAGAAAATAAAAAGATGCAATGATATTATGCATGAGTTAAATATAAATTGTAAATTTAATTTTAAATATAATTTTCTTAAAGAAGAAATTATAAGTTTCGTAAAAAATAAAATTTAAAAAGTGAGATGAGCAAATGATACGACAGATTGAAATTTTAAAAAAAATTTATGGTTTTTTCTTAGATATCGTAGATTATATAATTTGCTTGATTTATAAATCACCTAAAGTTTTGAGTGTTGATGAAACTTTAGAAAAAATTATTAGTAATAATTTATCTGTTGCTAGATTTGGAGATGGAGAATTTACGATAATTAAAAATAAAGATAAAAAAGGTTTAAGATTTCAAAATAATGATGAAAATTTGAGTAGAATGCTAAAAAAAGTATTAAATAGTGATAATAATAATTTATTAGTGGGTATTCCTAAAGTTTTTGGTAAAGAAGATTTAGATAAGATGACAAAGGAATCTAAAAATTTCTGGAAAAAGTATATTAGAAAAAATAGATTAAAACTATATAAATATTTAGATATTAATAAAGTTTATGCAGATTCATTCTTTACAAGACAATATATTATGTTAGAAGATAAATCAGAATGTAAATATTATTTTGAGAAAGTTAAAAAGATATGGAATAAAAGAGATGTTATAATTATTGAAGGGAAATTTACTAGAATAGGAGTAGGAAATGATTTGCTTAATAATTGCAATAGCATAAAAAGGATAATAGCACCTGCTGAAAACGCATTTGCAAGTTATAAAAAAATAATAAAAGAAGTAAAAAAATATAAAAAAGAAAAATATTTAATTCTAATTGCTTTAGGACCAACAGCTACAGTTTTAGCTTATGAGTTGAGCTTAATTGGATATCAAGCAATAGATATAGGACATATTGATATTGAATATGAATGGTTTATTAAAGGGGTTAAGGAAAAAGTTGCAGTTGAAAATAAATATACTAATGAAGCTAAAGGTGGAACAGATAATTTATCTGATGATATTTTTGATAAAGAATACATAAATCAAATAGTATCTAAAATTAATATATAATGATATTAAAAAAGGAGTTAAATATGAAAATAGGAATATTAACTATGTCTCATGGAGTTAATTATGGAAATAGACTTCAAAATTATGCTGTACAATTTACTTTAGAAAAGTTAGGCTGTAAAGCTGAAACAATAAAAAATTATACAAATCAAAAAATTATTCGAGATTCAAGCATAAAAGAAAGGTTAAAAAATAAAGTAATAGATATTTATTTTAATAATAATATTAATATACGTTGGATGAATTATAGATTAAGATCAAAAAGGTTTAAAGATTTTAATAAACAATATATAAAGTATTCTAATTTTATAATTTCTAAAGATAATATTCCCAAACACATCGATGATTATTATGATTATTTTGTATGTGGGAGTGATCAGATTTGGAATCCTGAATTTCCAATTAATTCACATATAGATTTNTTAACATTTGTAAAAGAAGAAAAAAGAATAGCATATTCTCCTAGTTTTGGAATTAGTAAATTACCTGAATATTGTAAAAAAGACTATAAAAAATGGATAAATGGTATACCTAATTTATCTGTTAGGGAATTAGCTGGAGCTAAAATCATAAAAGATTTAACTGGAAAAGATGCTCAAGTTTTAGTAGATCCAACATTAAATTTAACAAAAGAAGAATGGTTATCAATGGCTAAAAAGCCACAATTTACAGTTTCGAATAAGTATATTTTTAGTTACTTTTTAGGAAATGTAAGTGACAAAATAAAAAATAAAATTAAAGGTATTGCTAAACAATATAATTTTGAAATAATAGATATACTTGATGCAGATAAAAAACATATTTTTAGTACAGACCCAAGTGAATTTATATGGTTGCTTAATAATGCTGAATTAATATGTACTAATTCTTTTCATGGAACAATTTTTTCAATAATTATGAAAAAACCTTTCATAGTATTTGAACGCAATGATAAGTATTCTTCTATGAATTCACGAATGGATACTTTGCTTAAGTTATTTAATATGGAACATAGATTACATGATAATATTAACTATACTAAAAGTGAAGTTTTTTATATGGATTTCAAAAAAGTAGATGAGATTATTAATAATGAAAAAGAAAAATCTATAAAGTATTTAAAAAAGTGTTTGAATTTGTGATAAATAATATCAAATAAATTTATAGAAAGGTGTTTTATGAATAGATTAGATAAATTTACATGGATTGATAAACTTATATTAATATATTTAATGATTGAAGTACTAATTTTAAGATGGATTNATTCATATGGATATTATAAATATTTTCATATTTTAATTTTATTTATAATTATATTTAGAAATAAAAACAATAGGAAAATAAGGCCAAGCGATATATTAGTGATATTATTTTATTTAACTATTATATTTTTAAATATATTAAATAATGGCATAAACTCATCATTTAGATTTTTGAAAANCTTCTACTTATATGGATTATCTAACTTAATTGTTATATTATATATAATGATTTTAAGCTATAGGAATAAAGGAGCATTAAAAAATTTTATATTAAAGGAAATGTTTATTATATTCAATGCTTATTTTATAATAAATATTCCTATAATAATTAAACAATTGGAAGGTACATATTTTTTAATGAGAAATGTTGAAGGAAATCCCATGTATGAGGATCATATAACAGGTTTAATAGGGGCGAGTGGAACACATCAGTTAACATTTTTTTGGATTATTCTTATAATAATAAATCTATATTCATATTTTACATTGAATAGAAAATTTGGATTAGTAAGTTCTATTATATATATTCCGTTTATGATTATAGTATCTAGTCAAAATGATAACACAGCTTTCTTTCTATTATTTCCTTTTATAGTAGGTCAATATTTATTATATAGATTTATTTTTAACAAAAATATTTCTTTTTTCTCAATAGTAAAAATAATATTCCTTACAATGTCTATATTATTTTTATTTACAGCTGTTTATAAAAATAATGATAACGTAAAAAATTTTGTAGATGGGAAAGTTACTAGAAAGCTTGTGCAATATGGAGTTATAGATGGTGTAGTAGATGAGAAATACGGTAATGATGAAGAAAGAATTTTTTTATACAAATATGCTTTAGAATATGGTAATGGATATAAGTTGGGGAATGGAATAGGTTCAATAGAATTATATGGTGATTTAAGTATGCCAAAACATTTTGGTATGAGTGAGATTTCAATAAGAGTCTATGAAGGAGGACTTATTTATTTGTTTTCAATCATATTAATTTTTTCGCATTTTATTAATAGGATTTATATAATGAATAATAAATACAGAGGTGAATTATCTTTTTTAATAATATGTGGAAACTTAGTAGTTTTGTCAATTTATACACAAGTATTTCAATATATGGTCTATTGCTTAGTGTTAGCATTGATTGCATTTATACTAAACGATGAATATAGTAAACAACATTATATATTATAATTATAAATATGAAAGGATTATATTAGCTATTAATAAAAAAATATTAATTAGAGTATATAATAAGTAATTTAAAAATTTATTTATAAATAAGTATAAAAGAAGAGGTTAAAAATGAGTATTAATCAATTAAAAGCAGGAGCTATTTT